>R11__coassemble_1876_pt1 | contig 11168 bp, 8 predicted proteins | sample R11__metabat2_low_PE_006 | metagenome-assembled genome bin R11 | reverse complement strand
TCTTGATTATATCCTATTAGCCACTCCCGTTACAATGTTAGTATATCAGGTCACTCGTCTTCTGGGATCACGGCGGCGGACCGGTATACGGCTTCGGCTATGATGAATACCAGGACGAATATGAAGCCCTTACGATTGATGAAATCATGACCGCGCTTGATGACTCCGGCCTGTATTTTGATTTCATCGGCATGGATGCCTGTATTATGGCAAGTCTGGAAGTCTGCTGTGCATTCTATGACTACTGCGACTACACCGTCCTCTCTGAGGACTTTGAGTCCGGTCTCGGCTGGTCCTACACAAATTTCCTGAGTATGCTCATGAAAAATTCCTCTGCTTCGACTTATGACCTTGCGAAGCAGCTGATTGATGACACGATTGCAGCCAATGAAGAAGATTCTGAAAACGGCAGCAGTTCCATCATGAGTCTCATTGACGAAGCTGCACTGCCGGCCCTCTATCGTGCCTGGACAGCCTTTGCCTATGCCAATGAAAGCAGCCTCACCTCGGAAAATTACAGCCAGGCAGTCACGAAGAGCAGCCGTTTGCTTCCGGCGCTCATAAGGCCTCACTCCGGCGGTGAGGGCATGTTCTCAGACTGGATGGAGGACGAAGACAGCGCCGTCCTGTCAGATTATTACATCACCGACATCATGGCAGTTGCCCAGAATATCACCTCCGATGAAAGCAGCGCGCTCTCGGAAGCCCTCTCTGACGCCATTCTTTACACCGCTTCAACAGAATCAGATGCCGGTCTCACCGGGCTTTCTGTGACACTGCCGTACGGCGACAGCGAGTTCTATTCCGAGCTCAAGACCATCTTCACCAATGTCGGGTTTGATTCGGAGTATGTAGACTGGCTAGGCAGCTTCGTCAGTGCATCCGGCACCTCAGCTTTCTACGATTACGACGACTGGAATCAGGAATGGAGCGGCTGGGACACCTACAATGACGGAGACTGGAACTATGCTCCGGACGATGACTTCGGCTACGGCCCAGGCGATGACCGCTTCGACGATTATTATGATGACGGGTACTACGATGACTACTACGACGATGGATACTATGACGACTACTATGATGACGGGTACTATGACGACAGATACTACGATGACTACTACGACGATGGGTACTACGACGACTACTACGACGATGGGTATTATGATGACGGATATTATGATGACGGATATTACGATGACTATTATGATGACTTTCGCCGTCACTCCGTTCTCCGCTGAGTCCGTTTTGAGATGAACCGGTCAGGAAAGCGAAAATAAGAATTGATTATTTGTTTTAATCGTGTATAATGAGTGTGCTGAATTACAGCGCAATATTATGTAAACATGCATAAAAGGAGATTTATTATGAAAAAGAAAATTGCAGTTACACTTGCAGCTATGATGGCAGTTTCAGCTCTCGCTCTTACAGGATGCGGCTCTTCCAAGTCTACAGCTTCTTCAACAGCAGCCGCTGCTTCCACAGCTTCAAGCACAGCCTCTGAAGCCGCTGCTTCCACAGCTTCAAGCACAACCTCTGAAGCTGCCGCTGCTTCCACAACAGCTGACGCTGCTTCTACAGCTGAATCTACAAAATAATCTGCTTTGATCTTCCGGGAAACTCCGAAGAGAGCATGATGTTCCCCGTCTGCACTAATCTGCAGGCGGGGTTTTGTCATCTCATATATTTTTCTCTGGTTTTATCATTTTTTCGGACAGAACACTGCCTCTGTCCGGCGCACAGCTGCGAAGGCAGCATCTACACGATTTAGTGGCGGGGGAATTGCCTGTACAGCGTTCGAAACAGGCCTTTCGTCAGTCGATTTCGTGCTCCGCTGCCAGTGCTTCCAGTCTGGCAAGAAGATGACCGCTCACATAATACATGGTCTCATAATGAAGAAAATCATATGAATTCTGATCCATCATAATCGACAGATCCGCCGAAAATTCGTCATCGGACTGCCAGAACGAAACTACGATGCCAAGAAGTCCGAAGAAAGGAATCCGATACGAAATATCTCCTTTTCCCTCCGGGCTGCCTCCCAATATTTCACAGGCGGTTTTCAATGCACCGGCATGTCCGTCAAAATAATCCGCTGTCTTCTGATAGAACCCTGTCCCAAGCTGTTTTCCCGCCGAATAGACCCTGTTCAGGCTTTCGAGCGTTGCATAGCGGAACGACGGCTCCGCATCCCGCTTCCGATAACAGAGAAGATCATAAATCGTCATCGCTTCATTGAAATCAGCCTCGTATACATTTTGAAATGCGTCCCGGCTGCCCTCTGCAAGACCGCTGTTTTTCGAAATTCTGTAGGCAGTATCAAACATATCAAGATAAAGATAGGTCTCGTCCGACTTCACAAACGGCTTCGCTATGATCTCCTCCTGATCAAAATTTAGAAAATACTGCGCCGCAGCCTTTTTCGCTGCCTCATAATTCGATTCCATTTACGTCTCCTCTCCGTTGCTGTCCTCGCTGCAGCAAAAGCAGACATTCACAATCGGCTCCCTCACCATGAACCTCTGACATCTTCACTGCCCCTTTAGTCCCAGGATTCTCTGACTGCGCCCTCCGGCTTTGGCTTCGTGTGCCCATTTTTGCCCTGTTTGATCCCCAGCAGCACTCATAAAAACAGCTGCTGCCCGAAACCCGGACAGCAGCTGTGGAATGATCCGATCTTCCGTATTCACGTGGCAGGCACGCTCTTTTTCCGTCCCCGGTTACTGAAGACCTGCCAGAGAGAGCAGCTGCGGAATCTTGGATTCCCAGCCGAGCGACATGATATGCACACCCTGACAATACGGCTTGCACTCACGGATAATGCGTGCCGCAATTTCGATACCAGTGATTCCGGCCTTGGTCTTTTCCTTGTCAGCTCTCAGCTCGTCAAGCATGTCATCCGGAACATGAACACCGGCGACATTATTATTCATGAATTTGCACATACCGACAGACTTCGGGATAATAATGCCGAGCTGAACCGGCTTGCCGAATTCCTTCGCCTTCTCCATGAATTTGATGAACTTTTCCGGCTCAAAGACAGCCTGAGTCTGGAAATATTCAGCACCGGCATTGACCTTGCGCTCCATCTTTACAAGCTGGGCATCCACAGAGTCACTGCATGGAGAGACAACAGCGCCCTTGGCAAACTTCGGCGGTTCGCCGACCAGCGGATTGCCGCCGAGATCGGTTCCCTGCTCAAGAAGGCACATCGTATGAAGAAGCGAGACCGAGTCCAGATCGAAAACCGGCTTTGCCTGCGGATGATCACCCATCTTCGTGTGGTCACCGGTCAGTGAAAGAACATTGTCGATACCGAACATTGCAGCGCTCAGCAGGTCGGATTCAAGCGCAATCCGGTTGCGGTCGCGGCAGGCGAGCTGGAAGATCGGATTGAGACCCGCATCCTTCAGCGCCTTGCAGGTAGCAAGGGAGCCAAGACGCATGACGGAGGACTGATTATCGGTCACGTTGATGGCGTGAACACCGCTGAGATAGGTCTTTGCCTCTTCGATCATCTCCTCGATATGAAACCCTTTCGGCGGTCCTACTTCAGCGGAAACTACAAATTCACCCTGTTTGAACAGTTCTGTAACTTTCATAATATCACGCTCCTACTATCTCTTAAGATACTGTAAATTTGAAAACCCGGCGGCACTCCTGCCAAACCTGTCCGCTGACAGTGTTTGAAAGTGCCGGCCGAAGATATTTTATTTATGACTCCTTGTATTCCTTTGTCGCATCATCCGTTGAGAAATTGCGGATCTGGGTCGCACATTTAAATGCGTCAAGACGGCCCAGTTTCTCAAGACGGCGGTAAATTCTCTCCCAGCCGCACTCCATATTCGGATCAACTTCGCACTTGCCGTTCTTCGTGCCGCCGCACGGGCCGTTCAGAAGGCTCTTCGAGCAAGCGGTGATCGGGCAGATGCCGCCGGTGAGATTGAGGTAGCACTCTCCGCATTGACCGCAGTCATATTCGAGCGGTGTGACACCCTGGAAACCCGGAAGGCGCAGCGTATCGCAAGCTGCGCAGACCTTCTTCTCTTCAAAGCAGTCAGCGACAGTCTGTACGCCAACGCCGCAGGAAAAGACAAGAATCGTGTCTGCCGCTTCGATCTCGACGATATGTCCCTTCATCTGAAGATTCAGATTGTCCGGGTTGCAGATATAATCCGCAGTAACGATTCCGGTCACGACGCCTTCAGCTGTGAGTTCCTTCTGGAGCTCACGCGCCTCAGCTTCCGGAAATCCGACTTCTTTACATCCGTGGCAGTTGATAATGAAGACTTTCCCATCTACCAGAGATGCAATCATTTCTTTCGATTTTAATTGGGTAATCAGCATATTACTTCTTTATCTCCATTATCATTTCTTCAGCAGCGGCATCACGAGACCCTTGCCGGCTGCAATCTTGGCAACAAGCGGAATCTTGGAGGAGCAGATATATTCACAGCACTTGCAGGAGAAGCAATCCATGATATGGTTGTCAAGCAGAGCCTGTGCATTGCCCTCGTCCGTATATTTGGCAAAGTTAAGCGGTGCGAGTTCCATCGGACATACGTCCATGCAGCGTCCGCACTTGATGCATTCCGTCGGCTCCGCATGAACTGTCGGAATTGCAATAATGCCGTTCGATCCCTTGATAATCGGAACCTCTGTATCCTTGAGGACAGCGCCCATCATCGGGCCGCCCATTTTGATCGTCACATCATCGCCGATCGTACCGCCGTTGTAATCAATGATATCCTGGACATTTGTACCGATCTTGACAATGTAATTGCCGTGATTCCTCATATTTTCACCGGATACACAGACAACTCTCTCGATCAGCGGCATGCCCTTCTGAATTGCATCGGAGATTGCCTTTGCACTGCTGGTATTGCTGACAACAGCTCCGACATCAGCCGGAAGCTTTCCGCTCGGAACAGCGCGTCCGAGAACCTTCTTGATCAGCATCTTTTCAGCGCCTTCCGGATACTGTGTCTTTGCCGCGCAGATCTCAATATTGTCGTACTGTGCCGTCTTTTCCGACATCACTGCGATGGCGTCGGGCTTGTTGTCCTCAATCAGGATGATGCCTTTCGGAGCATCAACAGCCTTCATGATAGCGCGAAGTCCGAAGATGATATCATCGGCGAATTCCAGCATGACGCGGTGATCGGCTGTCAGATACGGCTCACACTCGCTGCCGTTGATCAGCACCGCGTCGATCGGCTTGCCGGGCTTCAGCTTGACATATGTCGGGAAGCCTGCACCGCCCATACCGGTAATTCCCTTCTCCCGAACGATATCGACGATTTCTTCCGGTGTCAGTTCTTCAAGCGGCTTATTCGGAACGACTGACTCGTGAAGGACATTCTTTCCGTCCGATTTAATGACAATCGACATCACGCCCGGTCCCTTGTTCGGATGGGTATGCGGCTCAACAGCCACAACCGTACCGCTCACGCTGGAGTGAACATTGGCGCTGATAAAGGACGGAGCTTCCGCAATCTTCTGGCCGACCTTGACATAATCGCCGGCCTGAACGATCGGGGTCGCCGGTGCGCCTACATGCATGGATGTCGGAATAATGACTGTCTCCGGCTCCGGGAAAGTCTTAAGACCGATATGCTCAGTATATTCCTTGTTCTCCGTCGGGTGAACGCCGCCGTAGAAGCCTTCAAATCTCCGCTCGCGGGCAGCCTTCACAAACTTCTGGACTGTTTCAAAGTTCACCTTCGAATAATCGCGGACCTGAACCGGCTGTGCCAGGAATTCCTCCTGACGTCCCTGTTTTTCAAGTCGCTGATAGATCTTCTCCCATGCGCAGTCCTTCTTCGGATCAATCTCGCACTTTCCGTTCTTTGCGCCGCCGCACTGGCCGTTGATCAGGCTCTTCGAGCAGTCAACGATCGGGCAGATGCCGCCTGTCATATTGAGGTAGCACTGGTTGCACGCGCCGCATGTCTTCTTTGTCAGTGCCATGCCGTGATGCCCGATATAATTGAGGGAATCTGCCGCCGCATAAACCGGCTGGTCAAGCATTCCGGCCACGGTCTGCACGCCGAGGCCGCAGGAGACCACGATGACGTTCTCCGTGCCATCAGGGATCATCCCCGAGAGCTTTTTGCCGGTCTGGACACTGTTGCACAGGAAATCGACCTTTTCGATTCCCGTAACCTTTTTTCCATGGGCTTCGGCCAACTCCGCCACCGCTTTGGCATCCGGCTCATCGACGGTATCAAATTCCTTAAAACACTTGTTACAGGCAATCACGAACAGGTTGTCCTTGCCGGACAGAAGGGCTTCCAGCTCGTCATTTCCTTTCAATGCATATTTGGTATAATTCACCGACTATCACCTTCCTACGAAATGGATTTCACTACGGTGCCTGTTCTGTCCATCAGCCTGCGGTGCTTTCCGGAAACCTTCTTTCATTCCCCGCGTCTTTTAAGCACTTTGTCAACAGTTATAAACAACAGACGCATCCGGAAATCCGGAACGATTCTTAAAATACCTGCTGCCGATGTTCAGAAATTCCAAGTTAATGATTCAATTATCATAGCACAGAGTTCGTCACAATGTCCAGTATTGCACAAATTTCACGCCATTTTTTCAGCTTTCAATTGTGATTTTTTACCAAAATAAAGTATTCTTAACTGCAATAAGGCAAGCGAAACAGAGCATATTCGGAAGCAATTAAACGCCGCACGGAAATTCTCCGTTCATCGCACCGGAAAATAACGGAAATCATTGCGGGGAAGCCCTGCACATACCAACGTCTCAAAGCAGATCACCGGAGAAAGATCTCGGCAAGTACTGTGAGCATGCTCAGGATAATCAACAATGCAGATATGGTCCTTTTCCTGTAGGCAAACAGGCCGCCGAGCTCACGCATGAACGCATTCGGCCAGAAATACCACTTTGTCGGTGCCCCCATCCCATCCGGCTCAAATTCCGCCTTGTGGGACAAAATCCCGCTGCGGAAGACGTGATAATTGGTTGTTGAAAATGAAACCTTCACTTCTCCGGCGTTCTTCCCCTCCCGTTCCTCGATCAGCTGCTTCGAAAACAGCATGTTCTCCAGCGTATTCCGGGATTTATCTTCTTTCATGATATGCTCTGAGGGAATTCCCTGCATGAGGAGATACCGGCTCATGGCCTCCGCTTCCGGGATCACTTCATTTTTTCCCTGACCGCCGGACGGAATCAGCACAGGCGCTTTTCCCGTCAATTCAAATTGTTTTCTGTAAAATGCAATCGCGCGGTCAACCCTGCCCCGGATGAGCGGATAAAGCGTTCCGTCCTTCCTGATCGAACAGCCGAGTATCATCACATAATCCTGCTCATATTTCGGAGTATGGAACGCCGCCATGAGGCCGCACAGAATTGCGCCGAGAAGCAGACATTCAAACATCGCGTACACCCCATATCCAAGATGGCTGAGCGCGCTGTAAATCCGGGAATCAAGCGCAGACCCCAGTGCTTCCATGGATTCAATGCGCAGCATCAGGAGCTCACCGCCGATCATCAGGGCTCCGATTGCAATTCCAAGGGCGTTCTGCGGGCGCCTGCTCTCCTTCCTCATCAGCTCAAGGTTACTGATCAGCATAAACAGCGCAAACAGCGTAACAAACGGCATCGTGTGCAGCATAAAGCTCTTCCCGCTGCCGCAAAGGGCATTGTAAAACGTCCTCATATCATAGACCGTCGGCTTCAGAACCATTCTGACAGCATATATGCTCTGAATCACGGCCACCATCGTGAACCACAGTCCGATTCCGCTGTAAAACATCGTCTGATAAGAGAAATGGTATCGTTTTCTCGCCGCTGCAAAGCCTCCCCACAAGCAGCCGGAAAGCAGAATCAGAAAAAATGCCACTGCGGCAGCCGCAGTCTGGCAGCCGGTATAATTCCGGGTAAGCCGGTCACGGATGATTCCGTTTTTTCCGACCTCGAGGTACAGATAATCCGTCACAGCCTCTTCCCCAGTTCCGCCGGCGCTTAAGACGGATATCGCTGCATACGCATTTCCGCTGCCGACCGGGTGCAGACCGATCCGGTACCCCTGCGCAGTTTCTTCTACGGATGAAAACACGACAACATCATCCGGCTCAATCTCTACCGAAATTTTATCAATTCCGTCAGCCGCTGCCCTGCTGACATACACATAAAAGGTCTGGTCGTTCAGGCAGACCGGCACTGCAATGACATAAGCCGCAAGAATAAGACTTAAAACCACCATTGCGATGATATTTCGCCGTATCATACCTCTTTCATGATTGTAGTGCATGGTATCTCCTGTTCTTAATGTCCCTGTCATATCGTATTATTATAACATATCCGGATCCGCCCGGGATATCTCAATAGATGGTTTCCTCCTTCCGGATTTTTACGCTGTAATGAGTTATCTCCGTCCATAAATCTGCGGTCGTCACAAAAAACATTCCCTATGAAAAGCCGTTTGTGCGAACACGATGGCCGCTTGACGGCCTTATCACACAAGTGAACGGAAAAACGTTCCATAGGCATGTTTTCTGTACGTTATGACAAAAAATGCCTGCCGGAAACCTCAGTTCCGCGGCAGACACTTTTTAACCTCAATTCAATTCAGTTCTTCGCCTGAATTTTCAGATCAGCCGAAGCTTTTTTCTCAGTGAGCCTTCTTCTTACCGAAAATAGTCACAATGCCTTCGATGGCAAGCAGGACCGCCATGACGACCAGAATGATGCCGATGATAACCTGCGCATACGGACCCCAGTCAGCCGGTGTAACCGTGCCGTCAGCTCCCGTAACACCGTTCATGATGACACCGAGCTGTGTCTTTGTATTAATGATCAGGGAAGCAATCGTTACGCAAAGCATGAAGAACATCGGAATCACGACGTTGAAATTCTTCTTGCCGACATTGCCGAGCCATGCAGCAACAGCCAGAAGACCGAGAGCCGCGAGCAGCTGGTTTGCGGAGCCGAACAGTGCCCAGATCTTCGCATAACCTGTCATACCGAGAGCAACACCGAGAACTACTGTAAGGACAGTTGCAAAATACGGATTCGCAAGAACCTTTTTGGCACCGGTAACATTGTCCGGTGTCTCACCCTTGGAAGAGTCAAGCCAGAATTCCTGGAACATGAAGCGTGCAAGACGAGTCGCTGTATCCAGAGATGTAAGGCAGAACGCAGAGTAGGTAAGAACCAGCATGGTGTACAGAACATGATAAAGCGGTGAGCCCATGCCGCCGGCAATTGAAGAGGCCATACCTGCGATACCGCCGGCGAAGATTGCTGTTGCACCTGTAAGAGCAGAATCCGGGTTGGCAGCGTTATAGCTGTAAGCGAAGCCGACAGCACAGATTGTCAGAACAGCAAGAACGCATTCGATCAGCATACCGCCGTAAGCGATCGGCTTCGCATCCTTCTCCTTATCGAGCTGCTTGGAAGTTGTTCCGGAGGAAACCAGTGAATGGAAGCCGGAGCAGGCGCCGCAGGCAATCGTTGTGAAGAGGACCGGGAAGACCGGTGTTGTGCACGCTTCCGACTGCATCACCGGAAGAGCACTGAGAGACGGATGGCAGACAATAACTGCAAATACGGCAAGAATAAGCATTGCGTAAAGCAGGAAGGATGACAGGTAGTCACGCGGCTGAAGAAGAATCCATACCGGTGTGACAGAAGCTACCGCAATGTAAATGCCGACAATGATCATCCAGGTCTTGTAAGTGAAGTAGAACGGATGGAAGTTCATACCGATCACCATGCAGAGAACAATCGCTACAACACCGATGACTGTTGACACGCCGAGCGGAGCATTGCGGCGATACACAAGAATACCAAAGATAATCGCAATAACAATAAAAAGAAGGGATACCATAGCAACAGAGGCATTGGAATCCGGATTGGCTGCTGCCGCACCCGCTGCAGTGGTTGTACCGAAGGTACCGGCCACGATCGATGCGAAAGCCGCAACAACAAGAATCAGCGTCATATAAGAGAAGATGATGAAAAGTCTCTTCGCACGCTTGGACATGTTTGCGGAGATAATTTCACCGATCGACTTGCCGCCGTGACGGACAGAGGCGAACAGCGCACCGAAGTCATGGACACCACCGACGAAAATACCGCCGATCAGGATCCAGAGGAGACACGGAAGCCAGCCGAAACCAAGACCGAGAGCACTGATCGGGCCTGTGATCGGGCCGGCACCGGCAATTGATGAAAAATGGTGTCCCATAAGGACCGGAGCCTTAGCCGGGACATAATCGACACCGCCGTCATCCACTGTATGGGCCGGTGTTTCTGTCTTACTGGTGCCAACTCCCCATTCTTTTACCAGATAATTGCCGTAAACAATGTATCCGCACACGAGAATGGCGACGGCAATCACCAACAGAAGCAAAGCATTCATAGTTACAATTCTCCTTTCTCCCTGTTATTCCCGTAAAACAGGAAACAAGCGCTGCAAAGGCGCAGCAGATTTTCAGTCGAGCATCTGCTTTAACATGCTCAACGGACCCCTGCCCTTCTTCCGCTGCTGCGGATTCAGGACCGCTCTTACAAATTCCGCCGTCGGCTTCCCATAGCGGTTCGACGTGCATTCACCCTTCCCAAGATCAGCAGCCGCCGCATGGAATTCCATCCATCCCTTCAGCGAAAATTGAAAGCTTTTATAAAGATTGCATTTGCGGACTGTCCGGCTCGCATCATCCGTCACACTGTCGGCAAGGAAAAGAGCCGTAATCCGGGTGCACATGTGATGCTTTTTGCTCTTCAAATCAATTTTGGACATTCCGTCATCATAGGCATACTGAATCGACCTGCCTGCGATCTCATCTGTCAGCTCAGGAACCGAGAAGATATAGGTATACTCATCGCTGTCCGCCTGCCACATCTGAGCTTTCCGGACAAGCACAAAACCGGACTCGGAGACATGGAGCACAGCTTCCGCCGCAAGCGGAACCGTCCCCGCTTCCGGGTCCCTCCTGGTAATATCATAATTATCTTCATAACCTGCCAGAACCTTTTCCAGCAATTCCTGACGATCCATGCAGTCCTTTCCGTTGTTTCGAGGTGCGGATACCTGCAGTTCTCCTTTTGCCCGGCCAAAGCAGAGACTGAACTTCAAAACATCTGAAAACTCCGCTTCTTTTATGCCGGACAGCAGCGCTGCTCGTTTTGTACAGCAAAAA
>R11__coassemble_1774_pt1 | contig 11584 bp, 10 predicted proteins | sample R11__metabat2_low_PE_006 | metagenome-assembled genome bin R11 | reverse complement strand
GTATGACGGCGACAGGAACGGCCTGCGGGCTGCATCCTTCGCACCAATTACCGTGATGTCATCATCGGCAGGTTTTTTATTTCCGGAACAAAGTCCGCAGAACTCCGGCGTGAGCTGCGCAAAAGTCTCCGCTTCATGCGCGCCTACGCCGCAGGCCGTTCCTGTCTCCGTCATACCATGCTTGAATATTTCGGTGAGCATTCGCCCCATTTCTGCGGAAAATGCTCCGTCTGCCTTGAACTGACCGCTGCCCCGAAATGCATTCCGCCGGGACAGGTCGACCCGGATCTGCTCCGCGACCTCGATGCGCTCCGCCTCAGGCTCTCCCGTGAGAAAGGGGTCGTTCCCTGGAAGATTTATCCGGACGAAGCTCTGAGAGATCTCGCTGCCCGCCGACCGGAAAATTTTGCGGATCTGCTCGCAATTGAAGGAATCGGCATCGTTCGATCCATGAAGTACGGCTCTCTATTCCTTGAAGAAATCCGGTCGGCACCTTAACACACAGCCTCTTTTGTGTTATCCCTGCGCCTTCTTACAGCATGCTTCAGGCGGATTGCCTGATTCCGGACAAGCCGGTTTTAATCGGGCCCGGGCAGTACCTTTTGTATGCTGAGGCATGTCAAAAACCGGCGAATCCGCATTCGCCGGTTTCAAAACATCCTTTCCTATGGACCGAGGCTCCCGCAGCCGTCCGTAATATTTCCGGACCACCTCTTTTATGGCTTCAAAAACATGTACAGGCAGCAATTCCCGAACACATTTCCCGCATCACCGGGCTTCCAGCTTCAGAAGTGCCCCGAGAAGTCCTCCGGAAATCAGAATCAGCATTTCCTTCTCCACTTCTTCATTATACTGCACAGCCCCCGTTATGACTCTGTAAGCGAGCCCTGTGGTGGAGTCCATAATAAAGCTCCAGAGCACATTCTGGTTCAGGCGGTTTCTGTAATCGGTCAGATCATTTACTCTTGATGCCGCATCTATAAAGCTTCCGAAAAACGAGAATTCTTCCTTTATAATCTCAGCCGTGTAGCGCGGCGATGTCCGAAAGCGATAATAGTACTTTGTCTTCTCCGGATTTTCAACCAGATAATGAAAATAGCGAAGCCATAACTCGCAAATCAGACCGTTTATTTCATCTGCCGCGACCTCACCTGCAGAAAAATTGTCATACAGGGCCGCAATCTCTCTGTCAATCGAAATAAACGCCCTGTCGAGCAGATCGTTTTTATTTCCGAAATGATAGTAAAGAGAGCCTTCCGCAACGCCTGCCTCCGATGCCCATTTTTTTGTAGTAAATCCCTCGAAGCCAAACTCAGCAACAATTCGGATCGCGGCATCTATCATAAGCTCCCGCGTCTCTTCCCCGCTGCCAGTGATCATCTCCTGTCCTCCGGATTCTTTATTTTGTTGTAATTATCAACACCTTAAGTATAACACCCACATTGCATTTCGACAACCGGAATATCGGTCTTCGCCGTCAGGCAATCCGCTGCAGTACCCGTTCATGTTTTGCAGCCGAGACGCCGGTACAGTCCGTTTTACCGCAAGGTTTAAGCCTCGTAAGCGACTTCTCCATCGATAACAGTCGCAACCAGTTTAGCCGCAGCAACATCCTTCAGATCTGCATGCAGGAAGTCGGTATCGTAAATTGTAAGGTTCGGAACATAGCCGATCCTGAGCTGACCGATATGATTCTCCTCCATGACTTCATAGGCCGGTCCGGTAGTCAGTCCGCTGATCGCATCCATGCGGGAAATGCATTCGTTTGCGTTCCACTGATAGAAATCTTCTTTTGCGGGATCATTGCGCATGCAGGCCATGTAAATGGATTTCGGCGCGTCCATAGCAGGAGACACAGGATAGTCGGTGTGGAATGCTATGACGCCGTTGTTGTCGAGGAAGGACTGCATCGGATAGCTGTAGAAGGTCTTCTTGGTGCCGATGTAATCCTCGGACTGCCTGTAAAATATATCGTCTTTGCTCATCCAGAGCGGAGCAACAACCGCAACCGCGTTGAGATCACAGAGCCTCTTGATATCCTGCTTGCGGACCGCCTGCAGATGGCAGAGAGCGTTTCTCATCCTGAAGTTGCCTGTGCGTACCTGTGCCATCTCCATGGCGTCCAGCGCAAACTTGATGGCACCGTCACCGATCGTATGCTGGTGGACGTTAAGGCCCTGCTTCTCAGCCTCCACGTAAAGATCGACGACACGTTCAAGGTCGCAGAAGCGCTTGACACCGGAATAGCCCGGCTGATCGAGGTAATCATCCAGCATCCATGCAGTATGGGCTTCCACAACGCCGTCCATGAAGATCTTGACCCCGATGACTTTTTGGTACTCGCAGTTAAACTTATCCGCAGCTTCCCGTGCGCGGCGGACGTCTGCAGCATAATCTTCACTCTTTTCATCCATCATATAACCGCAATAAGTACGCAGCTTCCACTTACCTTCCCTGATCAGTTCATCAATAACTTCCATATAATGATCGGTGGCACCTGCCTCGTAGTAAGCGGTCATGCCCTGCGACAGCGCAAAGTCCTGCCATACAAGAGCCGCCTTCTTAAGACTCTCCTTATCAAGGGCGCTCATCCTGCGCAGGATGTTATTGCACGGTCCTTCCGATACAAAACCTGTCGGTGTGCCGTCTTCATAGACATGGACAATGTCCGTTCCCCACGCTTCTGCTGCGGCCGCATTGATGCCAAATTCCTTCATGCCGGCAGTATTCATCCACAGGGAGTGGCCATCAAATGAATTTAAGGAAACGACCTTGTCCTCGCAGAGTTCATCGAGCATAGCGGCAGTCGGCGAGCACAGAGCGCTGTTCCAGCCCGCGCCGTAATAGAACTTGCTGTCCGGATGCTCTGCAATAAAGGTTTTCATGATGGCAAGGTAATCTTCCGCGGATTGACCGCCGGTGAGGTCTGCATAGTAGGCCAGTCTCGGGCCTGCCATGGTGCCGTGGCAGTGTCCGTCAATAAATCCGGGATAAATATACTTCCCTGTATAGTCCATGATCTCCGTCCTGTCATCGCAGAGCTGTTTAGCGATCGCAAGGCTGCCGACATACTGGATCTTGCCATCCGCGATGGTCATAGCCTCCAGAATCGGATTGCGGGGATCCAGAGTAACAATATTTCCGAGTACCAGTTTTGATGCTTTCATAATTGGACTCCTTTCATTTTTACAGACAACACGATCAAAACTGCTTATTTTCCATATATACGGGAAACATTTGCAATGGCCTTTAACGAGAAAACGCGCCGCCGACACGTTTTTCTATACGTTATGACGAATAAAATCTGTCACACATTAATTGCCTGGTAGACGTCCCGTTTCGTGATTCCCCTGTCATTCGCAGCAGCCTTCATGGCCGCTTTCCTGTCCATCCCCTGTGCTTCATACAGCGCAACATGCTCCGCGATCGTCAATTCCTGCCATCTGGCGGCATTTTCCGCCTGCAGTTCTTCGCCGCTCCTGCCCTCAATCACAAGCACATATTCTCCGCGTGGTTCTTCCGTATCAGCCGCCTCCGCAAGTGTTGTTCTCCTCACCGTCTCGAACTTTTTCGTGAGTTCCCGGCAAAGTGCAATATTCCTCTCTCCGCCGAAGGCTTCCGCCAGTGTCTGCAGCGTCTTTGTCAGTCGATGCGGCGCTTCGTAGAGTACAATGGTCCGGGTCTCACGCTTCAGGCGTTCCAGCACCTCCCGCTGTTCTTTGTGTTCCCGCGGCAGAAACCCCTCAAACACAAAAGACCTTGTGCTCATTCCGGATAAAGTGAGCGCTGTGATCACTGCGCTCGGACCCGGCAGTGAAGTTACTGTAATATTCTGATCGAGGCATTTTCTCACAAGTGATTCTCCCGGATCCGAAATAGCCGGTGTGCCGGCATCTGTGATCAACGCAATATTTTCTCCGCGAAGCAGCCTGCCGACCAGTTCCTCGCCCTTCTCTTCTTCATTGAATTTGTGATAACTGGTGACCGGTGCGGTAATTTCAAAATGCTGCAGAAGATGTGCCGAAGTTCTGGTATCTTCGCAGGCGATCAGGTCCACCTCTTTCAAGACTCTGAGCACCCGGAGCGTAATATCCTCAAGATTTCCGATCGGTGTTGCCGCAAGATAAAGTGTTCCTGCCATATCATTTCTCCTTACGCCTGCCTAAATAACAGCGGCCATTTGCCGCTGCACATGACAGCATCCTGCATTTAATCGTTTTTAATCCTGATCCTCCCGGTCATCCGTCTTCTCTGCAGCCGGCCGGACAGGAAGAAATTCAGCCATCGTCCATACCATAGATTTTCAGGAGTTCCGGTGTATAAGTTCTGTCCTCCCGGTAAATAATAAGCGGCGGTTCCGTCTTAAGATACGGTTTTCCGTTCCGAACGCCTTCAACAAGGACCATTGTCGGCTCCGCATCCACATAAGGATGAACAAAACGAAGCCGCTTCGGTTCAAGCTTTGCTTTCCTCATTTCCTCAAAGATCTCCGGAAGACGGAACGGTCTGTGGATCATTGCAAATCTCCCCCCCGGAACCAGAAGCTTCGCGGCCTGCCCGACAACGTCCCTCAGCGTACAGGCCAGTTCTGTTCTGGCGATCGCTTTTGCGCGATCGTTTCCAATGAGACCGTCTTTGGCAGCCATATAGGGCGGATTAGAGACAACCAGAGAAAAAGAGGCCGCGCCACATCGTTCCGCCGCCTCTTTGAGATCCTCGTTTCTGATGGAAATCACATCGCCAAGCTGATTGTGAGCCACTGACAGCTGAGCAATCCGCGCAGCCCTCTCCTGAAGCTCGATCCCGGTGAGCGAAACCGCTATTCCCGCTTTTTCGGCCTCTGCTGCCATAATCAGCGGGATCGGTGCAAAGCCTGTTCCAAGATCACAGATTCTGTCACCGTCTCGAAGCAGAGGAAAATGTGCCAGCAGAACAGCATCCACGCCGAAACAGAACATTCTTGGATCCTGCCAGATGTAAAACCCGTTTTCCAGATCATCCAGCCGAAGTCCTTCTGTCTCAATGCTCATGCCTCGCCGCCTTCTGTTCGCGGCGCCTGTCCTGCGTCCGGTGAGGTACTGTCTGCCGGATGTTCACCATGCGGCCTTCTTCTGCGCCGATGATTCGGCCTTTCGCCTCTTTCATTGTGCTCGTTTCGTGCATCCGGGCCGTTTCCGCCTCGATCTCTGTGCTCACCGCGCGTTTCCTGACCGCCGCCTCTCTCACGGCGCTCTCCACGCGTTTCCGAACCGTTCCTGCCTCTTTCACGACGCTCCCCGCGCGCTTCCGATCCGTTTGCGTTTCTACCTCTCTCTCGGCGCTCTCCGCGCACTTCCCGGCCGTTTCCGTCTTTCTCCGGGTGCTCATCCCGGGTATCCGAACCGTGATTGCTTCCCTCACGATGCGCATCCCGAATCCCGACGTCACTCAGACCCCTTTCACGATGAGCGTCACCTATCTCTATCCCATATTCTGCAGACATCCCGTCTGCATTCTCCTCTGTCTGCGCATTCTGAACAGCCGGCCCTGCCTCCGGATTTTTCACAGTTCCGGCATCCGTTTTCTCTGAATCGCTCTCACTGTTTTCAAGCGGCAGAGCTCCATCATCCTTCGTCCGGCGCTCCCGGCGGTTTTTCCTGCTCTCACGGCTTCCGGTACCGGATTTTACGTCGCCCTGTTCAGCGATATCCTTCTGGACCTCACGGCCCTGCGGCTTCGGTTTTTTCGACTTCGGAACAAATGTAATATCCTTCACTTCGAATTCCCGAAGCTCTTTCTCATCATTTTCCAGTTCAACAATCACTTTTACAGTCTGGCGAAGAATATTTACCGACTGCACATCCCCATGCAGTCCCTCCGGCGTTGTCACATAATCTCCCTTGCCGGGCATTCCCTTATTGAGGCTTGCATACGTATCAGCCTCATTTTTCAGACAGCACATCAGTCTTCCGCAGGTTCCGGAGATCTTTGTCGGATTGAGCGAAAGGTTCTGATCCTTCGCCATTTTAATCGATACAGGCGCAAACTCGCTGAGCCAGGTGTGGCAGCAGAGCGGTCTTCCGCAGGTTCCCATGCCGCCGAGCAGTTTGGTCTCATCTCTCACGCCGATCTGGCGGAGTTCGATTCTTGTTCTGAAAATTCCCGCCAGGTCTTTGACAAGCTCGCGGAAATCGATTCTCCCCTCTGCAGTAAAATAAAACAGCACCTTGCTGTCATCAAAGGTATATTCCGCCTCGATCAGCTTCATATCCAGGCCGCGTTCCGCAATTTTCTGCTTGCAGATAATGTATGCATCCTTTTCTTTCTGACGATTTGACAGTTCATGCTCCGTATCTTCATGGGAAGCCTTGCGGATCACCGGCTTGAGAGGCTGCGGAATCTTCTCCTCCTCAATTTCCACAGCTGTGAGCACCACTGTTCCGTACTCAACACCTCTCGCGGTTTCAACAATCACCGCGTCATGATAATGGATCTCATAATCCAGCGGATCAAAATAGTAGACCTTTCCAACATTTTTAAATCGTACCCCGATTACTTTAGGCATTGCAATTCTCCTTAATAGTCAGCAGAAACAGCTCAAGCGCCAGCTCAAAATTAACATTGGCTTTAAGCCGTACTCTGCATCGATCCGCAGCATCGATAATCTCCGTCAGCCCCTCGTAAGACGAAGCTGCCGCCTGTGCCCGGATCGCGCTGATTTCATTCGAAAATATAAGCCCGTCGATATCCGCCGCAGCTTTAAAATACAGGACGTCCCGATACCACAAAAGCATCAGGTCAAGAATCTCCGTGACAGCGTCCTTCTCCTCTTTCATGGATTTAATCGCTTCGCTCATGGCAGCTGTATTCATTCCATGAATTTTTTTCACAAGACCGAGCACTTTATCCCTCCGCGCCAGAAATGTTTCATCCGCTGCCGCGCGCCGTGCTCTCCCGATATTTCCCTGTGAAAATGCCGCCGCAAGCTTTGCCTCATAGGGCGGCAGGGAAAATTCACGTTCAAGGTAAGCTTCTGTCTTCCTGTCCTCAACTGCGAGCAGCGGCAGCTTCACACAGCGTGAAAGAACCGTCGGAAGCATCGCTTCCGGACCGGTCGAAAGCAGAAGAATAACAACATATTCCGGCGGCTCTTCGATCGTCTTCAGCAGTGCATTCTGAGCCTGCTCATTCATCTTTTCCGCCTCCGGAATGATATAGATCTTATATCTGCTCTCATATGGAAGAATTTCCGCAGTGCTCACAACCTGTTCCCTTATATCATCAACCGAAATAACTGTCGGCTTCGAACGACTGACCCTGATAATATCCGGATGATTGCCGCTCATCGCTTTTCTGCAGGCGCTGCAGACACCGCAGGCATCAAACTCCGGGTCTGTCTTTGGATTTTCACAGACAAGACTCATGGCAAGAGCATTGGCAATCGTCTTCCTCCCGGCACCTTCTTCTCCGGTTATGAGCATGGCATGGCTGACTCTGTGTTCCGCTGCGGCTTTTCTGAGGTAACGAACAACCTCTTCATGACCGATGATCCCGCCAAATCCCGGATTCTGCACAGACAGCACCTCCTTATCTTTCATCATATAACGATCAGCGTCTTAAAAATGTCAAAGACGCTTAAAAAGCACTTGCCTGCCGATTACACGCAGCAGACTTAAGTGCATACTTCATTTAATAATACAACGCATCTTAGTCAGTTGGCAAGGACTTAAGTTTTAGTGTAAAATAAAGACCGTATCATTCACAGTGCGAATCGCAAAAAGGATAAACCGCACAGAAAACGCCTGCGCATTTTCCGTCACAGCGCTCTGTGTGTTTAGATAATCAGGGTAAAAATATGGACAGACTCTCAGAAGAACTGCAAAAATATTCCCGTTCCGACGCATATCCTTTTCATATGCCCGGCCATAAACGGCGCGGAAATCCGCTGTTTGCAGCAGACATCACGGAGATCGACGGCTTTGACAACCTTCACGATCCTCAGGGGATTTTACTTGAGGAAATGCACTTCGCATCCGCTTTTTACCAGACTGAGGAGACTTATTTTTCAGTAAACGGCAGCACCTGCTGTCTCCTCGCCGCGATTTCGGCAGCTGTGCCGAGAGGCGGCCGGCTCATGCTTGAGCGCAGTGCGCACATCAGCGTCTATCATGCTGCGGATCTTCGGAACCTGGAGCTTCTGTATATCGACGGACCGGGCGTGTCACCGCCGCCGGAAAGTGCCCCGGCGCAAAAAAAACCGGATGCGGTTCTCATCACCTCCCCCACCTATGAGGGCTGCGTGAAAGACCTCCGCCCGTGGGCAGCCTACGCCCGTAAGCAGAACATTCCCCTGATTGTAGACGAAGCCCATGGGGCACATTTTTCAATGCATCCGTATTTTCCGGAATCCGCCATCCGCCTTGGCGCCGATCTCGTCATTCAAAGCACGCATAAAACGCTTCCTGCTATGACTCAGACTGCCCTCCTCCACAATGTCACCGGTCGGGTGAGCGGACACAAACTGCAGCGATATCTTGACATCTATGAAACCTCCAGCCCCTCCTATGTACTACTCAGCTCTGTCACTTCAGCGATCCATCAGTGTTTTGAACACGGAGACCGCTTTTTCGGGGAATATGTCTCACGTCTCCGGAGCTTAAGAAGCTCCCTCTCAAAGCTGAAGCAGCTGCGGCTTCTCGGCGGAGCAGAGGCCATCATAAGCTCAGACAGCGAATTCCCGCCATTTGCGGCCGGTACCTCCGTCGATCCCGGAAAGCTTGTGATCCTCTGCAGAAATCTGCTGAGTGGTTCGGAGCTGTACGATATTCTGAGAGGTCGGTATCAGCTGCAGCCTGAAATGAAAGCACCGGACTATTGTCTTCTTATGACCTCCGTTTCCGACACCGATGAGGGCTTTGAACGTCTTCAAAACGCCCTTTTTGAAATTGATTCCCTTCCGGAGCCCGGCATCAACTCCTTTCCGTACTCCGCTGCCGCCTGCTCAGACCGTCTTCATTTGAAGCAGAACAATGTGACCTCAAAACCGGCCTTCAGTTCAAAGTCGGGCCCAAAGGCAGCACTTCCTCCCGTCAGAATGCGGATCTCCGAAGCTTCAGAGGCGGCCTGCGAGCTTCTCCCCCTCAAAGAAGCCGCCGGCCGCATAGCCGCCGATTATATCTGTGTATATCCTCCGGACACGCCGCTCTTCGTCCCGGGCGAGGAAATCACGGAACAGGCTATACTCAGGATCAATGAACTGCTTGCCGCCGGACTTTCTGTCACGGGACTTAGCAGTCTTCCTGCCGATGATTCTCAGCATACGGAATCTGGAGCAGTGCTCAGCTCCCCAGCGCTTCCGGATTCTTCCGGTCCGGTGCTCTGCATCCGCTGTCTGCAGGTCTGAAAGGCGGCATAACAGGTGGTCCCCCATTTTTCAAAAACGAAAAACGGAGGACCCCTTTAATAACAGCCCGCTTACAGCAGCGGTTTTACATTTTAAAACGATAGCCTACACCCCATATCGTCTCGATATACTGAGGCTTCGAGCTGTCAAATTCAATCTTTTCACGAATTTTTTTGATATGGACCGTCACCGTTGCAATATCACCGATTGAATCCATATTCCAGATCTTCCTGAACAGTTCGTCCTTTTTAAATACGTGGTCTGGATTTTCCGCCAGAAATGTCAGGAGATCGAATTCCTTTGTTGTAAACTGAGTTTCCTTTCCGTTCACCCAGACGCGCCTGGACGTCTTATCAATCTTCAGGCCTCGAATACTGATGACGTCATTCTTCTGCTGAATCGTTCCGACCAGCCGCTCATAGCGGGAAAGATGGGCCTTCACCCGCGCGACCAGCTCGCTCGGAGAAAACGGCTTCGTAATATAATCATCCGCGCCAAGTCCAAGCCCCCGGATCTTATCGATATCGTCTTTTTTCGCGGATACCATCAGAACCGGCACGTCCTTCCGGCTCCGGATCTCTTTGCAGATTTCAAAACCGTCAACACCCGGCAGCATAAGATCAAGAATATAGAGCTCATAATCGCCGTTCAAAGCCGTCATAAGACCGGTTCTCCCATCCGTTTCGACATCCACCTCAAAACCACTCAGTTCAAGATAATCTTTTTCAAGAGCGGCAATCGCCTCTTCGTCTTCAATAATTAATATTCTGCTCATGGTGAATCCCCCTGCACAGCATGTTCTGTTATTCCATGTTCTGTTATTCCGTGTTCATTTATTCCGTGTTCATTTCTTCCACGTCCCGTTATTCCGCGGCCCGTTATTCCATCTCCACTATTTGCACTCATATTCACGAAGCGCGGCATAAAGCGTGGTTCCTTCTCCTTCTTTGCTGGACGCCCAGACTCTTCCTCCGTGATCCTCAACGATCTTCCGGACAATGGAAAGCCCGATCCCCGACCCGCCGGCAGATGAATTTCTCGAAGAATCCGTCCGGTAAAACCGCTCAAAGATATTTGCAAGATCCTTCTGGGAAATGCCTTTTCCGTTATCCGACACAGAAAACCTCACTTCCCCTACAGAACACGACACATCAAGAAAAACTCGCTTTTCCGCTTTATCCATATATTTAACAGAATTGCTGATGAGATTATTGAGCACCCGTGTAATCTGCTCAACATCCGCTATCACAGTGGTGTCTTCCGAAACAGTATTTCTGTACGCAAACTGAATTCCTTTTGCCCCGAGCTCATCCCGGATCTCGTCTGCCGCATCATCAAAAAAAGCCTTCACATTTACCTTGTCGAATACATACGGAATCCTATTGGTTGTAATCTTTGAGTAAAAGGACAGTTCATTGATGAGATGATCCATGTCGTTGGCTTTGCTGTAAATGGTGCGGATATACCGTTCCATCTTCTCCGGCGTATCGGCGACACCGTCCATGATGCCTTCCACATAGCCCTTCACCGCAGTAATCGGTGTCTTCAGGTCATGGGAAATATTGGAAATCAGTTCCCGATTCTGCCGGTCAAAGGCTATCTTCTCCTCATTTGCCGCCTTTAGTCTCACCCGCATCTGTTCAAAGGCCTCGAACAGTTCGCGGATTTCTACGACCTTTCCCTCCGGCCTGAGTTCAAAATCAAGATTGCCGTCCCGTATGCTCTTTGTCGCCCCCGTCAGATTCTGAATCGGCTGTCCGATTCCTCTATACAGCCAGAAAGCAAGTATAAACGCTGTACCAGCAAGAAAGATCAGCATAAAAACCAGCACACCCGATATCATGCGGAAATCATAGGCCCTGAGCTGGGAAATGTCGATTCCGTACACCCTTTTAATCCCGCCCGCCTGCAGCCGGAGGGTCAGAAGAACCAGCGCTGCCGTCAGCAGCGACGGTATAATTGTAATTAAAAAAAATGCCGCAAACAGTCTGTGTTTTAACTTCATCACTGCCATCCCGCATCATTCTCCTGAAAATAATTCTCTTATACGCATGTCTTTCCGCTTTTCCTCAGACTGCTTTTGACATAAAAAATCACAGCTTCCGCTTCAAACGGGAAAACATACCGCCGGCACGTTTTCCGTACGTTATGACGAATATAAAAAACCGCGCTCACGGTACGTATTATAACATGATGCGCGGT
>R11__coassemble_1746_pt1 | contig 11714 bp, 7 predicted proteins | sample R11__metabat2_low_PE_006 | metagenome-assembled genome bin R11 | reverse complement strand
CCCTTACTACGTGGACATGTTCATCGATAAAGCCGGTATTCAATTGCCTCCAGACACCAGTTCCCTTGAACATCTTCTACATCATTTTTTCCTGTCGTTCAGATGTGTTTCTTGACATGATCAGTGACCTCTTCTCTCCGTTTAGCAAGCTTTACTAACTTAAGTTTCATTATACCATCTTTGCGTAAAAGAAAAAGACCCATGGAATATTTTCCATGAGCTTTATAGAGCAATATCTTGTTCTTTCCTTAGTTTTTACGAAATAAGTTCACACCGAGCTCGTCCAAAATGGACTGTGTCTTCTTGCAAGGGAAGAATAAATTTCATCTTTCCTTCTATCAGGGCAGATACGTTCTTCTTGGAGTAAAAGCCCTTGTCTGCGATGATGATACAATTCCTGCAGCCGGCTGCCGCAACAGTATCCATGAAAACTGCTTTATCTACAACAGAGCCTTGAAGCACGCGGTAAAACACCGGTTTATGGGAATCTTTTTCGAATACATAAAGGATTTTGTCCGCGGATTCAGGCTACAGTCAGGATTGTAGCCTTTTGCGGAGATGGAATCCGCCGACCTCCAGAAGATCGATGTCCCGTCAAAGAGCAGTGTAGTCCTTGGCATTATTTGCTTTTCCATAAATGTGCCAATGCGATCCTGCATGGTTCGAGTGAAGCTATGAAGTGCCTGACGGAGCTTTCTGATGCAGCGATATCTCCTCAGATGATGTTCATGTAGAAGTCCAGAAATATTGGCCGGATCATCTTTGCTTGACATTGATTTAGAGCACAATTCAGCCGAAATTCTATCTGCGTAAAACTTATTGTTTCAGTGTTATAAGAAAACGGGGTGCTCAGCAGAGCGGAAAGAGTGCACTCGATAACCGGAACGACTGCTCACAATGACCGTGCAAGGTGCTCTGAGCGGCCGGAATATATATTTAAACCAAAGTTCCATATCTCATATCCCTGCCGTCTCGCCGAATCATAAACCGGCTGCATATTCTTCTGCAGGATATTATAGAATTCTTCTCTCGTATTCCCCGGACGGTACAACTCCTGTCCGGCCCAGATGGAATGCAGATTGTCCCGATAGCAGGCCTCGAACCGCTTGTGCAGTTCCGGACTCTGATGCACCATCTCATACATTCCAAACTGGTTTTCAGCGAAGACCACGAAGAATGGATCCCATTTGGGCAGCTTGTTGCTCTTGGATGAATTCAAGGAAGAATCCATGGGCATCAGATTCCATAGCTCATCGTTCATAACGAAAGACCATGGGATAAAATGATCCACATCATACTGCTTTGCTACGATGGGCTGCCCGGTAAATATATCCCGCACCGAACGCAGATCCAGGATACCCTCCCAAAGCTTGCGGACATTGTTCAGCTTCCGCATCTTCTCATCCATAGGAGCCAGCTTATAGATCAAGCCCGGTACTTCCGGATTGTTATTCTGCAGCCATTTCACCTTCTCGTACTGGATCCAACCCAGGATATTTACCGTATTGTCCTGGATCATTCGCATCCAGTCCTCATTAAAATGGACTTCTTTCTTCAGCTTACTACTATCACCGAAAGTATATGGCAGACGGATCAGTGTGCTGTCGATTCGCCTAATATATTCTGTGAGCCTGCGGACGCTACCCCAGTTAACCGGCTCATCACTCTTGGCAAAGAAACCAGCCAAAGCACGATAAGGAACCATGTTGGTCAACTGTTCCTTGTAAACCTTCAGCTGCGCATTATGCTCTGCGATGGCGTTTTTTATCTCCACCTTGGACGCATTGGCTGGAAGATCACTAAGTTCTGTTAATCTCAGAACTGCTCGTTCCAAACCATCTCTCACCAAACCATCTGCCTGCATGCCACTCAAATGAATATGGAATTCACGAACAGAATACCAGGCATTACAGATCATATCGTCAATGATGGCATCAAAAATCGTGTCCTGGATTCCTTCCGAAATCAGGTTCACGATCGCCTCCAGCCAATAGAACTTGTAGCAATAGGAAGGATCCTTCATCATCTGCGAAAAGCCTTTAATGTCCAGGGTGTTATGATATTTTCCATCGATCGTTAGGGAATATCCGATGTTCGGAAGATCATACCCTGCCATACATATCACCTCTTTCGCAGCAACAGATTCAGCCACTTTTCATCCGACCGATCCGGACGAACGTCCGCTGTGATCCAATCATCCTCTATGCTAAGTCCCGGAAACAGCTGCAGGAATTCCTGAAAAGCATCTTCCGTAAAATCTGTGAAGTAACGGCCACCACGCTCCCCTTCGAAGGTGCCGTATTTAAAGGATGTGTAAATCACGCCATGGCCTGTCAAAGCACGGATCATCCTTTGAAAGACATACAGCAATTCCGACTTTGGCAAATGCAAAATAGAAGAACAGGCCCAAATGCCGTCATATTTATCCTCCGCTGACAGTTCCTGGAAAAGCATGTGCTTAACCCGGATACCTGTAAATTCACTGGCCAGCTTACAGATCTCTGCAGAGCCGTCAGTTGCATCTACAGCACACCCTTTTCCCAGAAAGTATTTTGTATCCCGCCCGGATCCGCAGCCAAAATCAAGGATGCAACTGTCCGATGGTAACAATGTGAGAAAGCGATCCTGAGTCAGATGCATATCGACATTTTGAGTAGACTCTATGAAGTTATTAGCATTCTTATCATAATAATCAATTGTCTCTGACATCTTTGATATCCATCCTTTACAAATGCATATTCAACACCAACTTCTCCTCAAATCCATTCGCATATGTATACAGCAATCGTTTCCGATCAAAAACTGGATCAACATCATGGATAATACTGTGATGATTCGGGCATACAATGATCTGGTTGCTGGCATCGTTGTTCAAGCTTTTCACAAAATAATCGATATGATGTGCTTCTGCCACATGAGAACCATAGGGTTCCCCGATTAGCTTCCCGCAAATCTGACAACGATATTCATAAAGCAATTTCAGATTATCTCCGATCTTCTTGTTCAGCTTACGGATCTTGATGATTTGCTGTTTCTCTTTCAAACCTGCAGAATCATCTGTAATATCAAAATTAAATTCCGCCTCTAAGATTCTTTCCGAATGGCCGGTTAGGGTATCTCGAAGTACCTGCATATCCTCTGCGCCAATAGTCTCCAAGACATAGGAATCATCATATTCTGTGGTATATACTGCCAGGTATTCCTTGCATTCTTCCGGAAGCGGAATATGCTTCTTTGATCCGGATTCCTGCAATTCCTTCATCTTTTTGATATAAGCGTAACTTCGCTGGAAGCACCCGCGAAGCGCATATGCCAGATCGCTGTTTTGTGTGTAACGAATTTGAACAATATCGGCGTGGTTTCCAAATCTCTTGTCAATCCGGTTATTATTCAGCTTTGCCTTGTAGGACTTCCCATTGAGATAAAGAGTTATCTCCTTTGATTCACCTCGTTCAATGAATCGACCGGCCACCTGACTAAAGACCACCTGATGTTCAATAGGAATAGCAAAACCATAATTGAAGAGTGACCAGTCTACTTCTTTTTTATAGACATATTCATCTGAAATTGTACTAATCATTGAAACTGTTCACTCCATTCTACGGTTAGAAAACCAATTCCATCTGACCATCATCGTCCGCTACTTCTATTCTGGCAAATGTCACGATCTCCGGATCATTACCTTTCTCATGTTTGCCCTTCAGATACTGGACATTACCAAGGCTGGCGGCAATCAGGTTCAGAACATAAATATTATCAAACCGATTATAGATCGATTCTCCGCCAAGTCCTGTCAGGCAGATCAACTGCGTATTGTTTCTCTTTGCCACATCCATAAGCGGTTTAAGCAAATGCGATGCGTTGGTCTGGGCAAATGGGTTGTCCATCACCAGTACTTTTCCTTCATTTCGGTCCGCAAAGATATCCGTTTCATCACGCCTCATGTAATACAAAAGGCTGGAAAGAATAACGAAAGCAGAAAGGAAGCCTTCACCGCCAGAATTTCTGGCGACTTCGCTCCAAGTAATCTGCAGTTCTCTCTGAGCCTCAATCTTATATAGCTGGATATGGACATTACTGATACCGATAACAGTTTCATACAATTCCCTGGTAGTCATGCGTTTGCCAAGGAACTCATGCAAGGACTCGTCCTTGTCCCAAATGCTGACTCCATGTTTTGTTACATCATCGATCATGTCCTCGATCCGAACATGATACAGGTTCTCGTTATCTTCCCAGACAGGAAGGCCAATCTTCAGCATTGGAATGCGTCTTCCGCGAACGAGGATAGAAGAATTCTTGTCGATGCGTCCCATCTGGCTATGCACATCATGCACATAATCCTGAAGGGCACTGACGATATGTGCCTTCTCCTTTTCAACCATCGCAATATCAGCCATCAGCTTATCCATCAGATCATGATAGGCCTGTTGAATAACAGAAAGCTGCTTAAGCACCTGATGCGCATCACCGGTTACCGCCATCAGTGAATCCAGCGGCTTCTTATAGAAGTCATCCTTAAACTCTTCAATCCGAGCTATCTGGTTCAGAATTCGTTCCAGACGAGAGCGAGCCTCGGATTTGGAAGCATCATACTTCTTATATTCTTTGATCAGGCCTCCGGTGTAACTGCGCAGCTCACCTACAGAATAACCGGAGAAATTCTCTCTCCACTGAACAGACCAGGCCTCTGTCATACCATCATACTCTGCCAAAGTGGACAGATTCTGCTCAAACATGCCTCGCTTTGTATCAAGAGTCTTCAACATCTGCTGATGTTCTGACTTCTGATATATCAAAAGGTTCTTGGTCTCGCCAAAATCAATGACTGGAATATCTTCTCTCGGAAGCGGTTCAGACGTCTGGCAATCACGTTCCATCTGCTTTATGGCCTGTTTCTGCCGTTGATCCGCTAAAGCCCTTGCCTTGTCTGCTTCCGATTTTTTACCCTGAGTTTCGGAAATCTCTCGTTCCAGGGAATATACTTTGTTTTCTGCGTGATCCTCTTCCATGGAACTGTATTGAACATCGCACCATTCTTCAGCTGAAACTCCGAATTTCCCTGCCAGACGTGCCAATTCTTTCTCTGACTTCTGCAGCCGGGTCGCAGCCTTTTTCCGATCTGCTTCAAGATCCTGAATCTGCCTGGATGCCTTCTCTGTAATAGCTGTATATCTGGCCCGAATGATTATGATGTCACTCAGAATGGACGTGTCGATCGCCGCAGGGCATGCCATTTCCTGATATTGCTCAAACAGAGTTAATTCTGCTTTGCAGTTTTCTGCATCGCTGCGAAGGTTGATCAGGGAAATATCGAGGGAATGAATCCTCTCGTCTAATTCCGCTTTAAGAGCTTCCAGCTTTTTCTGCCTGGTATCGATATCGCTGAGAATTGTCAGACATTCTTCACGCAGCCGCCTATGTTCCTGATAAGCCGCATATGCCTGGCACAGCTCTTCTAATTCGGCAGATTGCCTCTGCAATTTATCTATCCGCTTGCCTAGTTCTGCGATATCAGCTGTTAGATTCGTATTCTCTGTATTCAGCTCTGCCAGATGATTTCTGGCTTCGGCAGAAGAGGAGCGGATTTCTTCCAGATCACTTTCCAGATTTGCGATCTTAACCCTTACAGCGTCACATGCCGCCTGTGTTACAGCTTGATTTCGGATCGTGTCTCTCCGGACGATATATTCCTCATATTCCTGCTTGCGCCTATCCAGTTCACTTTCCTTCCGATCAAGGTCTCGCTGCAGCTCCCATAGCAATTGCTGCAGTTTTTCTTCGTTCAGAAGATTCTCGTTGAAAAGCATATAGAAATGCGTGCTTCCAAGTTGGAGATTTATTCCTTCTTCATTCTTTTCCGCAAGGCTTTCTCTGGTAATGATCGGAATCGGGAAGGACGTATAAACATTCGTATCTGCTGTCTGAAGCTTTGCGAGCTCCTGAGCTGTCATAATCAAGGCATAAGGAAGAAAAGGATGCTGTGCCACCATCTGAAGATTCTGTTCTTCAGAGTAGTCGTTCCTCTTCATCCATTCCATACCATATACAAGATGAATATCCAGGTCTTCAAAAGCATGGCGAAGCTCTGCCGGAATTTCAATTGCCTTTCCGGTCTTGAGACCATCTATTCTGGAAGAAATTTCATCAATCTCTGTTCCTAATTTACGAATAAGTGCATCCAGTTCCGCGATCTTACTTTCTGCAGCGCAGAGAATACGATCGACATCATAGAGCTGGTCCTCGCGCAAATCGAGATACTGGAGGATCGTTCTGCGTGTTTGAAGTTCCTCATCAAATTTTTTCTGTTCAGCCTGCGCTTCGGATAATCTCTGGCGTTTCTCGTTACGACTATTCTCCAGATCGGCAATCTCTCGTTCCTGTTTTCGAATTTCCGCACCCATAGCATCCAAACGCTTTTTCTTCTGCGTTCTGCTTTTGGTGCAATCCATTGATTCTGAATCGATCATCTGCTGAAGGATCGTCAGTGCACCGGCCTCATACTCGCCTATGATATTGCGTGCAAGAGATACATGCCAATGAGAAATAAAACGTTCTTCATCCTGATCGTATGAGCGTATGGATGATTCCAAACCTCCAAGCTCACTCGATTTTTTACGAACCTGCTTTGCTAATTCAGCAGCCTCTTCGGATGCTCTGGAATTACGAGCCTTGCTCTCGGCAAGTTCATCTTCAGCTGCCTTTATCTGGGCGGACTGAGCCTGCAGTTGTTCCGTTAAATAGTTTTTGATCAGATAACCCAGATAGTCTCTCTCCGGTGCCAGATCCTCGGTTTGACTTCTGCATACATCCAGCGCCTGCTTAGCGGACGCAAGAGCAGAACGATCTTCATCTACTGTTTCCTGCTGCTTCGCACACTGCAATAAATGCAGAGTGCGTGTCCATTTATCTTTTTGCGCATTCAGCTCTATAAGAGCAGTTCCTATTTGAGCGATGGATTCCGTTAGCGCCGCAATCTGATCCTGTTCTGTGTAATAGTCGGAGGAATATCGCTCATGTTCCACACGGACCAACTGCTCGTTTAGATCTGTAATCGTTGCCTGCTCAGCCTGAAGTTCATCCTCGGTTTTTGCCAGCAGGCGATTCAACTCCTGGATATATGCTGTAATCTTACCCAAAGCCTGCTCTGCGGCATTAGATTCTTTTACGTAGATTTCGCCCTGTTCAGAAATGCATGCGGCTTCGTCATCAAACTTGCGAATCACATCACGGCGTTTGATCTTAGATTCGTTATCGCGATACAGAGAAATATATTTTTCCAGGATGTTTCGAAACTCCTGCATTCGGTTCTGATCTTTATTCAGTTTATTCTCGATGGCGTCAAGGAACCATTTCTCAACAAGACCCTTCTCATCCTTGCAGTCGGCAAAAAGCTTGGAAAGACCGGATTCTTCTTCGTTCACCTTTTTGATGATGTTCTGCCATTCACGGAAGTTGATGCCATACTCTATGAGCTTGTCAAAGTATTGCTTTGACTGGGCAGAGTTATTCATGTCATAGCAGAAAAAGCGAACAGAACGGTCTTTCTTATAAAAATCAAACAGCTGCCGACATACAGCAAAGCTTTTTAAAGATATTTCATCCTTTGTTTTCTCAATGACTGGAATGTGGTGCAGATCATAAGGGCATGCATCCTTATATTCACTGATAAAGTTGACCATTTCCAATTCATCGCCATCTTCGGTTCCCTGGCTTTGACGAACCATCATACCGGTCATCACATAGCCGGCCCCCTGATCCAGGGCCCATTCGACCATAATAAAAGAGGGCCTGCCGGATGTAAAATAGCTGGCAAAAGGACGATCTTTGGTATTGCGATACCTTTTCTGCACAAACGGTGCTGTGATCATCTGTACCAGAACAGACTTACCGCCGCCATTCTGCAGAGAAATGAGCGTACTTTCCCCATTAAAATGCATAGTCTCATCACTGATACGGATCGCATTGTGATTGTAATTGATATTGATCAGTCTGACTGCGTTGATCTTACTCATGCTGTTTCACCCCCAATACTGCAAGTACACGGGAGTAATTGTTCTTATTGAGCAGATTCCAATCCATGAAATGATCCAGCTTTTTTGTTGTCTTGATCATTTCATCCTGCTCAACATACTCAATCAAGCCCTGATCCTGAAGGAATTTCAGGATGTTATAAATAAAGCCTTCCTTTGTTGTCTTCTGTCTGCGGCCCCGGTCATCGGAACGAAGCGCTTCATAGGTCTGCAGCATATCAGTAAAAGCAAATCCCTGACCGGCCTGTGCCTCTTCATCCAACTTAGCCGTGCCTTCCTTCAGATGGTCCGATATACTGTTCTGCAATTCTCCGACACGGATATAATCTCTGGTCTTATTGCTGCTGCCCTGACCATCATAAAACTCCAAAAGCAGCGTCAGAATAGCAAACTGCACCAGATAGTAATCCTTATCTGTTGCCTGGCTGCGGCACAATTCTTTCTTCAGCTGCAATTTGGAAAAGCCAAGAAAACGATTTTCCTCATCCGGAATCAGGTAGATCACATCTCCATACCGCTCAATCGTACTCCGCGCAATCAGGCCCTGTGATTTCACAAGGTTCTGCACTGCCTCAGATTCCGTGTATGCTTTATAAAGCTGTGGTGAGTCATCCTCTCTCAGCTCATGCTTTTCCAAAAGATAATAGAAAATCTCCTGGCTCAGTTTTACATCATCAAATTCGTATGCCATAAGCTCACTCTCTGCCGGTTCGGATCATAACATCTGAACAGCGAATATTTCTCTGGTTCCCGTCTTCATCCAAAACATGTGTAAATATAACAGGTGCTGCGCCTTCAATGCGGCTGATCTCGATGTGTTTGATCATCGGCCAGTCCGGATGTTCATCCAGAATCTCCAGGATCATCTCGTTAAGACGAAAATCATTGGATTCTTCTTTAATGAAGGACGCTCGTTCCGCTCGTAAAGCCGCTACATCAATAGACATTGCTTTCAGCAGCTCCACCATGATTTCCTTGAAGATCTGCACATTCGGGATCAAAGTTGCTTTAATCTCTTCCGCGGATAGTGTCGTTACTATATTGGACAGATGAGCGCTGCCGTTTTGCACTGCTGCCGTCATTATATTTGTCAGGCTTACATGGTACTTTGCAAGCTTTTCTTTGCGCTGCCGCTCCTGTTCAGCTTTCCAGGCTTCTTCATCAAAATCCTCTGTCTCGTCAGTACCTTCTTCTTCATCATCGACATGCACTCGCTGTGCTTCCAGGACTTTATTCAGGTTAAAGATCTTGCCCGGATCCTGATTGAATAGTGGCCGGAAGAAATAATCAATTCGATCCAGGAGGCTAGGATTCTCCAAAATGTGATCATATAATTCCGTCCGCAGGTTGAAACGCTGCACCAGAGACATCTCAGTGATTTTTTCCAGCTCTGCTGTGTACAGAGATTTCAAATCAAAATGCCCATTCAGAATCTTCTGATGCTCATCAATAGCATGGTTCAGATACAGCTCGATCTCACGCAGGTTGCGTAGTTTTTCTTCTTCCTCTTCATCAAGAGTATGCACATCAATGTGTGCCTCTTCCAATTCTTTCACACGGGCCCGGACTGTCTCCCTATAGCCACGGAATTTTTCATTTGTCTGATCAATCGTATCCAGGTCTTCCTGCAAAAGCCGGGAATAATCTGCCACATTGTATTCCAGCGCATTACGACGGATGCGGGTCATTGCTTCCTGAATCTTCTGAAGCTGAATCCGCATCAGGTTAAAGACATTCTTGATGTCATCCAAAGCCTTGTCATAACTCTGCTTCTCAAGATGCATCTTGAAGATCATTTCCTGGATCGTCAGCTTCATGTTGCTTTCGACTTCCAGTGTGCCAAGAAGCAGGTTATAACCGTCATCTGTGAGATAGTAGGATGTTCTTCTCACTTCATCATCTACATATACGATACGGTTTCCTACGTAGCTGATGTGGATGGACTGATAAGCCAGTCCTTCATAATCGTAGCCTTCAAAATACATGGTACGGCCTTCATTAGACAAAACCACGTTGATGATAAAGTCACCCAGCGCATGGCAATCCTCGAAGCTCATGGATTTTCCATAGTACTGCGTGTTGATGTCATCAATAAAGGCACTGATATTATCAATCGTGCAATTTTCTTCCTTCAAAGACTGCTCCATGATGTACAGCAGCACAGAGAAAATCATATTCAGTTGTTCTGCCATGCTCTCGAAGTCATACTGTTTCCAGATGGCTTTCTGGTCGCTGTTCCAGAAAAGAAGCGCATAAAGACCTACGCTCTTCATCCTCTTGGGGAAAGCCTTTAAAAAGTCGTACTGCATTATTGCTCCTTCGCTAAGCGTGCGGGAAACATGTCGGTGACATGTTTATCGCTAGAAATCGGAGATGTTCAGAATCTCCTGTGGAATATACAAATCCTGATCTAAAATTGCTTTCATCCTGCGAACTGTTTCATCATCGAAGTAAGAGAAAAATACATTACTGATATTCCGGTTCTGCTGCTTCTTTGTGGCCGGCAATTTCGCAGCATGGTCCGCTTTATCAAGCATGGCAATATATGCCGGAACAAATGGTGTGATATTTCCCTGATCTGCAAAAGCCTCCGCAAGATTCTCATAGATTCCAATGCCTTCGTAATCCAGATCACCGAAATACAGTAGTTCAATTCCTTCCGCCTGCATATAAGGCTCTGCGCTTATCGTGAACTCCTGAAAGCTGCTAACTACTCGCTTACCGGCTCCGTAGATCAAGGTTCCAATGGGTTCTCCGAGAAGTGCCCGGCGTCCATCCAGCAATGCCCGGCGCATGCTGAAGAAAGGATCCTTATTCTCAAGAATCAGTATCCTCTGCGGTGTTTCTCTGGTTGCTGCGTAATAGGCAAACGGCTCTGCCGTAGGATAACAGTTCAGAAAATCCAGCTCTAACCCACAGTGCCGCAATAAAGTCTTTCCACCTGACTTGGCCAGGAATTTCTCATAGCCCCAGATCTCAAAGCAGCGCTCGTTATATGAGACAGGTGCGTCCAGTCGATTCCTTTTCCTCTGCAGAAAGGCATTTAGAAGACGGACATTTTCACGTTCCGCTTCATATACCGGGAAATTTCTGAGATAGTAATCAACTGATATCGTAGGATCTGTCTGGTACAGCAGTTCCTGCTCTAAAGTTGAATAGTCCTTCGCTTCTTCAACGATCCAATATTCTGTATGTAAAGCCGGTTTCTTGCCATTCTTAGCCGAGGCTTGAATCGGCTTGATTTTTCCATCATCGATCAGCTGTAAAATATATTGATACTGCTCAGAGTAAGACTCCTGCAGTTTTCGCCCCAGCAACTGATCTAAAGTTTGTCTCTTCATAAAGGCAATCCTTATTCATCCATCAAAACAGCATTTCCAGCAAAATTAGTGAGTTTTAAATAAAAGTTTCCCAAATCCGCGTACTATAGCGGCTTAGTAAACTGTACCCAGGAAAATGGACACCCGGAGTTTAGGGACGCCCTGTCCTGTGGACAGTATTTTAGGTATCCACAAGAATATAGGATTTCGTATAGTCTTATGGATTGGGCAAGTTCTAATCAACCAAAACAAGAAAAGCCAAAACAAAATAATCGGTATCGCATAATACCAATGCTTAGGCTTTCCTTGTTGTGATCAAGCATTTTTGTAACACTTGTGGCTATAAGTTAACACAATTCAT
>R11__coassemble_1728_pt1 | contig 11808 bp, 9 predicted proteins | sample R11__metabat2_low_PE_006 | metagenome-assembled genome bin R11 | reverse complement strand
TTACAAAATAAATACTTTAACTGATATAGGATTCGGATTTGCAGGTTAACCTTACTTGTGAGCCGGATCCTTTTTCTGTTAGAGAATAAGTGAAAGAGTGATCTCAAGATGACTGCAAAGATAAAGAAACCAGTATTACAAACTGATCAAGGTAGAAAAAGAGAGAGAGGGAAGAAGCGGCTTTCCCCTGTCATCATACTTATTATATTAGTCATACTCGTGGTGGTGCTGTCCGTCGGCGTATATATGCTTGTCAACCGGACACTCGTGGAATCGAACATCGAGACTATGACGGAGATGGCAGTCCATGATAATATTTCCTTAACGTCTATCCTGAATGATGAATGGGAAAGCATGGATATCCTTCCATCCATGCTGGAAGGCAATGATGTACAGACGGAAAAACAGCTTCTTAATACGCTGCGCATTTACAACGAACATTACACAAAGAGTATGACAATGCTGGTAGATGAAAATGGCGTGTGTTACAGGAGCGACGGCGTGATCACAGAGATGCCTCAGCTGGTTGAGAATCTGGCGAAATATGATGGGAATTTCGTCCTCAGACAGGACGATGATTTCCGCGAAACGGCAGAGGCAAAAAAAGAATATCTGGTCTTTGGTAAATGCATCTCTGATATTCAGATCGACGGACATACCTTCAAGTATATGATCCGCCGGGTACGAATCTCAGAGCTGGACAGTAAATTAAGACTGGAAAGCTTTGGCGGCGAAGGCATGGCCAGTGTGATCGATCAGGATGGCAATTTTATCATAAAATTGAACCGTACCGGCAGTGTGGCGGAAAGAGATAATTTTCTTGAAAAATTGCAGACGGCTGAATTTTACGGCGACCTTACCTATGAGGAAGTCATGAAAACGTTGCAGGAAGAACCGGACGGGATATCTTTTGAGGCAAAGTACGATGGGACACGCTACGTGGTCCATATCGCGGCGTTAGAGAACACCGACTGGTATTATGCAGCTCTGGTGCCGACGAGTGTCTTTTCTGCCGTAACGAACCGGATTCTGGGTCTGGTATTCATTCTGATCCTTTGTATTATCGCTGCAGTTCTTTTCCTGGCATTCACGTGGAGCAGAAGCCAGCACGATCGTCTGAAAACCGCGGAAGAACACCGGGAGCAGCTTACGGAAGCCCTGGACATGGCGCAGCAGGCCAACCGTGCGAAGACGGTCTTCCTTAACAACATGTCCCATGACATCCGTACACCGATGAATGCAATCATAGGCTTTACGGCTCTGGCTACGAAGAGCATTGATAACAAGGAAACAGTGCTGGATTATCTGACGAAGATCGCGCAATCCTCTGACCACCTGCTTAGCCTGATCAATGACATCCTGGATATGAGCAGGATCGAGAGCGGAAAGGTAACGATTGATGAGAAGGAGGAAGAGCTTTCAGACATCCTTCACAGCATCCGCAATATCTTTCTTGCAGACATTAAGGCCAAAAATCTGGATCTGTTCATCGACACCATGAATATTAAGAATGAGCATATCATCTGCGATAAGCTAAGGCTCAATCAGGTACTCTTAAATATTCTGTCCAATGCAGTAAAATACACTCCGAACGGCGGCATGATCTCGCTGAAGATCCGACAGGAAGAGGTCATGCCGGACGGCAGATGCTATTACGAATTCCGTATTCGCGATAATGGTATCGGCATGAGCGAGGAATTCCGGAAAACCATCTTTGAGCCTTTTACCCGTGAAAAGACCTCAACCATCAGCGGTATTCAGGGAACCGGCCTCGGTATGGCGATCACAAAGAATATCGTTGATATGATGGGCGGAACCATTACCTGCAGCAGTAAACCAGGTGAAGGCAGCGAGTTTATAGTCAGACTGCCTCTGCACATTCAGGAAAATTATGTGGAGGAATCCATCGACTGTTCCTTCGCAAATGGAGTCCGGGCATTGGTTGTGGATGACGATATGGAAGCCTGCACCAGTGTGGCAGGGATGCTTCGGGATATCGGTATGAGAAGCGAATGGTGTGTATCCGGCAAGGAGGCTGTGGTCCGAAGCGAAGAGGCCTTCGCGATCCATGACCGTTATGAGACCTACATCATCGATTGGATGATGCCGGATATGAACGGAATTGAAACAGCCAGACGTATCCGTAAGGTTGTCGGCCCGGATGCACCGATCATTATCCTTTCTGCTTATGATTATTCGAATATTGAAACAGAGGCGAGAGAGGCCGGAGTTACCGCATTTATCAGCAAGCCAATCTTTGAATCAGATCTGAAGAGAACGCTGGCAAAGGCCTATGGAGCAGGTCAGGAATCCGAGCAGGAATCAGTCGGTCCGACCTTTGCAGGAAAACGTATTCTCCTTGTGGAGGATAACGAGCTGAACCAGGAGATCGCCACAGCGATCCTCGAAGACGAAGGAATCGAGGTGGAGACGGCAAACAATGGCCAGGAGGCCTGTGATACCTTAATTGAAAAAGGTGCCGGATATTATGATCTGGTGTTGATGGATATCCAGATGCCGATCATGGATGGCTATGAGGCTGCAGAAACAATCAGAGCTTTTGAGAACGAAGAACTCTCACAGATCCCGATCTTCGCTATGACGGCAAATGCCTTTGAGGAGGATAAGAAAAAAGCATTTGCGGCAGGCATGAACGGTCATATCGCGAAACCGATCAACATCAGTGTGCTGATAGAAGAACTGAAGAAAAATCTGATCTAAGTGGAGGAGTAGACGATGAAAGCAAAACGAATCATATCAATCGCATTATGTGCTGTACTGGCAGGCAGTCTTCTTTCGGGCTGCGGCGAGGCAAAGAAAAAGGATATTACTCTGGTGCTGAAGGCGCCGACCTTATCTTTTGCTGAAAATGCTCTGGGTACGGATATCCAAAGCGCCAATGATTTCCTTCAGGCGGCAGGAGATGCATTTGCCGCGCAGTATACGGATGCCAATGTAACGGTCAAGGTCGTTGAGTATGAAAACACGGAAGAAACAGCCTATGTAGATGACTGCTTTGACACAGAGGATGCTGTAGATGTGCTCTACAATGATTTCTTCACCATGGAAGCCCATGTGCATACCGGTAAGGTGGTTCCGCTGGACGATATCATTTCCGATGATCTTAGGGCTGATATTGCAGATACCTTCTGGGATCAGGGACAGATCGATGGCAAGACCTATATGATGCCTTACCTTTATCGTCAGAATGTACTGATCTACAGCAACGAGTGGTTCCGCAAAGCAGGACTGGATCAGTATGTGAGTGACGGAACTACCGTCGAGAACTGGAGCATGGACGAATGGGAAGAGATCCTTGCAGCCTTACGGGAAGTCATGCCGGATACGTCCTATCCAATGATGATGTATGCCCTCAACAATCAGGGAGATACGCATATCACCTGTCTCCTGCGTTCTCAGGGAAGTGATATCTTTGATGAGAATATGAGATTTGATCTGGAAACGGAGGAAGGAATTGCCGGCCTTCAGTGGATCAAAGACTGTATAGATAAAGGATATATGCCGGAAAATGCGGCCGATATGGAAGCTCTTACCTGCTATGACATGTTTCTGAGTGGTCAGATGGCTATTTACTTCTGCAATGCAGCCAGTGAACCGAATTTTACAGATTACGGCCTGGTCAATTTCCCGACCGTGAACGGAGGCTGCAATACAAACTTCCTGACCGGATTTGAGGTTTATGACAACGGTGATGCGGATAAACTGGCGGCAGCCAAAGCTTTTGTCAAGTTCATTTACGAATCAGATTATATTGATTATGAGACCACATCCATGCCATGCAACACCAGCGTTGCCGAAAAGTATGCCGACTTCCTGGAACCATATCAGAAATATATCAACAATGCAGACAAAGGCGTAAACTTTACCGGAGGAAATCCGAACTGGCTGGGCGTTAGAAATGTATTTTATCTTCATATGCAGGACCTTGTAAGAGGTGACAAGACACCGGAGGAAGTTGCTAAAGAACTGGATGAGGATGCGAATGCTGCGATCGAAGAAGGATACACGAACAGCATTCTTCATGAGTAAATAGAGCTATAGAAGTTGTCGATGAAAGCCTGGGGCAGAGTCTTCTGCTCCAGGCGTATTTTATGGCGACATAGGTCTTCATTTTTAAATTGCTATTCTGATTCTGTGATAGGTTCGGCCCCTGAACCGCGAAATGCTCCGACATGGCTTTTTGCTGATTTTCTTCCCTGGATTCCGTCTGCTGTGGTGCTGGTCTCCCAGGATCGACTTCACATTGACGTCGTTAGTCTGGACTCCCGCAAAGGGAAGCAGTCAGTGGATTGGAAGGAAATGGATGGCATCGATATGATACAAAATTTGCACTACCAATTTATCGTGAAACCAGAGAAATAGAGCGTTACAATATTTATAAGGCACGATTGCTAAAAGACAGGTTCAGATACACGGTATACCCGTGCGTCCGAACCCTTTTCGCAGCAGAAATCGCAATCCTATGTTATACTCGTAAGAAATACAGAAGGAACTGCAGTAGAAATCAGGCCTCCTTCTTCATACGAACATATTTGCCGGGTGATCGGAGAAAAAGTATATGAAATCAGATCAGATCAAAGAACTTCATCAAGGCTTTGAAACCGCCTTTATCAATAGTCATAATCAGTCCAGCCTGGCCTATCGTCCTCAATTTGTATCCAATAATCCGGCGGAGGGCAAGAAAGTCTTATCCTCTATTGAGGATGAGCTCCTTCGTTGTGATAGCTTTTCCATTAGTGTAGCTTTTATCACCATGAGTGGCATCACACCCCTGTTGCTGACTCTGAAAGAACTGGAGAGAAGGGGAATTCCTGGGCGTATCCTGACCACGGATTACTTAAATTTCAGTGAGCCGAGCGCCCTTGAGAAATTAGCTGGTTTAAGCAATATAGAACTGAAAATGTATGTGACAGATGCAAATACTAGTGTAAGTAATGGCGGAGAGGGACGTACGCAAGGGGCCGGCTTTCACACCAAGGGCTACATTTTCAGGAAAGAGGAGATCTATCGGATTATTGTCGGCAGTTCCAATATAACGCTTAGCGCTCTGACGACCAACAAGGAGTGGAATACAAAAATTGTATCCACCGAAGAAGGGGCGTATGCACGGGAGATTCTGACAGAGTTTGAAGGACTCTGGCAGTCAGAATGGGCGAAAAGCTACAAGGATTTCATTGAGTATTATAAAACCAATTACGAGATTATAAAGCAGCAGCGAAAAGCTGCGGCGTTGAACCCTGTCACCTCGCTTCAGGCTTATAGGCTAAAACCCAATTCCATGCAGGTCGGCTTTATCAATAATCTGCGCTGGCTGTTGGAACAGGGAGCAGACCGGGCGTTGCTGATCAGCGCAACGGGTACCGGCAAGACCTATGCCTCCGCCTTTGCCATGCGTGAGCTTGGCTTTCAGCGAGTTTTATTCGTAGTTCACAGAAATCAGATCGCGAAACAGGCAAAGCAGTCCTTTGAAAATGTGTTTGACAGCTCCAAGAGCTTTGGCCTGGTCTCCGGCATTGGCGGAACAGACGCCGATTATAGCGCGGATTTTGTATTCGCAACCATACAGACTATAAGTAAAAAAGAAAATCTGGAGCGCTTTCCGAGGGATTATTTCGAGGCCATAATTTATGACGAAACCCATCATATTGTGGCTGGTAGCTACAAGCGGCTTTTAGATTATTTCACTCCTAAATTTACCCTTGGCATGACCGCGACGCCGGACAAGCGGGATGATCATATAGAGGGCCGCAATGTCTATGAGATCTTTGATCATAACATTGCCTGCGAGATCCGGCTGCAGCAGGCCATGGAAGAGAGTCTCTTATGTCCCTTCCATTATTTTGGCATCACAGATCTCGCCCTGGTTTTTGACGAAGGAAAGACCAGGGGAGAGCAAGTGGAAAATTTCCGATATCTGACCTCGGATGAGCGGGTTCGGTATGTGATGGAGCAGGCAGATTATTACGGCCACAGTGGCAGCAGGGTCAAGGGACTCATTTTCTGCAGCAGGATCGATGAGGCAAAGGAACTGTCCAGGAAGTTTAATGCCTGTGGGTTGAAAACTGTGGAACTTTCCGGTGCCGATAGCGAGGAGACAAGGGCGGAAGCCATTGAACTTCTTACCAGGGAGATTTCTACGGAGGCAGCTTATCGGAACTCTTTTGGAGCCACCATATATCCGGGGGAAGAATATCTGGACTATATCATAACGGTGGATATTTTCTCAGAAGGAACGGATATCGTCGAAGTCAATCAGGTTATTATGCTGCGCCCGACCCAGTCACCCATTGTATTTATCCAGCAGCTGGGCCGCGGCCTTCGTAAAGCGATGGAGAAGGAATATGTCGTCATCCTCGACTTCATAGGAAATTATAAGAATAATTTTATGATCCCCATCGCCTTGTCTGGTGACCGCAGTTATAACAAGGATAATGTCCGCCGTTATCTGATGGAAGGCGGCCGCGTGATCCCCGGACAGAGCACCATCCATTTCGATGAGATCAGCAGGAAACGCATTTTTGCGTCTATCGATAATGCCAACTTCAGTGACATCAAGTTGATCCGGGAGAATTATACGAATCTGAAGAACAAGCTGGGAAGAATCCCGGCGCTTAAGGATTTTGACGATTACGGAGAGATGGATGTCCTGCGGATTTTCGATAATAACAGCCTGGGATCCTATTATAAATTCCTGGTCAAATATGAGAAGGAATATAAGGTGCGCCTGACACCGTCCGAAGAGAAGGTCATCGAATTTGTCTCTAAGAAGCTGGCGGCCGGCAAGCGCGTGCAGGAGCTGCAGTTTCTGAAACGTATCCTCTCCTATGCCCAGGGCCTGTCAGAGACCGGGCTGCTTGCGGGATATAAACGGGAGCTGCAGACAGAGTATGGGATCTCTATGGGCCGGAATCAAGAGGAAAATGTAATCAATGTGATGACCAATGAGTTCCCAGCCGGAAGTGGTAAGAAGACCTATTCCGCCTGTGTCTTCGTGGAGCCGAATCATGAAAAGCGAGGGGAATATCAGGTGACGGACTCCTTTGAACAGATGCTGAAGGATCCAAACTTTTACCAGATCCTCTCTGAATTAGTGGATTTTGGAATCAGCCGCTATCAGCGGGATTACAGGAACCGTTACCTGGATACGGATCTGGTCCTGTATCAGAAATATACCTATGAGGATGTCTGCCGGCTCTTGAACTGGGAAGGAAATGAGGTGCCTCTTAATATCGGCGGTTACAAGTATGATAAGAAGACAAAAACCTTTCCGGTTTTTATTAATTATGAAAAGGCAGAAGATATCAGCGATACCACGAGATATGAGGATCATTTTACAAGCAGCAGCAGTCTGATCGCCATTTCAAAAAGCGGCAGAAGCCTGCAGTCGGAAGATGTGCAGAACTTTTTGAAGGCCAAAGAGCGAGGCATCCAGGTAGAGCTTTTTGTTAGGAAGAATAAGGATGATAAGATATCCAAGGAGTTTTATTATCTGGGCCGTATGACGGCCAGTGGGCAGGCGAGAGAATTTGTGATGCCGAATACCACAAAGACTGCGGTGGAGATCGAGTGGATGCTGGACGTGCCGGTGAGAGAAGACATTTACCAGTATATCGTGAATGGGTGAGAGGAGAGTAAGCATAATATGAAGACAATAAGAGTAGTCGCGGCAGTGATCCGGGATGAAGATAAAATATTTGCGACAGCCAGAGGCTATGGAGAATTCAAAGGTCAGTGGGAGTTCCCCGGCGGTAAGATCGAGCCCGGAGAGACTCCGCAGCAGGCGCTTGCAAGGGAGATTAAAGAAGAGCTAGATACGGAGATCGGGGTCGGAGAGTTAATCCATACGATCGAGTATGATTATCCGGCATTTCATCTCTCCATGGACTGCTTCTGGTGTAGCATCAAATCTGGACATTTGACCCTGCTGGAGGCAGAGGATGCGAGATGGCTTACCACGGAGAATCTGCGGAGCGTGCAGTGGCTGCCGGCGGATCTGGAGCTGATTGATGAGATTGAGAGAGTACTGATGCTAAAGTAAAAGTAGACACGGAATGGCCAGAAAAAATGTTGTGAAAACTAGATATAATATCGGAATATATGTGATAATCTATTGAAAATAGGTCGGAAATAATGCATTATCCAAATAGAATAAGGTTTGCTTTGGGAGGAAATGTATGGATAGAGCTGCAATGAAAAAGCTTATCGAATGGAAAAACAAAAAGAACCGTAAGCCACTGGTGATCATGGGAGCCAGACAGGTTGGAAAAACTTGGTTAATGAGAGAATTTGGAAAGCATTATTATGAGAAAGTTGCCTACATATCCTTTTACAATAATGAGAGGATGAGGAGTATATTTGAAACGGACTTTGACATCAATCGCATATTGGCTGCAATTAATATAGAAGCCGGTGTCACAGTTGAAAAGGAAAATACACTTATTATTTTTGATGAGATTCAAAATGTGCCTAAGGCCTTCGAGTGTTTAAAGTATTTTTATGAGGACGCTCCGGACTATCATATTATGGTTGCGGGTTCACTATTAGGAGTTGCATTACATGAAGGTGTCTCATACCCGGTCGGTAAGGTAGATATTTTGCAACTATATCCGTTATCGTTCAGAGAATTTCTTTCCGCAGTTGGCGAGCCGGGATTAGCTGATCTGTTGGAAAGTAAGGATTATAGATTAATTGATACGTTCAGAGATAAGTATATCTACCATTTGAAAAATTATTATTATGTGGGGGGAATGCCTGAAGCAGCAGAGGTATTTCGGGAGAATAGCGATTATATTTCGGCAAGAGAAGTTCAGAACTCGATTCTTCTACAGTATAAAGGTGATTTTGGAAAACATATCGAGTCCAGGCAATTGCCCAGAATCAACATGGTCTGGGATTCTATACCCATCCAGCTTGCCAAGGAAAACAAAAAATTCTTTTTGGGGAAAATTAAGAAGGGTGCAAGAAGTTCGGAATTTGAAACGGCAATCCAATGGTTGGTCGACGCCGGTCTGATCTATAAAGTATATAGAGTAAATGAACCGCGTGTCCCATTAAAGGCATACACGGAATTTTCAATATATAAAATATTTATGCTGGATGTCGGATTACTTGGAGCTATGAGTGAATTGGATGCACGAACAATTTTAGAAGGTAACGAACTGTTTGTGGAGTTTAAGGGGGCCTTAACTGAGCAATATGTACATCAACAGCTCTTGTGTGATACAAAATTCACACCATATTACTATGGAACAGAGAAAGCTACGTTCGAGCAGGACTTCCTGTTGCAGATGGATATGAATCCGGTTCCGATAGAGGTAAAAGCGGAGACAAATGTTCATTCGCAGAGTTTAAAGGCCTTTTATGACAAATATCATCCTGATAAGTCGATTCGGTTATCGTTGCTTCCGTACAAAGAACAGGAATGGATGATCAATGTCCCCTTATATGCTGTATGTAATTTGTAGATGGAATTCTATTTCCCCCACTTGACAAATCCGGGTACCGGCAAGACGTGTCAAGTATTGCCAGTTTCAGCAAAGCGCTGTTCAGTATTATAAGAAAGTGAGGTCATGATAAATGAATATTGAAGTTCAGAATCTTGATTCACTCCGAAAACTTGTCAGGGAGCTGCAGGATGAAAATAGACGCTTAAAGGCGCAGCTGAAGCAGGCTAATATTCCATATGCCGAAGAAAATGTTTTTGAAGATAAACTTGTAGATAATACCGAGTATGATCCTGATCAGGGAGAAAGGATCATCAGACGGTATATCACTGATAAAATGATCCAATGCTAACTTCCCATCCAATATTATTTTGCCATGTTTTGGGGGCGTATGGATGTGTATGCAAAGCGTGGTAAAAATGGTGGATACTTTCCGCAATGTGATAATCGCTGGAATGATAAATTATGTCCAAAAATGGGCAGAAAATATGAGAAGCGATATCTCAAACATTTTGAAAATCCGGATATTATCAGATACAATTATGAGCACGAGGAATTATTGATGTGTTATCCGGAACTTTGGACGGAGGAAATCAGGAGGATCGTCATGGAAGGCCTCGTACAGGATGGAGTGAATATCTATGAATGAATATTACAAAATAAATGCCGGTAAAATCCGGAAGACCAGTGAAAAATATCTAAGCTTTATCAAAAAGGAACTTTGTGATCTTACAGGCGGGGAATATCAGGCCTTGTGTGATGAAATCTGGGCGTATTATGAGAAAAATATGCTGGAACATTTTCCTTATATCGGTGGAGATAAGGCCTCAGGAACCAAAAACCTGACAGGGTCCTTTGGATTTGTAGCGATGGGAGAGATTCTGAAGGGATATGGTGTCCCGCTGAGGGAAATCGGTCATCTGATGGCGCTTTCCTATGAAAGAAACACACTTGCCATGCCATCGTTGGTAAGAAAATTGATGCATAAGATTTTTACCAGTCCCGGACTTTTGAACAAGATGTTTCAGAAGAAGGATATTTCCAATGCAGAAAATGCCAGGATCAATCCGGGAAGCTTTAAAACAAAAACGGTGATTCCACCGGAAGAAGGCTATATCTTCAGCTATCACAACCTGGTCTGCCCACTCAGTAATTTCGCAAAAGCATATGGTTATGAGGAGTATATGCCGTATCTTTGTAATCTGGATTACGTCATGTATGGTGTGCTGGGCGTACCTCTTTACAGAGAACATACCTGCTTTGAAGACGGAGATTGCTGTGATTTTAAAGTGAAGGCTGGGACAGAGACGCTCGACTACTGGCCGCCGGTTTTTGAACAGGCGAAAGGATATAAATAGAATAAGCATATTTGAAAGACAAGCTCCGATAATAATCCCGGTATTCCTCCAGCATCATGGCCAGGGACTGGGATATATTTCCGCGATAGTTCTGTTCAATGGCCCGCAGTTCTTCTGATTGAGAGGAGAGCGCGGCCATTTCTTTTTGAAAAGCTGTATCCACCATATGCGCCTGCATGGAGAAACAGCTGGCCACCGCCAGAAAGCGCGGCATGGAGAATGCTGTGTTTGAGCAAGGTGATGCAGCGGATCTCAGCCGGTTCGAGGACAACAGCTTTGACTATGTGCTGGACTTCTATATCCTTCACCATGGTAGTTTCCATCATTCCGCCAATCGCGTGGCCAGTCAGGCTGATCACCTTCACTTTTCCGGGAAACAGTCCACGTTTGTTTTAATGCGCGGATTGCACCGATCCCCTGCATCTACAGCAGCAAGAATTGCATCAAGCGTTCCAACAATTCCAGTGCACAATCATATCCGTAGTCCAGACTGTTCAGATTGGTGGCCTGCAAAGAAATTGCGGTAGTTTCTTTCAGTCCCGATTCCGTTATCGCCTTGTGATAGCCCGCATAACGCTCGCTGTATGGCGCAATCTTCATGGATCAATTGATTAATCCCAGATTTTTGCAGCCTTTCTTTACCAGATAATTCGTTAGAAGATTTGGCTGATAGATCAGTTTTTCAACAGCATTATATATCTTTTTCTTTGTTTCGGGGTGAACGTAAAATGTGTTGTTCAAAGCTCTGGAAAATGTACTTACATCGACATTTGCAAGTTTTGCGACATCTTTTAGCGTATCCATGCAAAAATAATTTCTTGCATGCAGTCGAAAAAACTAAATTAAAAATAACGAAAAAGACAAAATAAAACTTGCGAAAATAGCAAAATAGAATACAATGATATTGTGAGGTGTACACATGGAATATATAAGTGTGAACTTCCATTAGAATGTAGCCCTAAATCTGAAATTGAATAAAAAGTTTT
>R11__coassemble_1597_pt1 | contig 12480 bp, 9 predicted proteins | sample R11__metabat2_low_PE_006 | metagenome-assembled genome bin R11 | reverse complement strand
CCTGAAGAGAGACAAGCTGTTCGCCTTCAACATAAGTGCGCTCATGTGTTTTCGCTTCGGAGATCGCAGCATCGACCGCATTCATCGCTGCGCCGGATGCGGCAAAAAGATGGGAGTTGTCAGGGGCAATGGTGTGCTCCTCATCGAGCTTCAGGGTGCGGACATATGCTTCCCGCAGCTGATCCAGGAAATGTAGAGGGCCGCCGAGGAAGGCGACATGGCCGCGGATCGGTTTGCCGCAGGCAAGGCCCGAGATCGTCTGGTTGCAGACGGCCTGGAAAATGGAAGCAGAAAGGTCTTCCTTGGTAGCACCCTCATTGATGAGCGGCTGGATATCCGTTTTCGCAAACACGCCGCAGCGCGCGGCAATCGGATAGATGGCTTTATAATTACGGGCATACGAATTAAGACCGGAAGCGTCGGTCTGCAGAAGATCGGCCATCTGGTCGATAAAGGAGCCGGTGCCTCCTGCGCAGATGCCGTTCATCCGCTGTTCAACGCCGCCCTTTTCAAAATAGATGATTTTTGCGTCCTCGCCTCCAAGCTCAATGGCAACGTCTGTCATCGGGCAGAACTCCCTGAGTGAGGAAGAGGCCGCGACAACCTCCTGGACAAAAGGAACTCCGAGATGGGTAGCGAGTGTAAGGCCGCCGGATCCGGTGATGGCCGGTGAGACCTTTATGTCGCCGACGAGATCAAATGCTTCGCGGATCAGTTTTGCGGCCGTGGTTTGAATTTCGGCATAGTGGCGCCGGTAATCAGAGAAGAGAAAATGGTTTTCCTCATCCATCAGCACAATTTTGACTGTTGTTGAACCAATATCAATACCGAGTGTATAAGAGTGTTCCTTCATAGAAAAATCCTTTTTCGTATAAAATTGTTATGCTTCCGCGTACTTTCGGGACTACGCTTCCGGCCCCTGTATCCCACCGTGCCTCTAAAGAATATTGAGACGGAGGCTTTTTGCTGCGGGATTTCCGGGGTTCTCACATCGTTCGGTCCAAGAAGCTTCAATAAACTGTTATTGCGCATAAGTATATGAATTATACGGCACAAAATCGGAAAGTACAAGGAACACATTTCCCAAAAAGTCCCGCTCTGCCCCTTTTTTGAGTGCAATGAATTCTGTTTTGACATGAGGGAAAACACGTTATACAATAATCCGGGCAGAAGCAGGCCAGATTGATTTCATACAGTAAGAAGAACAGGAATGCAATGATGTATAAAATACTGAAAACCGAAGGGAGCGCCAAAAGAGCCAGGCTGGAAACGGTTCACGGTACCATTGAGACTCCGGTATTCATGAACGTCGGTACCGCTGCCGCCATCAAAGGAGGAATATCATCGCCGGAGCTCCATGAACTGCATACTCAGGTGGAACTGTGCAATACCTATCATCTTCATGTGAGACCGGGGGATGAAGTTGTCAGGAAAATGGGCGGCCTCCGCAGCTTTATGAACTGGGACGGTCCGATTCTCACAGATTCCGGTGGCTTCCAGGTCTTTTCTCTCGCTCAGCTCCGCCAGATCAGAGAGGAGGGGGTAACGTTCCGGTCTCATGTGGACGGCAGGAAGATCTTTATGGGACCTGAGGAGAGCATGAAGATTCAGTCAAATCTCGGGTCAACGATAGCGATGGCTTTTGATGAATGCCCAAACGCGCTGGCTGATCGCACGTATGTTGAAAAATCAGTTGCAAGAACAACGCGCTGGCTTGTAAGGAGCAAAAAGGAAATTGACCGGTTAAATCATCTGGAAGATACAGTGAATCCGCGTCAGCTTCTTTTCGGCATTAACCAGGGAGGAATTCTGGCAGACATTCGTATTCAGCATGCGAAGGACATTGCGGAGCTTAATCTGGACGGCTATGCCATAGGCGGACTTGCTGTCGGAGAGACGCATGAACAGATGTACGATACGATTGAGGCGGTGGTTCCTTTTCTGCCGAAGGACAAACCCACCTATCTGATGGGTGTAGGTACACCGGCCAATATTCTGGAGGGTGTGGAGAGAGGAATTGATTTCTTTGACTGTGTCTACCCTTCACGCAATGGACGGCACGGACATGTGTATACAGACTCCGGTCATCTCAATCTGTTCAATGCGAAGTATGAGACGGACAGTCATCCGATCGATGAAAAATGCGGCTGCCCTGTGTGCAGGCGGTTTTCAAGGGGCTATATCCGGCATCTTTTGAAAGCGGGAGAAATGCTCGGGATGCGGCTCTGCGTCATGCATAATCTCTATTATTATAATCATCTCATGCAAGAGATCAGGGATGCACTTGATGAAGGGCGCTTCGCCGACTTCAAGAGGCAGAAGCTGGCCGGCTACGAGGAGAATCCGATCCGCAATACAGTGATGAAAAAACCGTAACTTCCGCGGAGCTCTGCAGACGACAGGAACTGCTCCCGCAGCCTGTGACGCTGTCAGCCGTTAAGAAGTTATGATTTGTACTTGCGGGAACACAGCATTTTGTGTAGAATGTAGACGTTATCGCGTTTTACTGAAATTTATAGCGGAGGTATATTTTTATGCAGGTACTTGCATTGACAGAAACTGCTGCCAGCACTTCTTCCGGAATCGGTATGATGCTGGTATGGCTGGTTGCTATGGTGGCGATTATGTATTTCCTCATGATTCGTCCGCAGAAGAAGGAACAGAAAAGGATTACCGCCATGCTCAATGACATGGAAGTCGGAGATTCTGTCGTGACAACGAGCGGTTTTTACGGTGTGATTCTTGATATTACGAACGAAGATGTTATCGTTGAGTTCGGCAATAATAAGAACTGCAGAATTCCGATGAGAAAATCCGCTATTGCAGAAGTGGAGAAGGCACAGGATGCCTATTCGTCTGCTGCTCCGGCTGACAGCGATAAGAAAGAATCCTCCGATCAGCAGGCAAAGGGACTGCTCGGAAAAAAGAAATAAGACTGATGGTTACGGAGACAGCAATGCTGTCTCCGTATTCGGCATTTCGCTGCCGCGTAAAGAAATCCCAAATAAAAATAATGAAAACGGAGAGTGTACAGTTATGAAATTTCAGATTGCAGTGATTCCCGGTGACGGAATCGGCCCTGAGATTACGGCCGAGGCCAGGAGAGTCCTTGATAAGGCCGCAGCGATGAGCGGAAATGAGTTTTGCTACAGGGAGGTGCTTCTCGGAGGCGCTTCCATTGATGTTCACGGCGTACCGCTCACGGATGAGGCTGTGGAGACCTGTAAAGCATGCCGGGCAGTGCTGATGGGGTCGATCGGAGGAGATGCGAAGACTTCTCCCTGGTATAAGCTTGCGCCCAACCTGAGACCGGAGGCGGGACTTCTTGCTATCCGTAAAGCACTCAATCTGTTTGCAAATCTGAGACCGGCCTATCTCTATCCGGAACTTAAGGAGGCCTGTCCGCTCAAAGAGGAGATTATCGCCGGCGGTTTTGATCTCATGATGGTCCGCGAACTTACCGGCGGCCTTTACTTTGGCGAACGGTATACGGTAGAGGAGGACGGCGTAAAAAAGGCTGTCGATACACTGACTTACAATGAGAAGGAGATCGAACGCGTTGCGAGACGGGCCTTTGACATTGCCATGAAGCGCAGACGTCATCTTACGCTTGTTGACAAGGCAAATGTGCTCGATTCCTCCAGACTCTGGAGAGCGGTTGTGAGCAGGATCGCCGCGGATTATCCCGAGGTGACCTTTGACACCATGCTGGTAGATAATTGTGCGATGCAGCTTGTTAAAAATCCCGGTCAGTTTGACGTACTTGTGACTGAAAACATGTTCGGCGATATTCTGTCCGATGAAGCAAGTATGATTGCCGGCTCAATCGGTATGCTCTCTTCGGCTTCGCTCAATGATACGAAGTTCGGTCTTTATGAACCGAGCGGCGGAAGCGCGCCGGATATCGCCGGAATGGGGATTGCCAATCCGATTGCAACTATTCTTTCCGCGGCCATGCTGCTGAGATACAGTCTTGATCTTGACCGCGAAGCGGATGTGATTGAAAATGCAGTGCGAAAGGTGCTCGCGGATGGTTACCGAACAGGAGACATCATGTCGGATGGATGTATAAAGGTCGGGACAAAGGAAATGGGAGATCTCATTCTTGAAAGAATGACATACTGAAATAAAAGGAGTATTGGAAAATGAGAAGCGATACAGTAAAAAAAGGTCTTCAGCAGGCACCGCACCGCTCACTTTGGAATGCACTCGGCGTGACGAAAGAAGAAATGGAAAAACCGCTTGTAGCGGTTGTCAGCTCCTGGAATGAGATCGTTCCGGGACATATGAATCTTGACAAGATTGCGGATGCCGTTAAGCTCGGCGTTGCGGAAGCCGGCGGCTTTCCGGTTGTTGTTCCGGCCATTGCAGTCTGTGACGGCATTGCCATGGGTCACACCGGCATGAAGTATTCTCTTGTCACGAGAGATCTGATTGCCGATTCGACGGAATCGCTGATTATGGCACATCAGTTTGATGCGATGGTTTGTATTCCAAACTGTGATAAAAATGTTCCGGGTCTTTTAATGGCGGCGGCACGTCTCAATATTCCGACAGTTTTTGTGAGCGGCGGTCCGATGCTCCCGGGACATGTCCAGGGAAAGAGAACTTCGCTCTCAAGTATTTTCGAAGCAGTCGGTGCCAGACAGGCGGGAACGATGTCCGAGGAACAGCTTGACGAATTTGAAGAGTTCGGCTGTCCCACCTGCGGTTCCTGTTCCGGCATGTATACCGCGAACAGCATGAACTGCCTGACCGAGGCGATCGGCATGGGTCTTCGCGGAAACGGAACCATTCCGGCGGTTTATTCTGCGCGTATCCGCCTTGCAAAGCATGCGGGCAACCAGGTTATGGAACTTTACAGAAAAAATATCCGTCCGCGCGATATCATCACAGAGGCTTCCCTTCGAAATGCTCTGACCGTTGATATGGCACTCGGATGTTCGACGAATTCAATGCTTCATCTTCCTGCCATCGCGCATGAAATCGGCATGGAGCTTGATATGAGAATGGCAAATGAATATTCGGCAAAAACACCGAATCTCTGCCACCTCGCTCCCGCAGGTCCGACTTATATGGATGAACTCAATGAGGCCGGCGGTGTTTATGCTGTCATGAATGAGCTCTCGAAAAAAGGACTTCTTAATCTCGATTGTATGACGGTCACCGGGAAGACTGTCGGCGAAAATATTGCCGGCTGCGTCAACCGTAATCCGGAAGTGATCCGTCCGATTGACAATCCGTATTCCGTCACCGGCGGACTTGCTGTCCTCTCCGGCAACATTGCCCCGGAGGGAGGCGTTGTCAAGCAGAGTGCTGTTGTTCCTGAAATGCTTGTGCATGAAGGACCGGCGAGAGTATTTGATTCAGATGATGACGCGATTGAGGCAATTCTGGGCGGAAAGATCAGGCCGGGCGATGTGGTCGTGATCCGATATGAGGGACCGAAGGGCGGACCGGGAATGCGTGAGATGCTGAACCCAACCTCGGCGATTGCCGGCATGGGGCTCGGCTCATCGGTTGCCCTGATTACCGACGGCCGGTTCAGCGGCGCTTCGAGAGGTGCCTCTATCGGTCATGTATCACCGGAAGCGGCTGTCGGCGGGCCGATTGCGCTCATCGAAGAAGGTGATAAAATTATGATCAATATTCCGGAGAAGACGATCAATGTGGATCTTCCGGATGAGGTCATTGAAAAAAGACGCGCTGCATGGACGCCGCGTGAACCGAAGATTACAACCGGTTATCTCGCAAGATACAGCGCTATGGTTACTTCGGGAAGCCGCGGTGCCGTTCTCCGTGTGCCGGGAAAAGATTGAAAATGCCGTCACGCCCGTTACCTTATGAGATCCTGTGGGGAGGAGGGCTTACGGCTTAAGAGCGGCAAATATTTCTGAACAGAAAGGTTATTAGAATTATGCAGCTTACAGGAGCAGAAATCGTTGTTGAATGCCTGAAAGAACAGGGGGTTGACACTGTCTTCGGGTATCCGGGCGGAACGATTCTCAACATTTATGATGAGCTTTACAAACACAGTGATGAGATCCATCACGTTCTTACGTCCCATGAGCAGGGAGCTGCACATGCCGCAGACGGCTATGCGCGGGCAACCGGAAAGGTCGGGGTCTGTATGGCAACTTCCGGGCCGGGCGCAACGAACCTTGTGACCGGCATTGCGACCGCCTACATGGATTCCTCGCCTGTTGTGGCGTTTACCTGCAATGTCGGTGTAAATCTTCTCGGGAAAGATACTTTTCAGGAGGTTGATATCGCCGGGATTACCATGCCGATTACGAAATACAGCACAATTGTAAGGGATATCAGTCAGCTTGCCCCGATGATTCGCCGCGCGTTTAAAATTGCGAAATCAGGAAGACCGGGTCCGGTTCTCGTCGACATTACGAAGGATGTGACAGCAGCCAGGTGTGAATTCGAACCGATGCGGCCGGAGCCGATAGAAGTACCGACTTCACTGATTACCGAAGAAGATCTGGAGCGGGCGGCTGCGCTTATAAACGGAGCCGAGAAGCCGGTAATCTTCGTCGGCGGCGGTGCTTGCATCTCAGGTGCATCCGAAAAACTGCTTGAACTTTCAAAGCTAATTGACGCGCCGGTGTGTGATACGCTCATGGGAAAGGGGGCTTTCCCGGGGACAGATGAAAAATACATGGGTATGCTCGGCATGCACGGTACAAAGACAGCAAATAAAGCACTTGCAAAGTGCGATCTCCTGATTGCCTGCGGTGTGCGCTTCTCAGACCGTGTGACGGGAAAGACTTCGTCGTTTGCCGAGCAGGCAAAAATCGTTCAGCTTGATGTCGATGCTTCTGAGATTAACAAGAATGTGCTTGTCGATGCGGCGGTGATCGGTGATCTTAATGCCGTTCTCGGTCGGCTTCTTCCGAAGCTGAAGCCGGTAAAACATGAAGAGTGGAATTCCAAAGTGCTTTCCCATGCGGAAAAATTCCCGCTCAAATATCAGAGAGGCAAACTTACCGGACCGTATGTGATTGAAAAGCTCTATGAAGTGACGGGCGGTGATGCCATCGTAGTGACGGATGTCGGTCAGCATCAGATGTGGGCTGCTCAATATTACAAATATAAAAACCCCCGCACACTTCTGACCTCCGGCGGACTCGGAACGATGGGCTTTGGTTATGGCGCGGCTATGGGAGCCAAGACGGCTTTTCCGGATAAGACTGTTGTCAATATCGGCGGTGACGGCTGCTTCCGCATGAACATGAATGAGGTGATTTCGGCGGTCAGAAACGGAATCAATGTGATTGAGATTGTCATGAACAATGAGGTTCTCGGTATGGTTCGCCAGTGGCAGACACTGTTCTACGGAGAGAGATATTCAAACACTGTTCTGGACGACGGAATTGATTTCGTTAAAATTGCGGAAGGCATGGGGGCACTCGGCATCCGTGTCTCGAAGAGGGATGAGGTTGTCCCGGCACTTGAGCAGGCAATCGCTGCAGGAAGACCGGTGGTAATTGACTGCAGAATTGACAAAGATGACATGGTGTTTCCGATGGCACCGGCAGGAAAGCCGATCGAAGAAGCATTTGACCAGGATGATCTCTCTGTCTGAGTCATGTCCGTTTCACAGGAATTATCAGGACAAAAGGATCTGCCGACGGCAGTTCCTTTTGTCTGCTGAAGAGAAAAGAATGCAGGGCTGAGCAATTTTAAAAAAAATAAAGGCCTGCAGATTGTTTAAGAAAGAAGGATTTCATGATGTTTACATACCGCTGCCTGAATAACATTTCCCCGATTGGTCTTAAATATTTTTCGGAGGAGTACACAGAAGTACACGAATCCGAGCCTTCCGATGTCATTGTAGTCAGAAGTGCCGATATGAAGGAGATGACATTCAGGGATCAGCTCACTGCAATTGCAAGGGCAGGTGCGGGCTACAACAATATTCCGGTGGATCGCTGTTCTGAGCAGGGGATTGTCGTCTTTAATACACCGGGCGCAAACGCAAATGGTGTCAAGGAACTGGTAATTGCGGGTATGCTTCTTGCATCGCGGGATATCGTGGGCGGTATCGAATGGCTGGAGGAACAGGAAAAGTCCGAGGATCTCGCAAAAAAGGTTGAGAAGAAAAAGAATCAGTTTGCCGGTTCGGAGATTGCAGGTAAGAAGCTGGGGATCATCGGTCTCGGAGCAATCGGAGTTATGGTTGCCAATTCAGCCGTTGCGCTCGGAATGGAAGTATATGGGTATGACCCGTATCTCAGTATTACGGCGGCCTGGAATCTTTCAAGCTCCATCAAACATGTGACTGATGTCACGGAAATTTATGAAAAATGCGATTTTATCACGGTTCATGTTCCGCTCAATGATGGCACGAGAGGAATGATTAATGCGGAAGCATTTTCAAAGATGAAGGATGGCACGGTGCTGCTTAATTTTGCACGGGATCCGCTTGTAGAAGAGGAGGCGCTGATTAAGGCACTTGAGAGCGGAAAGCTTCGTAAGTATGTGACTGATTTTGTTACGCCGAACATTGCCAAAGCTCCGAATACGATTGTGACGCCGCACCTTGGGGCCTCAACCAAGGAATCGGAAGACAACTGCGCGGTAATGGCTGTCAAGCAGCTGAGAGCCTACCTTGAAAACGGAACGATCAAAAATTCTGTTAATTTCCCGGCCTGTGACATGGGTGTGTGCACAACAGCCGGCCGTATTGCCGTGACGCACAGGAATATTCCGAATACGATTGCGCAGTTTACTTCTATCCTGGGCACGGCGCACATCAACGTTGCAAATATTTCCAATGCCAGCCGTGGGGATTATGCCTATTCTCTGATTGACACGGATTCACCGCTCGATGAATCGATTAAGGAAAAGATGTCAACCGTTGAGGGTGTTCTGAAGGTCAGAATTATCAAATAAGGAAGCGTCTTTAGATACAAGGGCTTTTCCCTGAAAAATTGAGAACTGAAAGCTTATGAAAAAACGCATTTTGTTATCATGGCTGCTGGTATCGGTAAGTATGCTTACGGGCTGCTCAAAGATTATTCATTTCACGAAAAGCCCGAAGGTAACAGCTTCAAATACTGCGGAGATTCTGCTGAATGAAGAAAGATACGCACTTGTGCTTCCGAGTGAGTCGGATGCTTATGACGATAAAGTGGCTGAAGGCTATTCGGAAATCATGGAGATAGCCGGTCGGGATTTTGTCGTTGAAAGACCGGAGCACAGCACCACCTCAAGCCAGCAGAAGATCATTGAGCAGTTGACTGATGAGCACATTTCCTGCATTGCGATTTCGCCAAATGACGCCGAAGCCCTGACAGATGAATTGAAGGCAGCGATGGAACAGGGAATCGATGTCTGTACCTTCGATCAGCCCGGTAATCCGGAGGCCAGAGAATTGTATATCAATCCGTCAGGCTGTGAAGAAACGGCTGAAACGATGCTGGATGCGGTACTGGATTTATCCGGAGGGGCAGGCCAGTGGGCAATTCTCTCCGTATCTGCGGTTTCTGACAGTCAGGGCGGCTGGATTGACAGCATAAAGGTACGGATGAATGATGAAGCCTACAGGGATCTTGATCTGCTTGAAATTGCTTATGGCAACGATATGGAGCAGACGTCCTATGATCAGACAAGAGCGCTGCTTATGAATTATCAGGATCTGCGGGTTATCTGCGCGCTGTCCCCGACGGGGCTCCTTGCGGCTTGCCGGGCAGTCAGTGACATGGGAATGAATGTGAAGGTGACTGGGTTCGGTCTTCCGTCTGAACTTGAGGAGTATGTCGGAGATGGTAGCGTATGTCCGTATTTTTATCTTCGCAATCCGATTGATACCGGGCGCATTACTGCTTATGTATCTGTTGCGCTTCATTCGAGTCAGATCAGCGGTGCGATCGATGAAGGCTTTATTGCAGGGGATCTGGGGGACTTCAGTGTTACGGCTGCACAAGACGGCGGAACGGAAGTTATCGTTGGATCTCCGGTTAAAGTGGATGAAACGAATCTCGGAGAATGGATCGAAGTATTTTAATGCTTTCGTGATAGCCTGTGAGTCGGGTTTGTGTTATGATGGTTTTTAGTGCAGATGCCGATGGTATCCATCTCCGCGAAAATCTCAACTTTACAAAAAATGCGGAGAGCCGGATAAGGGTGCTTTGAGCCGGTCGTGCATCGGAAGAGGAGGAAGCTATGAAACATGAGCCAATGTTGAAGAAAATCAGAAACATTACCGCTTTGATCGCAGCTGTGTATATTGTTTATGCGTTCGCGGTTCTGCTGGCACCCGGACAGGTTGAAGCTGTCACCGGATTTATTATCGGCGCGGCGGCACTCATCTTTGGTATTTACAAAATTATTATTTATTTTAAAAAGACAAAGATCGAATCCGTGCTGGCAACAGATTTGTTCATCGGTTCTACCTTTTGTTTTATTGCCGTTGCTTCGGTGATCAATCATGCCAGGTTTTCTACTTATTTTTCCGTAGTATTCGGAATCATGCTTCTTTTAGGAGCCATGATAAAAGTGCAGAATGCGATTGACCTGAAGGCAATGAGCTATGAATTCTGGTGGGTTGTTCTGATACTCGGGCTATTAAGCGTTGCAATGTCCATGTTTATGTTTGTCGGCCCGGACTTTGCGGTGAAAGTATATACCCTTCTCGGAGGCATTTTCCTGATTATCGACGGCGGCGCGAGTTTTGCTGCTGTAGTCATGTTCCAGATGAGGTTCACTCTGATTAAACAGGCTATTAAGACGGGCATTCCGATCGAGGAGCTTCGGCCGAAGCGTGAGCCGAAAGAACCGCGTCCCCCGAAGCCGCTAGAAGGCGAAAAAAAACCGTTTTTCGGATTTTTAAAGAAAAAGCACAACGAGCAGAATGCAGATGATCCGTTTAACGGTGAGGGTGAAGGGATACCGCCGATGCCGAATGTCGGGGACCCCATGCCGCCTATGCCGGACGGTATGACACCGCCTCCGGTAAACGAGGGACCGGATATGGTGCCGCCGATGCCGGATGCCGGCGAAGTAAGACCGGAGACGGATGAGCCGATGGATGCTGTTTTTGAATCTGCCGCTGATTCGAATCCGGCGCCCTGGGAGCAGCCGGTGGAATCACCGGAGCCTAAGTTTGATCCGGAAACAGGAGAGAAGCTTGTTCCGTAAAATATTCGACACCACCGTTATGCTTATTAGTGCCGCGGCAATAAAAGACTGGATAACCAAAGGATATCTGAACCGGCAGCTTTTTTGGTGTGCTGAGGAAAAAATAACAGGAGGATGCACCGAAGCATTCTCCTGTTGTATATCATTTGTTATAACGTACAGAAAACGTGCCGGCGGCACGTTTTCTCGTTTGAAAAAATAACAGGACAAGGAGAAACAATGGCTGAAAATTGTACCCATAACTGCAGTTCATGCGGAAAATCCTGCAGCGAAAGAGATACCAAAAGTCTTATCGAGGCCCCAAACAAGGGCTCCCATGTAAAAAAAGTGATTGCTGTTGTCAGCGGTAAGGGAGGCGTTGGAAAATCACTTGTGACATCCCTCATGGCTGCCGGAGCTGTCAGAAAAGGCTGTAAGGCCGGAATTCTTGATGCAGATATTACGGGACCTTCTATTCCGAAAGTCTACGGATTAGAGGGAGTAGAAATACTGGGATCGGATGACGGTATGATTCCTGCAGTATCCGCAACCGGTGTTGAGGTTATGTCGATTAATCTGCTTCTGGAAGATCAGGAGGCGCCTGTCATTTGGAGAGGGCCTGTGATTGCGGGGGCCGTAAAACAGTTCTGGACTGATGTTTCCTGGGGAAACCTTGATTACCTTTTTGTGGATATGCCTCCGGGAACCGGAGATGTTCCGCTCACCGTCTTTCAGTCACTACCGGTTGACGGCATTATCATTGTGACCTCTCCTCAGGAACTGGTTTCCATGATCGTCGGAAAAGCCGTCAGAATGGCGGAACAGATGAATATCCCTGTTCTTGGGCTGGTAGAGAATATGAGTTATTTGACATGTCCAGACTGCGGTAAGAAGATCCATCTTTTCGGCGAGAACGGTGCTGCCGATGCTGCTGCCAGGTATGGTATTGAAAAATACGCTGAGCTTCCGATTGATCCGGAAGTCACTTCGCTCTGTGACCATGGCAATATTGAGGCCGCACCCGAATATATGACAGATGCGGTGGTATCACTGCTGTAATTTTTTGTTAAATGTTATCAGCTGCGTGATCGGCGGGCACACAAGGCTGAAGGTCCCATTACATCCGCCGTTTTTCTGACATTTTAAGGACAAAAAAAGAGGAGAACTCTCACGGAGAGGAATATGAATCAGAACAGCGAAAGCACCGTAAAGGGAAATAATACGCAGAAAGGCGGCTCCGTCGGAATTATTTCCGTTCTGTTGATCCAGCTGGCGGTCGTTGTATTTACATTTTCATCTATCTGTTCAAAGATGGCGGGGGCAAATGCCGGCAGCATCACTGTGTCAGGC
>R11__coassemble_1572_pt1 | contig 12599 bp, 12 predicted proteins | sample R11__metabat2_low_PE_006 | metagenome-assembled genome bin R11 | reverse complement strand
AGCGGTATAATGGGAGAAATTCCTGTTTTTAAGCAAAGGGACAGGCAGCAGATACGGATAAAATTGGAAAATGTCAAGATATTTCTTGAGAAAACAGAAATTCTCGGATACAATGACGTGAGGAACGGAGGTCATTGAACCGGAATGGGTGAAAAAAGGCAGACATCGGATACATATCTGACGATACAGGCATTGCAGAGAATGCCTTATTATCTCCAGTATCTGAAGGCAGCGCGCGAGGAGGGCCGCAGTGATGTATCGGCAGCGGCGATTGCCGCCGAATTAAAACTGAATGATGTTCTGGTCAGGAAGGATATTTCTGCAGTTAGTTCTGTTCACGGGCGGCCGAAGGCGGGGTTTCATGTCGATACACTGATTCATGATATTGAAAATTATATGGGCTGCAACAATGTGAAGGAGGCCGTTCTGGTCGGAGCGGGGTCACTCGGCAAGGCACTGCTTCGCAATCGCGAATTCGAAGTATACGGTTTCAGGATCGTGGCAGCTTTTGATATCAAGCGCAGCCTGTTTCATAAGAAAATTGACGGCATAGAGGTCTATTCCGTGAACCGGCTGGGTGCTTACTGCCGGGAGAATCGAATCCCGATCGGGATTATTACGGTTCCGACAGAGAGCGCGCAGGAAGTGGCCGATGCGCTTGTGGAGGGCGGAATACGCGCTATCTGGAATTTTGCGCTTCTGAAGCTTGATGTTCCGGAGGAGGTACTTGTTCAAAATGAGGACCTGGCCTGTTCTCTGGCGATGCTCTCGCAGCATCTGACGCTGGAGAGTGAAGACTGAGAATTTTGTGTTTACAGGGTTGTGACGGCTTAAGAGGTCTTTAAGAGTCCGGGAGGTTCAGCATGAGTGTGCCGGCCGGCAATCATCAGGAAGAGCGTGGACTCTGATACAATATCAGGAAGCACGGATATTCTGATATAATTTTGTTCGAAAAAAGGTCGGATGGACGATTGTCCATCCGAATTTATATTCGTCATAACGTACAGAAAACGTGCCGGCGGCACGTTTTCACGTTCTTCATAATGTACGGCAGACGTGCTGCGGCATGTTTTACGCTGCCCCGGCAGATCTGAAGAGCTGCTGCCGGTTGTTTTCAGGACTTCAACTTATGCGGATGCTTTGCTTGAGACAAATGGGTTTGTTAGCGTGCCGCAAAAAGGCGTTTTCAGGGCTTCGGCTTATGCGGTGCTTTGCCGGGACGGCATGAGAAAGTATGATCTTTTTTATGAAGCCTGAGATATAAGGAGAAAAGGAACAATGGAGTACAGGATTGAACATGACTCAATGGGAGAGGTGAAGGTGCCGGCGGACCGGTATTGGGGAGCACAGACTCAGAGAAGCAGGGATAACTTTCGGATCGGTGTCGGCATCGAGACGATGCCGCTCGAGATCATTCATGCTTTCGGCTATCTGAAAAAGGCTGCGGCTGAGGCAAACCATGAGCTGAAGCCGGATAAGATGACAGAGGAAAAGCTTTCCCTGATTTCCCGGGCTGCCGGGGAGGTCATATCGGGGGCATTGGATGAGCATTTTCCGCTGGTTGTGTGGCAGACGGGATCCGGCACGCAGTCCAATATGAATGCCAATGAGGTGATTGCGAACCGCGCCAATGAACTCGCGGGCCGGAAGCTTTGCCATCCGAACGATGATATCAATATGAGTCAGTCTTCTAACGACACTTTTCCGACAGCAATGCATATTTCGGCTGTTCTCGCTCTTGAGGAACAGCTGCTGCCATCTGCCGAACGACTGGCTGAGACGTTCAGGTCGCTCGAAGAAGCAAATCCGACGGTTGTGAAATCCGGCAGAACTCACCTCCAGGACGCGGTGCCGATCCGTTTTGCCCAGGAAATCAGCGGCTGGAGAGCCTCTTTGGAACAAGATATTGAGCTTGTCAGAAGGAGTATTGAACCGCTTACCTGCCTGGCACTTGGGGGAACCGCTGTCGGTACCGGCCTCAATGCGCCTGACGGTTTTGATACGCTGGCAGCTGAAAAACTGAGCATGCTCACAGGGAAGACTTTTCGGACTGCGGAAAATAAATTCCATGCGCTTACTTCAAAGGATGAGCTTGTTTTTGCCCACGGTGCGGTCAAGGCCATGGCCTGCGATATGATGAAGATTGCGAACGATGTGAGATGGCTGGCCTCCGGTCCACGGGACGGTCTGGGAGAGATTACGATTCCGGAAAATGAACCCGGCTCTTCCATTATGCCGGGAAAAGTCAACCCGACCCAGTGTGAGCAGGTCACGATGACGGCAGTCCAGATTATGGGAAATGATGCGGCCGTCAGCTTTGCAGCTTCTCAGGGAAATTTTGAGCTGAATGTCTTTATGCCGGTAATGGCGTATAACTTCCTTCAGTCTGTTCGCCTGCTTTCTGAATCCATGGAATCTTTCAGGATCAACTGTGCGGCCGGAATCAAAGCAAATGAAGAGAAGATGCACGACAATCTTTACAATTCCCTGATGCTTGTGACAGCGCTCAATCCGTATATCGGCTATGAAAACGCGGCGAAGACGGTGCATCTCGCATTTGAAGAAAATATTTCGCTGAAGGAGTCCTGCGTAAAGCTTGGCTTTCTGACATCGGAGCGGTTTGACGAGGTCTTTCATCCGGAGGAAATGGCGAAGTGACGCGGCGTGCGGAGTGAGTCTGTACCACTCAACCGAGATAGACGGCAATTTTGCAAGGCGAAGTGACGCGGCGTGCGAAGTGAGTCGGCAGCGCCTATGCTACAGTCAGAGCCCGGGAGGGACATCCTATGGTTTTAAAAAACGGATATGTGTTTACCGAGAGCGGAATATTCCAGAAGACGGATCTGACATTTGAGGAGACAATTCAGAGAATCGGCAGTGCGGGTGAGGAAGACGGAGCACGTTCTGAGGACTGCACCGGCCTCTATGTAGTCCCCGGACTGGTGGATCTTCACACGCACGGTGCAATCGGAGAAGATGCAAGTGACGGCTCGGAGGAAGGGCTTACAAAGCTGTCCCGATATTACGCCGAAAACGGTATTACCTCCTGGTGCCCGACAACAATGACGGTAAAGGAAGAAGAACTCGCTGCAGCCATGAAGGCTATCCGGAATTTTCGGACTTCGGGAGCCAGATGCGTCGGGATTCATCTCGAAGGACCGTTTATCTCCTATGAGAAGAGGGGTGCGCAGAATGCGGAAAATCTGCGGCTGCCCGATCTTGAGACGGTGAAGCGTCTCGACCGGCTGTCCGGGGGACAGATCCGTCTCATCACTGCGGCACCGGAGCTCGTGGGCGGTTTTGAATTTATCAGGCAGGCAGCTTCGGACTATACGGTTTCGGTGGGTCATACAGCTGCGGGATACGAGACGGCAGTCAGTGCCTTTCGGGCGGGGGCATCACATGTGACACACTTATTTAACGGGATGAATCCGATGCTGAGCCGGGAGCCGGGAGTACTCGGGGCTGCCTATGACAGCGGGGCGGTTGTCGAACTGATCTGTGACGGGCTGCATGTGCATCCCTCATTTGTCAGAATGATCTATCGCCTGTTTGAAGGGAGAGTTGCGATGATCAGCGATTCTCTCCGCTGTACCGGGATGCCGGACGGTGAATATATGCTTGGCGGGCAGAAAATCATTGTGAAAGAGCGCCGCGCGATGCTTTCAGACGAGAGAACGCTTGCAGGTTCAAGCATCAATCTGATGGAGGCACTGCGCCGGGTGGTCTCCTTCGGGATTCCGCTTGAAAAGGCGCTGCTTTCAGCCACAGCTGTGCCGGCAGGGGAACTTCGGCTGCAGGACCAGATCGGTGTATTGAAAGCAGGCGCCTTTGCTGACATTGCTGTACTCGATCGGAAACTTAATCTGAGGGACGTTTATGTCGGCGGAAGAAGACTGTGTTTAGGATGATTGATTCGGTGCGCGATAAAGCCTGCGCCGAAGCCGTTGTCGATATTGACGACCGAGCAGCCGCTTGCGCAGGAATTCAGCATCGACAGAAGGGCTGAGAGGCCGCCGAAAGCAGCGCCGTAGCCGACGCTGGTCGGGACTGCGATGACCGGGCAGTCGGCAAGACCGCCGACAACGCTTGCAAGCGCGCCTTCCATTCCGGCAATCGCGATGACAACGTTGGCGGACATGATGGCCTCGATGTGCGGCAGCAGCCTGTGAAGGCCGGCGACACCGACATCATAGAGGCGCAGGACCTCATTTCCCAAAAACTCTGCGGTGAGAGCCGCTTCTTCGGCAACCGGAATATCGCTGGTTCCGCCGGTAGCGACCACTATTTTTCCGAGCCCGTCCGGTTTTGAGGGAAAGCCGATGATGCCGATGCGGGCGCTTTCATAGTAATGAAAGGGAATTTTGCCGGGGAATTTTGCCTCTGTGCTCTCATTTGTCTGGGGCTGATCGGTGTTCCGCTTCAGTGTGTCTGTAACTGCATCTGTCTGATCGGTGCCCGGCTTCGGTGTGTTCCTGTCTGTTTCCGGCTTATCCGTCGCTCGAATAATGCGGTCCGGGAAAGTGAGAAGGGAACACTTTTCGGGGTCCAGACGGGTGATCAGAATCCGTTCCTGTCCGTGTTCAAGCATGGTTCGGATGATGCCGCTGATCTGATCCGCGGTTTTTCCGGCCCCGTAGATGACTTCTCCGACTCCCTGGCGGAGTTTTCGGTGCATATCGACTTTTGCGTAGCCGATATCTTCAAAGGGGCTTGTCTTAAGCTTCAGCTCGGCCTCATCGATGGAAAGGCTGCCGTTTTTTAACGCGCTCAGAATTTCACGGGTATTTTGTTCCAAGATCAGAATCTCCTTACTGCTGCAATGTTTTTGTCAGTGGATATGTATGCCCGGGCACGTCGGGTCTCAAGTATGTTCAGTATAACATGACACCTGAAAAAAACAGCATGAAAAATCGAAGATCCCCGCATTTTGACGGTATGCGGGGCATGAAAAAAGTGTTACAATACTTTTTTAATAAACTGTGCAGTCAGTTTTGTGCGGTTTGTATGGTCTGTGAACAGGAAGCCGGGCTGTCTTTTGAAAGAGAACAGGTGAAAATTTCACGTGTTGGAAGATCGGAGAAAATCGAAATGATTTCCACGCTCATAAAGTTAACTTACAAGGAAGACGGAGAAAAGTTTTTTGGTCCCGGCATAGCGGAACTGCTTGAAAAGATTGGAGAAAAGGGCTCCGTCAAAGAGGCATGTGCCGCGATGGACTTGTCCTACTCCAAAGGCAGGGGGATCATCGCGAGGGCGGAGAGGTGTCTCGGATATCCGCTTGTTGTAAAACACCGCGGCGGACCGAGCGGAGGAAAATCAGAGCTCACGGCAGACGCGGATGAGCTGCTGAAGCAGTATCGGCGGCTGGAAAAGGAAATCTCTGATTTTGCGGCGGAACACTTCAAAGCGATGACAGAGCGCAGCTGAAAAGCGGTTTTTTAAGGCAGATGTTACCGGCACGGAGCAAACCGGAATATTCCGGCAGGGGTTCGTGTCTGCAGCATAAATAAAATAAGCGGGGCACCGGCGGACGGGTGCCCGAGAGTTTGAAGCCATCCTCTCGTTAAACAAAACCAAGGGGGAAATATGTCAAAAAATGTACGGTTCATGACCCAGGCGGCTGCTGTTGCGGCTGTCTATGTTGTACTCACGCTGCTCTTTGCGCCGATTTCATTCGGACAGTCCGGTATTGAGTGCCGGATTTCGGAAGCCCTTACGATCCTTCCGATGTTTACGGGAGCGGCTGTTCCGGGATTATTTGTCGGCTGTGTGCTCGCAAATATTTTCGGTGGAGGTATCATCTGGGACATTGTGTTCGGAAGTCTTGCAACACTGGCAGCTGCCTATGTCTGCAGATTGCTGCGGCATAATCGCTGGCTGGCGCCTGCGGCTGCGGTGATAGCGAACGCAATTGTGGTGCCGCTGGTGCTGAGATATGGCTACGGAGTGAATATGTCGCTTCCGCTGCTGATGCTTTCGATCGGTGTGGGAGAGGCAATCAGCGCATACGGTCTGGGGCAGATTCTCATTTCTGTTCTGATGAAGTATCGGAGACAGATTTTCAGAACTGAGTGAGGTGAACCGAAATCAATAAAGCAAAATCTGGATACATAAAAGCTGACTGTTAAGGTTTGAGTATCAGTGAAGGATGCGGGCGCTTTCAATCGAAAAAGCTGCGTTATGTGATTTCAGAGTGATTGGAGAAAACGATTATGAAAAATAAACTCTATCGGGCGCTTTTTGTGGCGGCAGTGATTGCTGTCGGAGGAAGCGGGTTTACAATCGCACATGCAAAGACAGAGGCAGCGGGGACGGAGGCTCTTACTTCCCTCGTGTCGGGAACAGTTGAAAAAGAAACCTTTTCCGATGCGGAATCGATGACAGAATCGGCTGCGGAGTCGATGGCAGACGGCCGTGATCGTGGAGCCGCTGGCGGAAGTGCCTGCAGAGTCGACGGTGGAATCGGCTGCGGAGTCGATGGCGGAGGCTGTCGAAGAACCGGAGACGGATCTTGAGTGGATTGAGGTGTCGGATGAACCGGCATCGGAGCCTCAGCGTATGACGGTTTCTTCAGAGGAGGCGTCGGCGATCGCTCTTGAAGAGGAACGCGGCGCCAGAACCTATAGGCTGTCTGCGGACGGCGGTTATCAAACACTTCTCACAACAGGAAATTATCGTGTGGGAATTGATCTTCCGGCAGGCTGTTATCAGTTTCTGGCAGTATGCGGGGAAGGAACACTCCGGGTTTATTCGATAGATCCGGTCACTCTGGATAATGTGGATGATCATACTTATCATTTTATCCTTCCGCCGGAGGTTGATGAGGCCAATATCAGTAATGATGTAATCCGGATTCATACGGCTTCGACGGAGGAAGAGAAAACTTCCGCAGAGACAGAAGAAAAAGTTACTCTTGCCGATGTGATCAGGGAAAATGCCGAAGAAGAGACTGCCGTCAGCGAAGCGGTTGGATGGGAGCTTGAGGATGGAATGATTCTTCAGATTCGCTCAAATCTTATCCTGAAGCTCGTGAGCACGGAAGCGGATGAAGTGACCTTCTGCAAAAGAGTTCAGGACATCGAGGGAACCATTCTTCTTGAAGCGGGGCAATATACGGTGGGTGAGGATATCCCGGTGGGGGTATATGATATCTGCAGTGCGGGAGCGGATACGGAAGTGAGGGCCGATGCCGGAGAAGGAAATATTCTTTCCTTCAGACTTGCGGGCGGTGAAACGGACGAAAATGCTGACAGCACAGGCAGTATCCCGTCATCAGGAGATTCGTCAACTGCAGAAAATGCATCGGCAACAGAGAATGCGTCAGTGACAGATTCATCAGTGACAGAGAACGAATCCGCATCAGAGAGTGTCCCGTCACCGGACAGCAAGTCGGGTGAAGCGGCGGATAACAGTACTTCCGGTACCATGGCTTCAGACAGCAATCCTGAATCGGACAGTAGTGCAGCAGAGACGGTCTGCACATTCAGAAATGCTGTTTTCTCGGACGGTACGGTTATTCTGCTGGACGGACCGGTGCGGCTCGTTCCGAAGATCCGTGTGACGGCTCAGTCCTGAGGTTTGTCGGTCGGATAATACGGAAATATAAAACAGGCAGAGACATTGAGGGTTATGTATGACGAAAGCCCCATGTCTCTGCCTGTTTCCTGTGATATGCCGGCAGGTTCTTCTGTTAAGCCGGAATCAGGCAGGTAAAGCTGATCATTCCGTCCTTCCAGGACGCGCTGATGCTGCCGCCGTACTGCTGGATAATGCTTTCCGCAATCGAGAGACCGATGCCGTAACCTCCGCGGTCGACATTTCTTGACCTGTCTTCTCTGTAGAAGCGTTCGAAGAATCGGCTGTAATCGAGCTTTTCCCCTGCAGCATAGGAATTGGAAATAACAAGCCGGATGAACTTTCCTTTTCTGACCGCATTCAGCTGGACAGTGACAGCGCCTTCGGGATCGCAGTATTTGAAGGCGTTGTCGATGAGGAGAGAGGCGAGCTGACGGATCTTGCTTTCGTCGGCAACGATGCGGATATTCGGCGTGATATCGAGAGTGAGTTCCTTTTTATCCTGTTGGGCCAGCGATTCATAGGGCCGGACCGTCTCTTCGACACCTTTCGAGACGTCGATTTCAGTCATGACGCTCCTGTCTTCTTTTTCCTGAGCCCGCGTAATCATGACGAGATTGGCAATGAGACCGTTCAGGCGGTCAACCTGGCGCATAGTGGACTGCGTCCATTCATTTTCTCCGTTCATCATCTCCTGGATTTCGGTGTTGGCACGGATCACGGCGAGAGGTGTCTTGAGCTCGTGGCTGGCATTGGTAATGAACTGTTTCTGACGGCTGGCATTTTCAATTTCCGGTTTAATGAAGCGGTAGGAAAAGATCGTGACGATCACATAGGTGATCAGCAGACCGATGGAACCGATCAGGATTGTGATTATGATCAGCCGGAAGTTGGTCCGAATGTGGGTCTGGCAATTGACAAAGGCATAAATCGTATTTCCGCTGCTCAGCTTGCCCCTCTTGAAATAATAATACCCCACCCGGCCGTCAGAAAGTTTCCTCTCTGAGACAAAGGCTGCGAGCTCCTGTGCCCGGTTGTCCGAGGTTTCGGCGATGTTTTCTGTGTTGAGGGAGATCAGATGTCCTTCCGGATCGAAAACCGCTGTGAAAAAGCGCGTTGAATAGCGGAATTCCGAAGAAAAATCATCCACGTCACCGCCGATGAGACCGATGTCGCCAAAATCATCGAAGAGATTGGAAGCGGCATCGGCGGGGTCTTTTGCCGATGGATTCGTGTCTCCGTCCGTGTCGAGGATGAAGCCTTCATTTTTAATAATGTAATCGAGGACATTGTCAATCTGCCGGCGGGTTGACAGGCTATTCAGAAGGTTGATGCAAAGACCCATGAAAAACATCACCAGAAAATAAGTCAGCACCGAGGCAGCGATGAACTTTTTCCGAAGTCTGCGGATGGCATTTGAATTCATGCGGGTAAACCTTTTGTAAAACGGTAATTCTCATCATCTGAACCGGAAATGGTGTATTCCGAGCCGACGGATACAAGCTTTGCTTTAAGATAGGAAATATAGAGGCGGACGGTATCGGCTTTTGTCTCCGGTTCGTTTTCCCAGACATGTGCAAGGAGATGCTCTGTGCCAAGTTCCCGGTCCGTATTGCGGAGCAGGAGCTGCAGAAGTTCAAATTCCTTGACGGATAATCTGACGGAATTAGCAGCCGAAAGCTCCATGGTCTCGGCGTCCAGGGAAATGTCTCCTGCGTGGAGGATTGTTTCCGTGCTGCCGCCGCGGCGGAGAATAGAACGGACACGGGCAAGCAGCTCTTTGATCGCAAACGGTTTTGTCAGATAGTCATCGGCACCGGCGTCCAGGCCGGTCACCCGGTCATCGATCTCCGCCTTTGCCGTCAAGAGCAGGACGGGTGTTTCGATCCCATCCTTCCGAAGCTCCCGGAGAACTTCAAGCCCGTCTTTTTTCGGCATCATGATATCAAGAATGATGGCGTCATAACTGCCGCTTCGGAGATAAGCTGAGGCCTCTTCCCCGTCAAAAACAGAGTCAACGTCATAATGTTCATGTATGAGGACAGCGGAAAGCGCGCGGTTGAGATCCTTGGTATCCTCGGCTAAAAGCAGTTTCATAAAAATTATGATCCTTTCATCTTCTGCGGCCGGACGCAGATTCTGCATGCATTCGGCCGTATTTCTTCCGGTTTATGTTTCGGATCGGAGCATGTCCCTGATAGCCTGCATGGTAATGTCCGTTGAGGCGAGCTCGTCCGCACAGCGCTTGAGCTCTCTGGCGATGAGGCTGTCTGCGGGATTGCCGGCTTTTTTATAGTGTATCTGATGCTCAAGCGCGGCCCAGGTATCCATGGAAATCGTTCTCAGCTGCAGTTCTATGCTGCAGCCGCCGTTTACGCGGACGATCATGTGGAGACTGCGGTATCCGTTGGGTTTGGCGTGCCGGATATAGTCCTTTTCCTCAAGAAGCTCAATGCCGCTGATTTCCAGAATGGCCTCGCGCATACGGTAGACATCGTCAAGGAATGAGCAGACGATCCGGATGCCGATTGCATCACGGATGACGGTAAGTGCGGATTCGGCTGTAACGGGAAGCTTCCTACGGCGGCACTTGTCACGCATGCTCCGGTCCGTTTTTATGCGGGCAAGGCAGTGGTCAACCGGGTCTGATCCGAGCTCATCGCTTAACCGGCAGCGAAGCTCCGAAATGAGGCTAAGCATGGTGCCGAGCGCAGTCCGCATTTCCGGAAGGCGGTCGCCGTAAATGGTATCACTGCCGGCGTCATCAAGGAGCTGGATGTTGTTTACAATTGTATAGTTTTCCATAACAAATAGCGAAAGCAGGGGGCGGCTGTGCCGCTTGAGGAGGCAAAGCCGGCCTGCTGACTGATGCAGATTGACTGGTTGATGAAACGGTATTGCAAAAATGGTGCCGGCTGAAGCTTCTGACTTTGGAAGTAAGAAGCTCTGAGGCCGCGGACACAGAGTTTGATCATCATGATGCTCAAATTAATGAGAAAACTGCGAAAAAACTTGTGCGAATTTAACAAAATGCATTATAACATCAGAGTGTGAAAATTTGAAGACGTGGCTCTATGTTTATGAACTTTTAAGTTTTCTGAACATCGGACGCTCTTCGGCTTTAAGCGGGAGGATTTTCTTCTTTACTTTGACAGAAATTTCGTTTATAATTCCATTCGTATGGATACGGATGAACGATATATGCGGGAAGCGCTGAAACAGGCGCGCAAAGCGTATGTACTTAAAGAAACACCGATCGGCTGCGTGATTGTCCGGGATGGACGGATTGTCGGCAGGGGATATAATCGCCGCAATACAGATAAGAACACGCTTGCACATGCAGAGTTAATTGCCATGCGCAAGGCCATGAAGGCGGTTGGAGACTGGCGTCTGGAAGATTGTACGATGTATGTGACTTTGGAGCCGTGTCCGATGTGTGCCGGAGCTATTTTGCAGGCGAGAATTCCCGTATGTGTGATCGGCTGTATGAATCCGAAGGCGGGCTGTGCGGGATCGGTGACGAATCTTCTGCAGATGCAGGGCTTTAATCATCGGGTCGAGATCCGGAGAAGCTCGCTCGAGCGGGAGTGCGGTTCGATTATGACGGAGTTTTTCCGCGATCTTCGGGCCGAAGCCAGAAGAAAAAAAGAGGAAAAGGCTTCGGAGGAAAGCTGAAGTATCCGTAAAGTGAATATCCGGAGATGTACTCAAGTGGTCGTAAGAGGTCGCACTCGAAATGCGATAGGCCCGCAAGGACACAAGGGTTCGAATCCCTTCATCTCCGCGCTGCAGGAGGCTGCAGGAGGGCTTCGGAGAGATTTCTCCGAAGCTTTTATGTTACAAAACAGAGGAAATCCGATTGACAGGCCGGAAAGAGAAACCGGCATTTTATGATTTTGGGGAAGGAGTGAACATATGGAACTTCTGAAAGAATTATTCAGAAGCACAGCGGTAAGGATCTTAAGTATCGCTGCCTGTGTGCTTGCTGCGGCTCTGATTCTGGCGAATGCAGGCGTTTTTGAACGATCACCGTCTGAGAAGAAAAATGAGGAAAATCAGGAACAGCAGGCTGTTTCAGCGGTACCGGTGACCGTGATTCGTGAAAATGCGGACGGCGGGACAGGAACAGCAGAGGCAAACGCGGATCCGGCGGTCGGTGCGGCCGCTATGAGTGCGGAAGAGGACAGCTCTGCGGCGGTGGACAGCATGGCGGAGGCGGTGGCGGGACCGGTTCCTCAGGGAGAAGTCCAGATTACAATCAGCGCAGCAGGGGACTGCACACTTGCCAAAGATGACGGCATGGAATATGATGTCAGCTTTAATGCTTCTTTCGATGAGCATGAGCCGGGCTGGTTTATGGCAGGCGTGCACGATGTCTTTGCTACGGATGATCTTACCATCGTCAATCTCGAGTGCGCTCTTTCTGAAAACGGCTCCCGGGATGAAGAAAAGACTTATGCTTTCAGGGGAAGTCCGGAATATGTCAGGGTTCTGACTGACGGCAGCGTGGAGGCCTGCAATCTTGCCAATAATCACAGCTTTGATTACGGCACGGAGGCTTATGAGGACACAAAGCAGGTTCTTGAGGATGCGGGAGTCGTGTCTTTCGGCTATGACCGCAGTCAGGTGATCACAATAAAAGGAATTAAGATCGGCCTCGTCGGTATTTACGAGCTTGAGGCGGGACTTGACTCGATGGATCTTCTCCTTCAGGAAATAGAGGGCGTTCAGGATCAGGGGGCACAGCTTGTTATCGTGAGCTTTCACTGGGGGGATGAGGGCTCTTATGATGTAAATGAGGTCCAGATTGAGCTTGCCCACGCGGCAATTGACGCCGGAGCGAACCTGGTTCTCGGGCATCATCCGCACCGGGTTCAGGGCGTCGGCAGGTACAACGGCGTTTATATTGCTTACAGTCTGGGCAATTTTGTGTTTGGCGGAAACAGCTCGCCGGAGGATATGGATTGTCTTATTTTCTGGAAGCCCTTTACAATTAAGGATTGGTTACTACTGGATACGGA
>R11__coassemble_1553_pt1 | contig 12716 bp, 11 predicted proteins | sample R11__metabat2_low_PE_006 | metagenome-assembled genome bin R11 | reverse complement strand
AACTTTTTATTCAATTTCAGATTTAGGGCTACATTCTAATGGAAGTTCACAATATATTTATACAAAGTTGTGAATTATTATGCAAAATATTCTAAATTTTTGTAATAACTGCATATTTTGCAAAAACAAGCTGGCGGATGACGAAAAAATGCCGGGCAGGATCGAAATCCTGTCCGGCGGAAAAGCGTTATGTCCGTTTCTTTCTGAGATAAGAAGAACCGTCCATTCTGATGTCACGCATAGACTTTTTTAAGAGACGGTTGGAGCGCTCTTTATTTTTTTTCTTCTGATCTGATCGGAGCGTTTGCTTCTGTCCGTGTCCTGCATCAGCCTTAAATGCAGGATGCTCAGCAGAATCCCTGGACGGAAGAAAGTCTTTTCTTCTTTCAGGGCGGTCGCGATGCTCGTCGCGGAAGCTCTTTCTTTCACGTCGTTCGCCGCGATCATCATGGAAGCTCTTTCTTTCGAGCCGGTCACTGTGCTCATTGCGGAAGCTTCTTCTTTCAAGCCGGTCACCGTGTTCATCGCGGAAGCTTCTTCTTTCGTGTCGCTCACTGTGGTCATTGCGGAAGCTCTTTCTTCGCTCGCCGCGCTGTGATTCAAAATTGTCGAATTGATTTCTGCCGCTTCGCCTGCTCCTTTTTCCGTCTCTGCTTTTTTCGGACATTTCAGGAAGGTCTATCGGCAGTTCCTCCAGCTTATCTCCGATCATCATGCGGACAAAGGCCGCGGAGAGCATCTCAGGCGTGATGCCGTTTTTCTCGCAGAATGCGTTTACTGAGGGGATAAACTGACCGGTATGTCCTTCCGCAATGGCGGCAAGAGCACTTTCAAGCACTGCATTTTCTGTATATTTCCGGATGTCATCCGGAGTGGGAATCTTTTTCTCTGTCATTTCGGTGCGGCAGAGACGGGCGATCGAGTGCAGGCGGCGGAGTTCGCCGGAACAGACCAGCGTATGGGAGACGCCTTCGTTGCCTGCGCGTCCGGTTCGTCCGATTCGGTGGACATAATATTCAGCTTCCTGCGGTATATCAAAATTGATGACGGCCTCAACTCTGTCGACATCGATTCCGCGCGCAGCAATATCGGTTGCGATCAGAATTTTCAGGTTTCCGCCGCGGAAACGCCCCATGACGGAATCGCGCTGATTCTGGGTCAGATCGCCGTGAAGGCCCTCAGCTGCCAGCCCTTCCTTCTGCAGAAATGCGGAGAGGTCGTCGACCATGCTTTTCGTGTTGCAGAAGATCATGCATTTTTCGTAGCGGTAGCAGCGGAGCAGACGGAGAACAGCCTGCAGCTTATATTCGCGTCTGATCGGGTAGTAGTACTGGCTGACAAGATGAATTGTCAGTTCTTCAGGCGTAACCCGGACGATTTCGGGATTTTTCTGAAACTTTCCGGCGAGCTCCAGAATAGGCTGGGGCATCGTTGCCGAGAACAGACAGGTCTGGTGTTCTTTTTCAATCTGACCGAGAATGAGTTCCATATCTTCGCGAAAGCCCATGTCGAGCATCTCATCGGCTTCATCGAGGATGACGGTGTTAATACTGCTGAGTTTGATGGTACTGCGGCGCATGTGATCCATGACCCTGCCGGGTGTTCCGACGACCACCTGGCAGCCGTGCAGTCCCCGGATCTGGCGGGTGATGTCCTGCCCGCCGTAAACAGGCAGCACCTTTACGCCCTGCATGAATTTGGCGAGGTCGCGCAGATCTTCAGCGGCCTGCATTGCAAGCTCCCGTGTCGGGCAGAGAACAATTGCCTGCAGCTCCTTTACGTTCGGGTCAATATTCTGAAGCAGAGGTATGCCGAAAGCGGCTGTTTTTCCGGTTCCGGTCTGAGCCTGCCCGATGACATCTTTTCCTGTCAGCAGGAGTGGGATCGCCTTTTCCTGAATCGGGGTCATAAATTCGAAGCCAAGTTCATCAACTGCCTGCAGCAGTGCGGGTTTTATGTTCATATTTTTAAATGCGTCGGCGAAAGATGCAGGTGACGGTTCTGTCTTGGCATTCTCTCTGGCTGTCTCTGTATTTTCCTGAGGCAGGGAGTCGGAAGGAATGTTGTCAGTGCTGTCGGCAGCGGGAAATTCTTCAGCTGCCGCATTTTCAGGGGCTTTTCCGGCGGATTCGAAATTACTGCCGGACAAAAAAGAAGTGTTCGTATTGTTTTCTGTCATGAGATTTTCTTTCGGTCACGTAGAGAGCTGTGTCAATTCGCAGAGATCTGTGTCAGTGCTGTATTGCTATGCTTAAAAAGTCAGCGTTTAGCAGTATAATTCAGAAAATGAAAAAGCACAAGCGGATATTTCGGAGCGAAAGCGGAAAAATAGCTGATATGTTGCGGGGATCAATATGCCCGTAGGGCAATTGCCGGCATTGCGAGGGGCGTGTTCGGAGAATTAATGCAGCCGATGCTTCTAAAAAAGAAAGCGTGTGGTATAATGAAATATACAGAGGCGTCCTCATCAGGAAGCAGGCCAAATCCGGAATCATGGCAGTGAGGAAAACACGGTTTGCCTGTTATGATACAACGGGGATGACGGCGAGGGCAATCCGTTGTTCATGCTTCTTTCAGATGGCCGGAAAAATAAAAGGGAGAAATTAAAAAAGGGGAAGGCAACTATGAACAGAAAGAAAAGTATTTTGCTGCTGCTGTCAGTCTGCTTTGTGCTGCTTTTTGCGGTTCACACAGAAGCGGCCATGTCAAACAAATATTATGCTGCTACGCAAAAGGGCACGAAGGTCGGAAGTCAGAAGACGTTTGCGATTGTTCCGAAAAAGTCGTCCGGTCAGAACGGCTATGACCTGTATCTTACCGTCGGCGGCCAGGGCGTTCGCCGGATCTTGAGCGGAATCGAACCTCAGGTCTGGACAAACGGTGTTTATGTCTACTATTCGAGAGAAACGGCAATGACTTCAAGCGGAAGTTTTACCGGCACGATCTACCGTTACAATGTCGTAACCGGCAAATCCAAAAAGATGATTGCCGGCAGCCGCTATACAATCTGCGGCGCTTACGGTGATTTCCTGTACATGGGACATGACAACAGCGCGGATGGTATCTATCTGTATTGTTACAATGTCCGGACCGGAGCTAAAAAATTCATGTACAGGCGTTCTCAGGGATCCGTTCAGATCGCCGACAGCCGGGTGCTTGTGCAGACCAATACAGGTGCGCAGGGGAATTACCCGATCTTAATTTTCAATTTAAGCGGCACCAATAAAGTCAAGATTGCGAACGGCTGCGGTGCAAAGATCAAGAACGGTTATGTCTACTATGTTCAGTGGAATCAGTCCACAAATAAGTATCATTTGAAGAGATGCTCTCTTACAGGGGAAAATAAAGTGACAGTAAGCGGCTGGAATTCCAAATATCCGACGTTCTGATATACAGGGAAAAAGAATGAACGCAAAAGAATGAATATGCAAAAGGAACTGCCGGCCGGCAGTTCCTTTTGTATGGAATAGTGAGAATAGGGAATCGCGCTGACGATGTTTTCAGGAAATTATCTCGGTGTTCATACGCCGCAGGATGTCCTCGTCGGGTTTGCTGCCACTGCGGTGATGCTGGTACTCGGAAACCGCATCGAAAAATGGAGTGATCAGGATCCTGACCGGAGAGATAAGATCATTCTGGTCGGCGGACTGCTGCTGGCCGCTGCCGCTGCAATCTACTATCTTACCAAATCTTATCCGATGGACTACAATGCGGACGGCAGTCTGATCGTCAATCCTGCCGCCATGCTGCCGGACTCCTTTGAGGGGGTTGGCTTTGTCTCGGCATACTCCGTCTGCAGGTACTTTGAACGCCGGGGGGTTGCTTTTGATGAGGATCTCTCCTGGAAAGACCGCTTTATTATCGGCACAGTATCTCTGATTCCGGTTTTGTGGTGGCATACAAATATTGTTAATATTTTTGCACAGTATGGTTTGAAGGCACTCGGAAAGTTCTGCTGGGCTGCCGGCATTATCGTCTATGTGACGGTGATCGTACCGCAGATCATGAAAAAGGTACATGACACGGGGGTCCTTGCGAGAGAACACTGAACTTTTGTTTGTTCCGTACAAACAGCCATCGACCGGGAAAACGTGCCGCGGGCACGTTTTCTGTACATTATGACGAAAAAAACAGCTGAAAAATCCTTTAAATTAAGGAGTTTCAGCTGTTTTTTGCGCGGAGAGGATGGGATTCGAACCCATGCGCCCGTTAGGACAAACGGTTTTCAAGACCGCCTCGTTATGACCGCTTCGATACCTCTCCATATATTCGCTGCATCAGCAACGGTGTTATTATAGCAGAGTCTTTTGCGAAATGCAACGGGAAAAATGTCTCTGCAGAAAACTTGCTGCAGGTAAAGTACGGCTAAATCTGATATACTGTTACCTATGTGCCTGCTGTTGTTGTATAATATGATCACAGTGTCAAAAGTCACTTCCGTGCTGTGTCTGCACAAAAGTGGAAGGGTGATTGACGTCTTAATCATGATACAATACTGCGGTCAGGATGACCGCAGTTTAGAAATCGGTTGCGGAAAATGGAGAGACGCGCAGATGAACATCAGGACAAACAGTGAGGAAGAGACCTTTGAGCTCGGCAGAAAAATGGGGATGCAGGCGAGACCGGGAGAAATTATCGCCATGACAGGCGACCTTGGCTGCGGCAAGACCGTTTTTACAAAGGGATTCGCGAAAGGACTTGGAATCGAGGAACCCGTTACCAGTCCTACCTTTACTATCATGCAGGTCTATGAGGGCGGCAGGCTTCCGCTTTACCATTTTGATGTGTACCGGATCGAAGAACCGGAGGAAATGGAAGAAATCGGTTACAGCGAGTATTTTTTCGGGGAAGGGGTCACGCTTGTTGAATGGGCGGGACTGATCGGAGAACTGTTTCCCGGGGATACGATCCGGATCGATATCCGGAAGAACTGTAAGGCAGGTGATGATGTTCGCGAGATTACCGTCGAGGGGCTGCCGGAAGGAGAAAACATATGAAACTGATTGCAATAGATTCTTCGGGACTTACGGCGAGTGTTGCCGTGCTGGAGGATGAGGTGCTCAGGGCATCCTATACCGTAGATTTTAAAATGACACACAGCCAGACTCTGCTGCCCATGCTTGATGAGATCACGGAAATGATCGGTCTTGACCGCTCGGGGGTCGATGCCATCGCGGTCGCGGCGGGACCCGGTTCCTTTACGGGCCTTCGAATCGGGGCGGCGACGGCGAAGGGGCTCGGACTCGCTCTCGGCAAGCCGATCGTTGAGGTGCCGACCCTCGCGGGACTTGCGTTCAATCTTTTTGATGCGAAGGGAATGATCTGTCCGATTATGGATGCGCGCCGGAATCAGGTGTACAACGGGCTGTACCGCTACGAGAATCACAGACTTGAAACGGTTGCTGACCAGCGCGCTCTCGGGGTGGATGAACTTGCCGGAGAGTTAAATGACAGGAATCCGGAAGACGGAGTGATCTTTCTCGGGGACGGTGTGCAGGTTTACCGGGAACAGCTGGAGGCACTGGTCAGAGTGCCGCACACCTATGCTCCCGCGCATCTCGCCCGTCAGAGAGCGGCCAGCGTCGGCGCGCTGGGAATGATTTTCTATAAGGAAGGAAAATTTATTCCCGCGGAGGACCACGTGCCCGTTTACCTGAGAAAATCCCAGGCAGAACGGGAGCGGGAAGAGAGGGGTCTATGAGAATTCGGGAGATGCGGATCGAAGACATCGGTCCCATTGCGGAGATGGAGTCCAGAGATTCCACCTCTGTGTGGGATCAGACGGGACTTTTTACGTTCTTTGTGCGTGATGATGCTGTGATGCTGGTTGCGGATGACAATGACGATCCGCAGGCAGAAGAAGAGTGGAGCACTTCACTCGTCGGTTTTGCGGGACTTCTGGCAGCGCCGCCGGATGCGGATATTCTGGACATCACTGTTTCCGGTGACCGAAGAAATGAGGGAATCGGAACACAGCTCTTTTTGAAACTGCTTGGCGCGGCGCGGGATAAAGGTGTCGATTCTGTTTATCTTGAGGTGCGCGTCGGCAATGCCCCGGCGAGGCATCTCTATGAAAAATTTGGCTTTGAGGAGATCGGTTACCGGAAAAATTATTATACGAACCCGACGGAAGATGCGATCACCATGTGTCGGAAGTATTCCGTCAGCTAACAGATCCTTTATGATGGAACGGGCATACGCTCCTGAGCTGGAATGACGCGTAATGGTATTCTGTCAGCTGACAGATTCTTTATGAAGGAACTGCGCTTAACATAAGGAGGAAGAAACGATATGCTGGATGCTGCACTGCTTGGAACCGGTGGTATGATGCCGCTTCCGAAGAGATGGCTGACATCCCTGATGCTCAGATATAACGGAAATGCCGTTCTTATCGACTGCGGCGAAGGGACGCAGATCGCACTTCGGGAACTCGGCTGGTCCTGCAAGCCGATCAACACGATTCTGATCACTCATTTCCATGCGGACCACATCGCCGGCCTTCCGGGGCTTCTTCTTACGATGGGAAATGCGGAGCGGACGAAGCCTGTCACCATTATCGGACCGAAGGGAATCGGACGGATTGTGCAGGCGGCGCGGGTGATTGCACCGGAGCTTCCGTTTGAAACGGTGCCGGTTGAAATTCCTGAAAATGAGTCCGTCTTTGACATTGATGGCATGAGGGTGACAGCCTTTCGGGTCAATCATGGGATTACCTGCTATTCCTATAAGGTCGAAGTACTTCGAAACGGACACTTTGAGGTTGAAAAGGCGAAGGCCAACAATATTCCCTTAAAATTCTGGAATCCTCTCCAGAAAGGAGCCATGATTGAATTCGAGGGCAGGACACTGACTCCGGACATGGTGCTCGGGCAGGCGAGACGGGGGCTCAAGGTCGTCTATTCCACTGACACACGGCCGACTCCGGATATAGAAAGACATGCGGAGCATGCGGACCTGCTTATATTAGAGGGAATGTACGGCGAGAAAGAGAAGGATGCCAAAGCACGCAGCTACAGACATATGACGATGCGGGAGGCTGCGGCAATTGCGCAGAAAGCGCAGCCGAAGGAGATGTGGCTCACTCATTACAGCCCTTCCCTCGTGAGACCGGATGAATATATCGATATGGTGAGACAGATCTTTCCGGCGGCGATTGCGGCGCGCGACGGCCGGCACATCTCCCTTATGTTCGACGATGAGACGCCGCCGGAAAATGTGCCGGAAGAAGAGGCGGATGAGTGGAAGGACTGACGTGAGGTGAAAAATGAAATGAACGGTAATACAGATATTCTTTCGATTGAGACTTCCTGCGACGAGACGGCCGCTGCGGTGGTCCGGAACGGCAGGGAGGTGCTCTCCAATGTCATTTACACACAGATTAAGATGCATACGGTCTACGGAGGTGTGGTGCCGGAGCTCGCATCGAGAAAGCATATCGAAAAGATCAATTTTGTGGTCTTGAAGGCACTTGATGATGCCGGCATGAAGCTTCAGGATGTGGATGCGGTTGCTGTGACGTATGGGCCGGGGCTTGTCGGAGCCCTGCTTGTCGGTGTGGCAGAGGCCAAGGCGATCGCCTGGGCTTCCGGAAAACCGCTGATCGGAGTTAATCATATCGAGGGGCACATTTCGGCAAATTATATTGAGCATCCGGATCTCAGACCGCCTTATCTCGGCCTTGTTGTCTCCGGAGGCCACACGCATCTGATTATCGTGAAAGACTGGGCAGAATTTGAAATTCTCGGAAGAACAGTTGACGATGCGGCGGGAGAGGCCTTCGACAAGGTGGCGAGAGCTGTGGGACTCGGATATCCGGGGGGACCCAAAATTGATCATGAGGCAAAGCTCGGCAATCCGGACAGCATCACTTTCCCGAAGGCCAGGGTCAATGGTTCCGAATATGATTTCAGCTTCAGCGGCCTTAAGAGTGCGGTGCTCAATTATATCAATCATGCGGAGATGCTCGGGGAGACTATCAGCCGGCCGGATCTTGCGGCGAGCTTTCAGAAGGCGGTTGTCGATGTTCTGTGCGGACATACGATAGAGGCGGCGAAGCGCACCGGTCTGAAAAAGATTGCACTGGCGGGGGGCGTGTCTTCGAACAGCGCACTTCGGGCGGCGATGAAGAAGGCTGCGGAAGAGGCGGGCTGTGAGCTCTATGTGCCCTCTCCGGTTTACTGTACGGACAATGCGGTGATGATCGGCGCTGCGGCCTTTCATGAGTATGAAAAGGGTGTGCGGAGCGGCTGGGATCTGAACGCTGTTCCGGGGCTGAAGCTCGGAGAGCGGTGAAACGGAAGGCAGGAGTGAGGCATAAGAAATGACAACAGCGATTGTACTGGCTGCGGGCCGGGGAACGCGGATCGGGACGGAAATTCCGAAACAGTTTCTGGAAGCGGGCGGGGAACCGCTCGTTATGCGGTCTCTGAGGGCTTTTGATGAAAGTCCGGAGATCGATGAGATTCTGCTTGTGACTTCGAAGGATTATCTCGGTTACTGCCGGGAACTGGTGTCGAAGTCCGGCCTGAAGAAGATAAAGGCTGTCATTGAAGGCGGCAGGGAGAGGTATGACTCGGTATACCGCGCGCTGCTCGCCGCCGAACATACAGACTACGTGATGATTCATGACGGCGCCCGCCCGTTTCTGACAGAGGAGATCATCCGCCGCTGCGATGAGGCGATGAAAAAATATGGGGCAGCGGCAGCAGGAATGCCCTCTAAGGACACTGTCAAAATCGCTGATGAGGATGGCTTTGCCGCGGTGACGCCAAAGAGGAGCCGGGTCTGGATGATACAGACGCCTCAGGCATTTTCCTATCGTCTGATCCGGGAGGCAAATGAGATCCTGATCAGCGGGAACCGGATGGCAGGTGTGACAGATGATGCCATGATCGTAGAGGCGAGCGGGCTCGCAAAAGTGAAGCTTGTTGAAGGTTCCTATGAAAATATCAAGATTACAACCCCGGATGATCTTGTGAGAGCCGGTATTTCGATCTGAAACAGCCTCAAATCAGCTTCCGGCGGAAGGTGTTTTGGCTGCCTCCGGTTTGTTTCTCGGCGCTGATCAACGCAAACGCAAGTCCTGCACTTCCGCACACTAAAGCAGAAGGCGCCTTAAGATATATTCTGTAAAAACCACAATATATAGCATGAACTATTGACGTAAACCACCTGATTTTGTTACAATAAAGCTCCGGCCGCATCGTGAAGCGGCCGGAGCTTTCTGTGAAATCTACCGCATGATCGGGCAGAAGGGAAAAGCTGCCTCCTGCCCGGTTTGTCATAACATACAGAGAATGTGCCCGCGGCATATTTTTTACGTTTGACTCAGCATACCGGAGGTGCTGCCGTTGGCAGGTCCTCTGGCCGGACAGAGGGGAGTTTTCGGAAGTTTCAGGATGGTTAATTTAGGGGAGAATAAGGGATGAAAATTATAAAGAGAAACGGATCCGAGGCGGATTTTGACCGCGCAAAGATCGCTGCGGCTGTTGCGAAGGCCAATAAAGCGGTCCAAAGTCCGGAGCTCACGGACTGGGATGTAGAGGCGATTGCCGCCAATATCGAGCATATCTGTGAAACCATGAAGCGCACGGTCTCCGTTGAAGAAGTGCAGGATATGGTCGAGACGGAGATTATGAGGAAGAATGCGTTTGAAGTTGCCCGCGCCTATATCAAATACCGTTACAACCGCTCGCTCGTCCGCCGCTCCAACACAACGGATGACAGAATCCTGACGCTCATTGAATGCAACAATGAGGAAGTGATGCAGGAGAATTCCAACAAGGACCCTGTCGTCAATTCTGTACAGCGCGACTATATGGCCGGCGAGGTCAGCCGTGACATCACGGAGCGGCTTCTGCTTCCGCCGGAGATTACGGAAGCCCACAGAGCCGGCATCATTCATTTTCATGATTCCGATTATTTTGCGCAGCATATGTACAACTGCTGCCTTGTAAATCTCGAGGATATGCTTCAGTTCGGAACCGTGATTTCCGAGACTTATATTGAGCGGCCGCACTCATTTTCAACGGCCTGTAATATTGCAACTCAGATTATCGCGCAGGTGGCTTCCAATCAGTACGGAGGACAGAGTATCTCGCTGGCACATCTGGCCCCGTTTGTTGATGTTTCACGCAAAAAAATCCGCAGGCAGGTGCTCGATGAACTTGTGCTGCTCGGCTGTGAGCCGGGAGAAGAGATGGTTAGCCGGATCGTTGAAGACCGCCTTGCTCTGGAAATCGAAAAAGGAATCCAGACGATTCAGTACCAGGTCATTACACTGATGACGACGAATGGGCAGGCACCGTTCCTCACCGTCTTCATGTACCTCAATGAGGCAAAAAATGAGCGTGAGAAGAGAGACCTGGCTCTCTGTATCGCGGAAATGCTCAAGCAGAGAACCCAGGGCGTCAAAAATGAAAAGGGTGTCTGGATTACGCCTGCCTTTCCCAAGCTGATTTATGTCCTTGAGGAAGACAACATTGAGGAGGGCAGCGAATATTATTATCTCACGGAGATGGCGGCGCGATGTACGGCGAAGCGCATGGTGCCGGACTATATTTCCGAAAAAATCATGAAAGAACTGAAGGGCGGAGATGTCTATCCATGTATGGGCTGCCGGAGCTTTCTGACGCCGGACCGCTTTACCGATACCGGCCACGGCAATATGGCCAATGCGCGCAGCTATTCCGGTTCAAAGCACAAATATTACGGCCGGTTTAATCAGGGTGTTGTTACCATTAATCTTGTTGATGCGGCCTGCTCGTCCGGGCGGGATGAGGAGGTCTTCTGGAAGATTATGGAGGAGCGGCTTGAGCTCTGTCACAGGGCGCTGAGGCTGAGACATGAACGGCTGCTCGGGACACTTTCCGATTCCGCCCCGATTCTCTGGCAGCATGGGGCCATTGCCCGACTCAGAAAAGGAGAGGCGATCGACCGGCTTCTGTTTGACGGCTACAGTACGATTTCCCTCGGTTATGCGGGGCTGGCGGAGTGCGTCTATTATATGAAAGGAGTTTCCCACACAGGCGAGGAGGGCAAGAAATTCGGACTTCGCGTCATGCAGTGCCTGAACGATGCCTGTGCGAAATGGAAAGCGGCGGAAAACATTGACTACAGCGTATACGGAACTCCGCTTGAGAGTACTACTTACAAATTTGCAAAGAAGCTTCAGCAGAGATTCGGAATCATTCCGGGCGTGACAGACAAGGGATATATCACGAATTCCTATCATATCAGGGTAACGGAGCCGATCGATGCTTTCTCAAAGCTGACGCAGGAGGCAGAGTTCCAGAAGCTTTCTCCGGGCGGTGCGATCAGCTATGTCGAAGTACCGAATATGCAGAACAATATTCGGGCGGTGCTGAAGATTATGCACCACATTTATAATACGATTCTTTACGCGGAACTCAACACAAAGAGCGATTACTGTCAGGTCTGCAGTTATGACGGAGAGATTCAGATCGTTGAAGAAGAGGGAAAGTTGATCTGGGAATGCCCGAACTGCGGCAACCGGGATCAGTCGCGGATGAATGTCGCCCGCCGGACCTGCGGCTATATCGGGACACAGTTCTGGAATCAGGGAAGGACACAGGAGATTCGGGAGCGGGTGCTGCACCTGTGATGGAGGCAGGGAGCTTTTTTGCTGAAGGTCTTTGCGACAGGCAGGCGTTCATCAACTTGGCAGTTTGGCACTGCATCCTTAAATTCGTACCCGGCGGAGTGTTTCGATGTGCATGATTTCTGTGCCGACTCCGCAGAAAAAAGCAAAACGTAATAAAAAGTTAATAAAAATGTAAGAAAAATGTCTCTAATGGTTGTTGAAGGGCAAATCTTGTGGTAAAATGATCCGAAGATTACAAAATGTAGTCCGATGGGGAGTATTTAATGGCAGGCAGGCGTCAGGGTCTGCCTGCTTTACAATTCGTCATAACGTACAGAAAACGTGCCGGCGATGTTCATATAATGTTGAAATTTATCGCTTATATAGGTTATATAAGGGGAAGAACTGATGAATTACGGCAATATTAAAACTTATGATATCGCTGACGGCGAAGGGGTCCGGGTGACGCTTTTTGTCTCCGGCTGCACGAATCACTGTGAGGGCTGCTTTCAGAAACAGACCTGGGACTTTGATTATGGAGAGCCTTACACGGAGAAGGCGGAGAAGGTGATTTTTGATTTTCTTCGCCAGCCGTGTTCCGACGGCCTGACACTGCTCGGCGGGGAACCGATGGAACCCGAGAATCAAAAGGAGCTTGTGGGCCTTTGCCGGCGCGTGAAGGCAGCATTCCCGGAGCAGACGATCTGGTGCTACACCGGTTTTGTTTACGAGAAGGATCTTTTGCCCGGACAGCGCAGGCATACGGACGTGACGGAGGAACTTCTGTCCTTAATCGATGTCCTTGTTGACGGTCCGTTCATTTCGGAAAAGAGAAATCTTGCACTCTCGTTTCGGGGGTCGGAAAATCAGCGGGTGCTTGATCTGAAGGCAACCAGACGCTCCGGAGAACCGGTGATCTATCTGACATGAGATCTCGCGCTGCCGGAATTCATTAATATACCCTTTGAACCTTCAAAGGATTCGGAAAAAAGAGGAGGGGAAAATGAGAGGAAAAGTAACGGCAATGGCATTAACAGTGTTTCTGGTCAGTCTTGCTGTGAGCGGCGGGAACGGCAGCACATGGTGTGTCTCAGCTGACAGCAGCGATGAGTCC
>R11__coassemble_1541_pt1 | contig 12789 bp, 9 predicted proteins | sample R11__metabat2_low_PE_006 | metagenome-assembled genome bin R11 | reverse complement strand
TATTATACCATGATGCGCGGTCTTTAATTATTAACAGTTCATAAAACCTGAGCCTGCCCCCGTAAGGATTAGGCCAGATACTTCTTCAGTTCTTCAGCCTTGTCGGTTCTCTCCCACGGAAGATCAACATCCGTTCTTCCGAAATGACCGTAAGCCGCTGTCGGGCTGTAGATCGGGCGGCGAAGGTCCAGCATCCTGATGATGCCGGCCGGGCGAAGGTCAAAATGCCCGCGGACAATCTCTGTCAGCTTTTCATCCGAAAGTCTGCCGGTCCCAAACGTGTCAATCATCACCGAAGTAGGCTGTGCCACGCCAATGGCATAGGAAAGCTGAATCTCACACTGCTCAGCCAGGCCCGCCGCAACCAGATTCTTTGCAACATAGCGTGCGGCATATGCTGCGGAGCGGTCAACCTTCGTGCAGTCCTTGCCGGAAAACGCACCGCCGCCGTGACGGGCATAACCGCCATAAGTATCAACGATAATCTTCCGGCCGGTGAGACCGGCGTCACCGTGCGGGCCTCCGATGACAAAACGGCCCGTCGGGTTGATAAAGAATTTGGTCTTTTCATCGATCATTTCCTTCGGAAGCACCGGATCAAAGACATATTTTCTAATATCTTTATGGATCTGTTCCTGTGTGACATCCGGATCATGCTGTGTTGAGACAACTACGGCTTCCAGTCTCGCAGGTCTGCCGTTTTCATCGTACTCCACAGAGACCTGAGACTTTCCGTCAGGTCTGAGATACGAAAGAGTGCCATCCTTGCGAACGTCTGCAAGCTTCTTGCAGAGCTTATGTGCCAGAGAAATCGGATAAGGCATCAGTTCGGGTGTTTCATTCGTTGCATAGCCGAACATCATTCCCTGGTCGCCGGCACCGATCGCACCGATTTCCTCATCGCTCATATTGGATTCCAGCGCTTTCAGTTCAGCCTTTGTCTCAAGGGCATTATCAACGCCCATCGCAATATCCGGTGATTGCTGATCCATCGCAACCATGACCGCGCAGGTATTGCCGTCAAAGCCGGTAGCCGCATCGTTGTACCCGATGTTGTTGACCGTTTCGCGGACAATTTTCTGATAATCAATCTGTGCTTTTGTTGTAATCTCGCCGGTGACAAGGATAAATCCCGTGCAGGTCGCTGTCTCGCAGGCAACGCGGCTCATCGGGTCCTGTGCCATGCAGGCGTCAAGAATCGCGTCAGATACGGCATCGCATACTTTGTCCGGATGACCTTCCGTGACGGATTCCGATGTGAATAATCTTTTTTCTCCCATTTTTTCCCTTTCCTGAAGTTAAAGCGGAAAGCTTCTGCCTGCTTTCAAACGCAACACTTCCTGCTGCACTCATTTTCCGGCCTTCCAAAATCTGTGCGATATAAACGAAAAATCCGCGGCGGAGCCGCGGACATGGGTATCATCTTCAGCCCTTATTGTTCGATTGCTCGCTTGAGGTAGGCACCTTCCTTTACCGGAGGTTGTCACGGCTTCACAGATCCTCTGAAATCTCCACCGTTCTGAATAAGAGTAAACAGCCTTATGAAATTATCACTCTATGACAGCAGACAGATTAGCATTTTCCAAAATACAGTTCAAGATACAAAACCGGTATTTTGTTGCTTTATTTATCACAGCGCGGCGGAAAACCGGATGATTCTGTGTCCCGCCTTACGCCCTGTCCGTGTGTTTACTGCTTTTTCGCATTCATGCCGGAAACCGCCTCTCTCACGGCTTTCAGGTCCTCAACGGAAAATACATAATCCGTATTGCAGAAATGACAGTTTAAAGTAACCGGCTCGCCGTCAGCGATCATCGAGTTCAATTCATCAAGCCCGATCGCAATCAGGGCCTTTGTCACCCTGGCTCTCGAGCAGTCACATGAGAAGGACACAGGAAGCCTGTCCGTTATGTGAACATTAAGCCCCCCGAGTACTTTTTCAAGAATACTCTCCGGTGTCTCCCCGTCGTGCAGCAAAGTCGTCACGGGTTCAATTCCAGTACACGCCTTTTCGAGTTCTGAGATAATTTCCTCCGGACAACCGGGCATGAGCTGGATGATGTAACCGCCCGACGCAATGACAGAGTGGTCCTTCATGTCCACAAGTACGCCCAGCGCAACCACGGACGGCACCTGTTCACTCACTGCAAAATAGTAAGTCAGGTCCTGGGCGATTTCACCGTTTTGAATCTCAACCTCACCGGCATATGGTTCCTTGAGACCGATATCCTTCAGGACATGCAGCATGCCGTGGCCCACTGCCCCTCCGACATCAAGCTTGCCGAACGCATTAGGAGGCAGCACAAGGCCGGTATTTTCAACAAAGCCTTTTACATGGCCGTGAGAATCCGCCGTCACCGTAATGCCGCCGATCGGACCGTCACACACAAACTGAAGCGTCATTACATCCTTATCGCCTTTCAGATCGGCTCCCATCATAAGACCGGCCGCCATCGTTCGCCCAAGTGCCGCCGATGCCAGCGGACTGAGTTCATGATGCCTGCGTGCCGTCTCCGTAACGCCCGTCGACTGAACGGCAAATGCGCGTACGAATCCTTCGGCTGCCGTTGCCCTGACCAGATAATCCTTCATTTTAAGACTCCTTCCCCGTCAAAAGCCGGAATAAAGCTCTCTTTTTGAGTTCCGCCTTCCTGAATATATGCATTTTTAACTCCTATTGAAAGAGCATAATCGATCACCCTGTCGTATTCCCGCGCGGTCACCCTTCTTGCAAGCTCAGGAAACTTTTCTCCGATTCCGGGCATCGGCGTGTATTGATTCATAATGCTGACATAGATATGATCCCCATATGTCTCATACAGATAACGGACAATGGCTTTCGACTCTTTTGTGTGCCCCGGAAGGACCATATGTCTCACAATCGTCCCTCTCGTCATCAACCCGTGCTCATCGAAAACGGGATCACCGGTGATACGGACCATTTCAGCAATCGCCGCCTTTGCCCGTTCAAAATAATCAGGAGCCATAGAATACCGAAGTCCGGTTTCCGGCTCCGCGTATTTCAGATCCGGAAGAAACAGGTCAACTGTTCCCTTCAGCATTCTGATGGTTTCAGGCATTTCGTAAGAAGCCGTATTATAGAGAACCGGAATGGCAAGGCCCCGGGAGCGCGCCTGTTTTACAGCCTCTATGATCTGCGGCACATAATGCGTCGGCGTAACAAGATTAATATTATTCGCCTTTTTCCCCTGCAGTTCCAGAAAAATATCCGCCAGCCGCTCGAGAGAAATGCTCTGTCCGCAGCTGCCAAGCGCAATGTCCCGGTTCTGGCAGAACACGCAGCGCAGAGGACAACCGGAAAAAAACACGGCGCCGCTGCCTTCTTTACCGGAAATGCAGGGTTCTTCCCACATATGAAGAGCAGCCCGCGCGGCTCTGACTTCTATAGTCTCACCGCAGCGGCCTGCCCGTCTGTTTCTGTCTGTCCCGCAGCCTCTTGCACAGAGACTGCAGCTCTTCATCATGCTTTCGATCGCTTCCATATCAGCCAACGCTAAGCTCAAACCTGCGGATCTCGTTTTCGGAGGCTGCCACGCAGATCTCCGCTCCGAGGGCCCGAAGCTTTCTGTCTAAATCTTCATATCCTCTGCGGATATAAACAATATCATCGATGATTGTAAAGCCTTCGGCAGCGAGTCCCGCAATCACAAGCGCCGCACCGGCGCGAAGATCCGGAGAGGAAACTCTGGCACCGGTCAGCTGGCTGACGCCATCGATAATCGCCGTATTTCCTTCTACCTTGATATTAGCTCCCATCCTGGATAATTCATCCACATATTTGAAGCGGTTCTCAAAGATGCTCTCGGTAACGATCGAAGTCCCCTCGGACAGAGCCAGAACCGCGCCGATCTGCGGCTGCATATCGGTCGGGAATCCAGGATAGGGAAGCGTCTTCACCTGCGTTCTGGAGAGACGTCTGGTCGCTACAACGCGAACCGAGTCATCCCCTTCTTCCACCTGACAGCCGATCTCGCTCAGTTTGGCGGAGATTGCTTCAAGGTGCCTTGGGATCACATTTTTCACAACAATATCGCCGCGTGTTGCAGCTGCGGCAAACATATAAGTGCCCGCTTCAATCATATCCGGGACGATGCTGTATGTACATCCGTGGAAGCGTTCCACACCGTTGATCCGGATCACATCGGTACCCGCTCCCTTGATATCGGCGCCCATACTGTTCAGAAAGTTCGCGGCATCGACAACATGAGGCTCCTTGGCAGCATTTTCAAGAATCGTTCTGCCCCTGGCTCTGGACGCCGCCATCATAATATTGATCGTCGCCCCCACGGACACGACATCAAGGAAAATATGCGCACCGCGCATCTCCTCACACTTCGCAATAATCGTCCCATGTGAGATCATCACATTCGCGCCGATCGCCCGAAATCCCTTAAGATGCTGATCAATCGGACGGCTTCCGATGTTGCAGCCGCCCGGAAGCGGTACCTCAGCTTCCTGATACTTGCCCAGAAGCGCTCCAAGAAGGTAATAAGAAGCCCTGATCTTCTTGATGCTCTCGTAATCAATCGCACAACTCCCGATGCTCGAACCGTTGATCTTCACAGTGTGACGGTCCACCCGCTCAACATGTGCACCAATTTTCTCAATCGATTCAATCAGAACATTCGTATCGTTGACATCGGGAAGATTCTCAAGCGTTACTGTCTCGTCGGCCATAATCGCCGCTGACAGGATCGGGAGTGCGGCGTTTTTAGCGCCTGCAATTTCCACCTCTCCTACAAGCGGAATTCCGCCTTTAATGACATATTGTTCCATTAGTCAGCCTCTTTCCCCTTATTTCCATATACTTTTTCTGCAGTCATCCTTTGCGAGCCGTCATAAAAATACGGCCGAACCCTTCGCTTATGCTGCAGCATCCACTCTTTTATGCGTACCATTCTCCCCAGAAGTGCGCACAAAAATCCCCCAAAAAGAGATGTGTACGCTCATAGTAACGTAAATTTAATATTTTGTAAACCCGTCGTAATCAAAATAACAGGAAAAAAACGCCGAAAATCCGGGGCTGAATTGCTCAAAAGTACTGAAAACTCAATAGAAGATCGAAAATCAAGTAGAAAACGCCGCCTTATTATGTTATGCTCACTATATAAAGGGGTGGAAGCCGGTTTTTCCTGCTTCCGAAAAAACTGTTCAGAGGAAGATGAACATGGGGAGTGCATTTTTCTGCTGAACCGATCTTCAGACATTTTGCGCTATATGCAAAAGATAAGCACGCCGACGTATCTGAGTGCTGCGGCAGCAAGGATATGCGGACACAATATTTAAAAGCGGTAATCTACCGGGAAAGGAGAAGGCGAAATCCCCATTTCGCCGCAAATAAACGGATGAAAAACCATCTGAAACGAAGTCTGAAATTAATGGCAGCCGCCGCGCTTCTCTGTATCGCTGTTCTTGCAGCAGTACCTGTATCGGCTGCAAAAAAGCACAGCACCACCTACAAAGGGCAGGATTACAGTTATGTATATGATTATACATATTACACAACTTATGTTCATCCTGAGGACGCCGGCAAAAAAGATGCGACTGTTCTTTATCACTTCATCACCAAAAGTATGCCGAAGGGGGAACAGGGCATTGCATCCTTTAATGTCAAATCCTATTACTACGGCAACCAGGACCTCCGTCTTGAATACGGAAAAGACTGGACGAAGTATTACATGCACTATCAGAACACCGGCCACTCTGTCGAATCCCGCGTAAAGACAGCTACCGGCATCACCAAGCTTCAGGATCCGGTGACAATCTACAAGGGCTTTGATTACAGCAAGGTATACAACTACAACTACTACTGCGCCAAGCATCCGTCGGTTGCAAAGAAGTATGTCGATGACGATTACTCGGTTCTGAAGCATTACGTCACTTACGGCATTGCGCACGAATATAAGTCGAGCCCGAACTTCTATGCGAAATCCTACCGCTACGGCAATGCGGATCTCCGCGCCAAATACGGCACAACATACCGCAATTACGTTGTCCACTACTGCAAGTACGGCTATAAGAACCGCAAGTCAACAGCAACCGGCGTAACTTCCCTGAAAAACATCATCACAAGCTACAACGGTGTTGATTACAGCAAGATCTATGATTTCACCTATTATACGACGCATAACTCTCAGGCAGCCCAGTACAAGGATGACGATGCCGGTGCCATCAAGCATTTCGTCGAGACCGGTATCATCCTCGGCCTGCAGGCAAAGGCTTCTGTCAGCCCGACAAGCAGTGCGTACAAGAATGTTCTTTATACTCTGTATCCCGACACCAAGGACACCCTTTACCGCAAAGCTTATCAATATTCCAGCAAGACACAGTATCTGATCCTTCTTGATCAGGGAAATCATCTGGTTACTGTCTTCCAGGGTGATCAGCACAGCTGGAAAAAGATTAAGGTTTTCAGCTGCACAGTAGGTGCACGCGATACCTCAACACCGACAGGCGTCTTCACCATCGGCGCAAGAGCAACCTATTTTGATTCCGGTTCAGCCCGCTGCTGGTACGCAACACAGATCTATTATTCGATCATGTTCCACTCTGTCCTGTATTATCAGGAATCCGGTCCGTACACTGTGATGGATGGAAGACTCGGTTACAACCTCTCTCATGGCTGTGTCCGCCTGGCACTCAGCAATGCGAAGTGGATTTTTGAAAATGTCGGCCGCGGAACAACAGTTGTCAGCTACAACAGAGGCTGGTAAATCACGGTACTGATCGATAGATGTTCATTTTCATCTTTCGCAGCGAAAAACTTATCGTTGGAAAAATTTATGGCATGGTCTACGGGAAAACTTGCCATTGTAACATTTTAATGCATCTACTACGGGAAAATTTGTCGCAGGAACGTTTTATGTACGTTATGACAAATTCGAAAAAGCATAAAAAAGGAGCTGTCGACGGCAGCTCCTTTTTTATGCTTTATGCTGCACTTTAAGCATTTCTATGCTTTAAACATTTCTTCGCTTTTGGCGCTCTCTACGCTTTTGGCACTCTCTACGCTTTGGGCATTTTCAACACTTTATGCTCTGCAATTTCGTTTCCGCGCTATTTCAATTTTTTATAATTTTCTATTTTTGCTGTGCTTTTCTACCAGCATTCTCCATGTAAGATATCTGTTTTTTCTTAGCAGATTTCTTATTTACGGCAACTTCCTTAGTGACAACAGCGTTTCGCGCCATTTTTTCAGTAATACTTCTGCCAAAACCATGATTCAGTTTTTTTAAGGGTTTGGGAACAGTTTTTTCGCTTACTTTATGACCGCACTTTTCACTTTTCTTTCTTACGCTATATCCGAATGTACCGATCGATTTTCCGAGTCCTGCATACATTCCATGTGAATACACGATCGGTTTTGCCAATGCCAGATCAAAGCGGCCGCTCCCATCCATATATGCTTCGTCTGCATGAATAGCAAGAACACTTGCTATAAACATTGTGTGTGAACCTAAATCCAGGGTCCGGGCAACTTTACATTCGATATTAATAGGAGACTCCGAGACCAACGGACACGCCGCAAATTCGGCGTTAAATTTATGAAGGCCGCATTCCCTGAATTTATCGATCTCTCTTCCGGAGCGCACCCCACAGAAATCTGCCGCAAAGGCCAGTGCCTCCGTTGTCAGATTTACTCCGAAAAAACCGGTTTCACAAAGGTACTCATAGGTAAGCCTTGACTTTCGAAGTGAAATGCTTATCATCGGAGGATTTGTACATACGGTGCCGGCCCATGCCACTGTACAGATATCCTCAGCCCCATTTTGATTTCTGGTTGTAACAAGGACAGCAGGCAGCGGATAGAGCATATTTCCCGGTTTCCAGAGCTGCTTTGACATATGTATTTCCCTCCTCTTTTTGTTTACTTTGAACCTTCTTCACGCTTTCAGCACTTATCTATCTTTCAGTATATTTTATAACCGTGCTGCATTAGGGACAACAAAATATTATTTCAGGAATTCAATTCAATTTATTTTTCATTCTGAGTTTGACATTGCGCCAAAACCATGATATAGTCCGTAAACATATAGTGAACATAACATTAAATAGCAAATGACAATGCATGAAAGTAAACCGAACGCTACAGTTCCCGCCGTGCATTAAGAGGAGGAGTTATTATGCCAAGAAAATCAACCAAAACAAGCGCTGTTGTTGAAGCAGTAAAAGAGGAAGCTGTGAAAGCTGTTGAAACGATCAAAGAAGATGCCGACAAGGCTGCCAAAACAGTAAAAGCCGACACGGTCAAAGCTGCAAAAGCTGTTAAAAAAGAATCCAAAAAAGAAGCTACAAAGGCAGAGACTGCCGCAAAGAAAGTAAAAGAAGCCGCTGAAAATGCTGCAGCGACTGTTAAAGAAGCTTCCGAACAGATCATTGAAACCGCGAAAGAAACAGCTGCCAAGGCCGTGACGGAAACAGAAGTCAAAGTTGCCGAAGTTGTCACTGAGGCTGAAACAGTCGTTAAAAAGGGCCGCAAAGCCTGCGCTCCAAAAGCGACTGTTTATGTTGAACATTACGGAAACAAATTTACAGCTGACGAAATCATTGAGCAGGCAGTGAAGAGCTATACCGAGGCAAATGAAGGCAAGAAAGTCAAGACAATTGAAGTTTATGTCAAGACTGAGGAAAACGCAGCTTATTACGTAATCAACGGAGAAGGCTCAGACGATTACAAAATCATGCTTTGATATTTCGGGACTGTGCACATTTTTAAGCCACCGCAGCAATTTGACTCATTCTGATATTTTGATTTCACATAGCGTGCAGAAAATATGTCGGCAGTACGTTTTCTGCACGCTTTTTATTTGCCATAACGAACAGAAAACATGCCGGCGATACCTTTTCTGCACGCTTTTTATTTGCCATAACGAACAGGAAACGTGCCAACGGCACGTTTTCACGTTTGTTTCAGCCTGTCAAAGGAAAAGCCTCCGGCAGATCCTTTGACACTGACACATTTTCTCTGCATAACAGCCCACTCACACAGCCATCCGAACACTTCAGAAAAGCAGATTTTTTAAGAGTCCGTATATGCTCTTCAGTATTCGGTTTTTAATTCCCCGACGCCGTAAAGCGTACAGAATCTTTCCAGATCTTCATCCGATTTAATCAGCATAATTTCCGTAAAATGTGAATCATCATAGTTTTTAAAACCCGCTACGCGCTCTCCGCTGCAGATAGAGGACCGAATAACCGCATACTGCCTTTCGGGATCATATTGATAGACTCGCAGCTGTTGCCCGGACATTTTTTTCCGGGAATGACAGATATAAATACCGACACATACAAGGAACAGCGCTCCAATTGCTTCAGGGCCTATCCTGCTTCCTTCGTCCAGAAGAACAGCCGACAGAAGAACGCCGAAGACAGGATTCGAAAAACCAAAGACAGCCACCCTTGAGACATCGTTATATTTCAAAAGGAGTCCCCAGATCGTATATGCCGCAGATGAGACAAAAGATAGCCATAGGAGCATCAGCAGTGCCTTCACATCAAAATTTCCGAACTTACCGCCAAGCATGATACCTAAAAACATCATGATGACGCCCCCGAGAATAAACTGAAATCCGCTTAAGAGCACAGTGTCCTCAGTCCTGCTGTAAACCTTCAGTCGTGCATAAGCAAACGCATAAGCAAGCGTCGAGAGCAGAATAAAGCCTTCTCCGTTCCATGAGAGTTCGCCTATGCGGCCACCGCTCAAAGTCACGAGCAGTACACCGGAAAAGCCAATCAGACAGCCGATAAATTTCCGTAAATTCATCGTTTCAATCCTGAAAACAACAGAGGAAAAGAAGATGGCTGCAAATACATTTGCCGCCTCAATAATAGAAGCATTGACCCCGCTGACATGTGCAAGGCCGATATAGAAGAAAACATACTGCAGCACAGTCTGAGTCATTGCGAGAACAATGATCTTTGAAAAACTTGTTATTTTCGGAATCAGCACGCTCCGCTTGATAAATCTTCCGGCAATCAGTGTCAGGATGCCTGCAATCGTAAACCTGACACCGGCATACAAAATTTGAGCAGCCGAATCTCCGCTGTCAATCTGCATCAAACGGTAGCCGATCTTGATACAGGGGAAAGCACTTCCCCAAAGTGCACAGCAGAAAAGCGCAAGGATCCATACAACTGCTGTGCGATGAAGCAATTGCTCCGGCTGAATCGAAATCTTTCCATGCAACATAAAGTGGACATTCTCCGTTTTCTCAAATAATATGTCGTGAATAAATGAGCCTCTTTGCAAATAACGTGCCGACAACACGCTTTCTCATGCTGCAGCGAAAAAACAGGACGTCTCAATGACATATTTGAGACGCCCCGAATCATATTATGCATTTTACCACGGACGATTGTAACTGACAACTTTTGTTCCTCTCGGAATCGTATCATAAATCCATTTCGCATTTGCAATCGCAAGGCGAACACATCCGTGTGAAATACTTAATCCTAAACGGCCATCAACTACATATGACGGAGTACTGTAGCCGTTATAGATAATCGAATGGAATAAGATTGAACCGGTGATCTGAGTATAATACCAGCACTTGTTGCTTCCTGTCCAAAAATAAGTTCCTCTGTCACCGATTGTATAGACGCCAACCGGTGTCGGTGTCGACTGTTTGCCGACGCAGCATGAAAAGCTCTTGATCTTTGTCCATGTAGACTGATTGCCCTTAAAGATATGAACAAGGTGATTTCCCTGATCAAGAAGAATCAGCCAGTTTGTATTGCTCGAATACTTATAGGCCTTCGCATACTCATCACTTTTCGCATTTGGATAGAGTGTGTACAAAACTTTTGTATACTTTGAACTTGTCGGAGAAACTCCTTCTTTTGCCTGAGCACGCATTAAAATACCGGTTGTAATGAAGTGCTTAATCGCACCGTAGTCATCATCCTTATATTTTGCCGCCGCAGAATTGTGAGAGACATAGTAATTAAAGTCATAAATCGCACTGTAATCGACACCGTTATAAGAAGTGATCGGATTTTTAAGAGATGTAATACCGGTAGCGGTGGACTGGCGATTCTTATAGCCGTATTTGCAGTAATGAACGACATAATTCCGGTATTTCGTTCCGTATTTTGCCCGCAGGTCAGGATTGCCGTAGCGGTATGATTTCGCGTAAAAATTCGGGCTGGACTTATATTCGTGTGCAATACCATAAGTCACATAATGTTTCAGTACAGCATAATCATCATCCACATACTGTTTTGCAACAGACGGATGTTTGGCAAGATAATAATTATAATTATAAACCTTACTGTAATCGAAGCCGTTATAGATTGTCACAGGATTCTGAAGTTTGGTAATACCGGTAGCAGTCTTGACGCGGGATTCTACTGAATGACCTGTGTTCTGATAATGCAGATAGTATTTAGTCCAGTCTTTGCCGTACTCAAGACGTAGATCCTGGTTGCCGTAGTAATAGGATTTGACATTAAAGGATGCAATACCCTGCTCCCCCTTCGGCATACTTTTGGTAATGAAGTGATAAAGAACGGTCGCGTCTTTTTTGCCGGCGTCCTCCGGATGGACATAAGTTGTGTAATACGTATAGTCATATACATAACTGTAATCCTGCCCTTTGTAGGTGGTACTGTGGTTCTTGGCAGAAACAGGCACTGCCGCAAAGAGAGCTGTGCAGATCATTGCCATAAACACGCAGATCCTGATGATACGTAAATAGCTGTAATTTTTCTTCATGCTGCCTCCTGGAATATTTATTCATAAAAAATATCGGATCAATTTCATATGTTCAGGACACTGCTGTTATCTGTAAAACAAAATAAGTCTTGTCCTTATACCCTGCGTAAATATTTTTCCAAAATAACAATGCATGTAAGAGTATAGCACAGTTAAATTTCATACAGCAAGTGTTTTAGCCATAAACAAAACAATAATATTTCACATTCTTTACATATTATTTAAGCAGTTCTTTCTTATGATTCACAGCAACGCCAAAGCGCACACCTCTGACAGACTGTCGAAAAGTCCGTTACGTAATTGTTTTCAACCGGAAACCGGGCAGATTACTGTTTCACATGATTCATTATTTCCCAATGAGAAATAAATAGTCAGTTCAACAGGATCAAGAGCCTAACGTACAGGCAGTCCTCTTCGTCCATAGCGTGAAAAGCTGTATACCTGTCAGAAAAGGGTTATCACGCAGCTCTCCACATTGCAAAAGGAGCCGCCAGCGGCAGCTCCTTTTATCATACTCAGACAGGCAAATACGTGCTTCGTGTATGTGCTCTAAGTTAAGACGAATATAATCTTTTATATAACAATCGGTTACTGGTTGCGAACAACATAAAAAGACATAAAAATGCCCAGTTCCGGAATCGAACCAGAGACACGTGGATTTTCAGTCCACTGCTCTACCAACTGAGCTAACTGGGCATGTGAGTAGCGGGGATAGGATTTGAACCTATGACCTTCGGGTTATGAGCCCGACGAGCTTCCAGACTGCTCCACCCCGCGATATTAAGTTATTAAATGGATGGAGAAGGATTCGAACCTTCGAAGGCATCGCCAGCAGATTTACAGTCTGTCCCCTTTGGCCACTCGGGAATCCATCCACAAATCAGATAAAATATCTGATTAAGAGCCGATGAGCGGACTCGAACCGTTAACCTGCTGATTACAAATCAGCTGCTCTGCCAATTGAGCCACATCGGCATATGTAATTTTGATTTAAAAAAGCAATGGGACCTACAGGGCTCGAACCTGTGACCCCCTGCTTGTAAGGCAGGTGCTCT
>R11__coassemble_1517_pt1 | contig 12925 bp, 10 predicted proteins | sample R11__metabat2_low_PE_006 | metagenome-assembled genome bin R11 | reverse complement strand
AAGAAGCTGTCTTCCGGTTATCCTGGCGGGCAATCATCTCCGCGCTCTCCACACCGCCCACGAGATAGCTGCCGTCTTCGCGAATGCTCAGATAGTAGCACACGCTGTCTACTGTTGAGTAAGCATGCTCATCTTCACCGTGAGCATACTGAATCAGGCGGTCAAGTCCTGCCGCTTCCATATCCTTTGCATTGCCGTTAAAGCTCTCCAGGACTTTCCCGTCGGTGTCAGTCAGATACGCCACGCTGAGTCCCCACTGTTCAGCGAGCACCGAAAGCTCAAGCGATGAACCTTCCTTTCCGCTAGCATCCAGCAGGTAGGCCACTGTATCAACCTTGGCAATCAGGAAGTCATCATATGTGGCCCAATCGGTTTCTGCATCCGCCGCATTTTCCTCGAGCTTCTGAACAGCAATCGCCAGCTTAGTCTCTGAATTTGCTCTCTGACGCTGCATGGCATAATTGGACTGCACTGCATTCAGAACAAAATACAGGATGATGGTCCCGATCAGAAGCACCGGGACGGAGATCCACAGCAAGCGTTCTCTCTTTTCGCCTTTCATAAAATGATCCGCCTTCCTCAAAGTTGTCACAATGGATGATTTGCTTAAAAGCACGATAAAATTTTAATATTTTTTGTTTATAACGTCAACGCCATTCCTCTGTATTTTTTACGTCAGCATTTTAAACAGTATTCGGCGGGAAAATTATGCCGCTGTTGCGCTTTCCATCCATTACAGAGACAAAATGATCGGCCGCCGGCAGTTTCTTTTGCCTGCAGGGGGCTGACAGAAGACCTTGCGCTGGCAGCTGCCGCTTACCCGATAACGGTATACTGCAGCATCTCATATTTTATTTTTGAGCCCTCCCGGATTTCTTCCGGGAGCAGTGCCCTGGCAACCAGCAGCAGTTCCTTTTCTTCAGCATCCGTTCTTCTTAAATGTGCGTAATCACCGTCAATCAGGGCCACTTCGTAATATTCCGCTTCAAACATAGTATAAATCTCCTTCTTTTGTTTTTTACTGTTTTGAGATTAAAAGAAGGAACTGCCAGTGTCAAGTACAGGCAGTTCCTTCCTTAAAATATCTGATTCCGCAAAGCTTACCGCGGTTTATGTTTATAATATTCCAAGTGCCTCAAGCGTCTGAACCGCCTGGATGATCTGTCCGAGCTTTGTTTCTCCGACAGCCGACTTTACACTGTTATAATACTCCTGCTGTTCCGAAGTCATATCAGCGTATACAAGGTTATTGAACGCCTCATACGCATTCAGGAAATCCTCGATGGGCTGAAGCGACCCTATAATTCCGATCAGCATCCATCCATACGACCCGCTTTCATAATTCTGATTGATATTGGCCGCGATCTCCATCGCATTATTGACACTGTTCATGTATGTCTGACAGACACTCTGAATCTCGTCATTCGTATACCGCTGCGCTGTCTCAGGGATCGGTGTTAATTCCGTTGTCGGAGCCGGACTCGGAATCTGTTCCGTTGTCGGAGCAGAAGTTGCCTCCGACTCTTCCTGTTCAGCAGTACTTGCATCATACCAGCCACAGTCTTCCGCCTGTGTATACAGAGTTTGAAATTCATCGTTGTAGCCCGGAAGCTCGAAGGTAAGCCAGTAAGCCTTGCCTGACTGCCCTCCCCATCCGCTGATCGGAATTTTAACCTCTATCCTGCCGTGTGTCTTCAGTTCCTGGGCAAATAAGGCGTCTATACTCATACCGCCGACCGTTTGAGACGATTCAAATTTCCACTCATCACTGTTCGCCGGCAGCGTTGCCGTCACTTCCGCACTGAGTCCGCTGTCAGTCTCAAAGTAAAATGGATTCGTAAAATCCTGCTCCGACGAATTTGTCATAAAACCGGAATCCGACAACTCCGCTGCAAGTGAAAATGAAAAGCCGTTCGCATCAAAATAAGGGATCATATAAGCATAATAGGCGTCTGACGAATCAGAAGCATTGACTGCTGTTCCGATACTGAGACCCATAAGATAGTAGTTTCCGGTCGGTGTTCCGTTATTGTAATAATAATACGTCTCCCATGGCATTTCCCGATCTGTAATCTGTTTTTCTGACGAGCTGCTGCTTTCCGCCAGAACATTTGCCGCAGGAATCGCCGATATGACCGCTGCAAGAATAATGGCAAACATTTTCCTGAATTTCATCATTTTTACATTTTCCCTTCCCTTTGAGTGAAACTTGTCATCTGCCCATGAATAGAGCATTGTTGATATGTCTGTGTTTTTGCAAACAATTCTGAATTGTAAGGCAATTTTACCCCCCCAACTTTATTTGTCAATTTTTTTTGAAGCATCATTGCGGCTGTCAACGAAGATACCGGTAATTTCCGACTTTGCACTTGACGAAAAAGGGTCTTGCGCTTATTCTTACAATAAGTCTTGATAGAGGCGCGGATGACATCAGTAGGCCTGATTGGATGCCGGTAAGCACAGTGGCTGAAAGGGGAATCCGCCGAAGGAATCAGAAATTTTACCGAACTTATGATTTCTGGGCCGGCAGAGAACATCTGACGGACTGTCGCATCGTTGCGGAGTGCTATCCAAGTCACCACATAGGCGATTTGTCTTTTATGTGAGTCCGGACAGCACTGTATCCGGACTCACTTTTTATTTCTAAGGGAGGGAAATATGTTCGAAAACACGTTCTGGTCACTCATGCCGGCGGTCGTCGCGATTCTGCTGGCGCTCATTACGAAGGAGGTCTATTCTTCGCTGTTCCTCGGTGTCGTCCTCGGAGGTCTGCTCTACGCAAATTTCTCCTTTATCGGCACAATCAATCACGTCTTTAACGACGGGATCGTTGCCAGCATCTCCGACTCCTACAACGTCGGTATCCTTGTCTTCGATGTCTTCTTAGGCGCTCTGATCATCCTGATGAACCGGGCCGGCGGTTCGGCCGCATTCGGCCGATGGGCAAAGGCCCATGTAAAAACCAAGGTCGGTGCTCAGCTTGCGACCATCGCCCTCGGTGTCCTCATCTTCATCGATGATTACTTCAACTGCCTCACTGTCGGCGCCGTCATGCGCCCGCTGACCGATGAGCACAAGATCTCAAGAGCCAAGCTCGCCTACCTCATCGATGCAACAGCTGCTCCGGTCTGCATCATCGCCCCGATCTCCTCATGGGCAGCAGCTGTCACCGGCTTCGTTGAAGGGGCAAACGGCTTTGAGCTGTTCCTGAAAGCGATCCCATACAACTTCTATGCGATCCTCACAATCGTCATGATGCTGACGCTTGCATTCCGGAATTTCGATTACGGTCCGATGAAGGTTGCCGAAATGAGCAACCATCTTAACAAGACTGATGATGAGATCTCCGAAGAGAAAAATGTCAATATGAACGGCAAGGTAATTCACCTTGTTCTTCCGGTTCTTGTCCTCATCGCCGCCAGCATTGTCGGCATGATTTACACCGGCGGCTTCTTTGACGGCGAAAATCTCGTCACCGCCTTCTCCAATGCAGATGCCTCCGTCGGTCTGATGTACGGCTCGGCCTTTGCGCTCGTATTTACCATCATTTTCTTCATGGCAACCAAGGTTCTCAATTTCAAGGACTGCATGGACTGCATTCCGGAAGGTTTCAAGGCCATGGTTCCCGCAATCATGATCCTGATTCTTGCCTGGTCCCTCAAGGGCATGACCGACTCTCTCGGCGCAAAGACATATGTCGCCGGCCTCGTTGAAAATATTGCCCAGAATCATGCTCTCATGAGCCTGCTTCCGGCCTTCGTCTTTGTGATCGGCTGCTTCCTAGCCTTCGCTACCGGAACTTCCTGGGGCACCTTCGGTATCCTGATCCCGATCATTGTTGCCGTCTTTGGCGGCGATATGAGTAATGAGCTCATGATCATTGGCATCTCTGCCTGCATGGCAGGCGCTGTCTGCGGCGACCATTGCTCCCCTATCTCGGATACTACCATTATGGCCTCGGCCGGTGCCGGAGACAATCACATCGAGCACGTCTCCACGCAGCTGCCGTATGCCCTCACAGTTGCCTTTATCTCGATGATCACCTACGTGGTCGCCGGCTTCTGCCGCGCATGGTACATCGCGCTTCCATTCGGCATTATTCTGATGATCGCATCCTTGCTCTTCATCCAGAAAATTACCTCGGCTGAAAAGTAATACGTCTTTCTGTATGCACTTATACAGTGCGCCGCTTCAGGTCTATACATCAAAAAACGATGCGTAAAAAACGGAAGCTCCGGGAAATTCGGAGCTTCCGCTTTTTTGTATTCACCTGTATTCACGATCACTTAAAACGCATGCCGGCTGTTTTCTTTTTCCTTCCCGGATCGCAATTCTACGCACGACGCCGAACACCCACTGCCTGCATGTGCTGCTCCCGATGACGCAGCTTTACAAGGTCCTTCGGGTAAGCAATAACACCATTGTTGTTCCACGGATCATTGAAGATATAGTTCTCCTCATCAAAGCCCGTAAGCAGCATGCAGTGCTCATTTGACCGCCAGGTGAAACGCTCACCGGTATCCGAAAGATACCAGCTTGGACCTTCGATTGACGGCTTCAGATCAATCGTCGCCCAGAGAGGCACCGGCATATTTTCCTCCACGAGATAACGGCCGATCAGATCCTCTATTTCCGATCCGGTCTCGTCTATGATCTCATAGCGTTCACCGAGTACTCTGCCGAGAGCCCTCACAAGAACAGGCGCATAGCAGCCCATGGAATCCGGATCACAGGGATCACCGGCAAAAGCCCTTGAAGGGTCCGGTCCGTAAAGTCTGCCGTCTCTTTCAAAAAACAGCTCCTTCTCGAGATCTTCGTCAATAAAATCTTTGATTGTGACGGGATAGCCGAGGTAATTGAGAAGCATAACCGCCGTCACACTCTCGCAGCCGGTCGGCGCCTCTCTGCTCTGGTCCAGGTAAGGGACCGGAATCTGAACCCCGCCCTCAGGGTTCCCCGCTTCTGCGCTGCTGCGGGAGTCCGTCATATAATCCTTACCCAAGCTTTTCCGACGCCTCCTCCAGTCGCTCCCGAATGCTGATGTGCTGCGGACATACCTCCTCACACGCACCGCATTTCGCGCAGTCCGCAGCCTTCGCTTTGCCGTGGCCGCCAACCAGCCAGTTCTCCTGATGCCTGGCTGCCGCCGGATCACTGTAAAGCGTCAGATAATTCATCGCCGTAAAGGTGCCTGAAATACCGATATTCATCGGACATACCTTAGCACAGTAATTACAGGAAGTGCACGGAATCAGCGGAATAGACTTAAGGGCTTCCTGAGCCGCATCAATCGTGGTCTGCTGCTCCGCGCCGAGATGATCAAAGCCTTTCATGAAGGACAGGTTGTCCTGCATCTGTTCAACATTGCTCATGCCGGACAGAACCGTCATGACACCGTCCAGATTGGCAGCAAAGCGAATTGCCCATGAGGCGCAGGAGGCAGCCGGATCCGCTTTCTTAAAGATTTCTTCAACCGGTTTCGGCGGATTGGCAAGCATGCCGCCCTTCACCGGCTCCATGATCACAACCGGTTTATCGTATTTTCTCGCCATTTCATAAACCGCCTTTGATTGAATAGCCGGATTTTCCCAATCGGCATAATTGATCTGCAGCTGGACAAACTCTGCCTCCGGATGAGCGGTCAGAATGGCCTCAAGTTCTTCAGGCGTGGAATGAAAAGAAAATCCCAGGTGCTTAATAAGTCCTTTTTCACGCAGTTCCTTTGCCCAGTTCCAGAGATCAAAATCCTCAAAGAATCGAGTCCTGTGCTCCCCGAGGTTATGAAGCAGATAAAAATCGAAATAACCGGCGCCCGTTCTCGTAAGAGAAGTCTCAAACTGAGCGACAGCCTCCTCTCTCGTCCTGCAGCCGATCCAAGCAGCATTCTTAGTAGCCAGCTTGAAGCTGTCGCGCGGATATCTCTCTACCAGTGCCCGGCGGATTGCATCCTCCGAACCGGCGTAAGCCCACGCCGTATCAAAATAATTGAAGCCCGCTTTAAGAAAAAGATCGACCATCGTCTTTGTCTGTTCAATATCGATTTCATCGCCGTTTTTCGGAAGCCTCATAAGACCAAAACCAAACTTCTTTACTTCGTCTGCAAAACCAGCCATCATCCTTTTCTCCTCTCACTGTAAATTGATTTTTGATACTTCAATTCAAAGACGGCTTTATTAGCCGTATCGGAACTGTCCCCGATCCAAAGCTCGAATTTGCCGGGTTCTGAGCCGCAGGTTCCATCCGCCCGCACGAACTTCAACTGCTCTTCACCGATCTCAAAAGAGATCTCCCGTATCTCTCCCGGCCTCAGACAGATCTTTTTAAAGCCGATCAGTTCTTTTATTGGCCGCACAACACTGGCGGCAATATCATGCAGATATAGCTGAAGGATTTCTTCTCCAGCCGTTTTTCCTGTATTCTTTACACTGACCGCTGCGATGATCCGGCCACCCGGGAGCAAAGTATCTTCGCTGAGATGAATCTGAGAAATCTCAAAATGCGTATAACTGAGCCCATAACCGAAGTGATAGAGCGGCGCATTCGGTACATCAAGATATCTCGAGCGATAGCGGTCTGTCCGGTCTTCACTGTCCGGTCTGCCGGTTGAATATGTGTTATAAAAGATCGGTACCTGTCCGACATTTCGCGGAAAACTCATCGCGAGCTTTCCGGAAGGCGCGCACCTGCCGGAGAGCACATCACAAATTGCGTGTCCCGATTCCGTGCCCGGCAGCCACACCTCAAGAATCGCTGCCGCACTTGCACTGATTTCTGACAGATCCAGCGGCCTGCCGTTAAAGAGAACAACCGCAATATTCCGGTTCACCTTCAGAATTTCCCTGTAGAGTCTCAGTTGAATTTTCGGAATCCCGATCCCTGTCCGGCTGCACGCCTCGCCCGACTGCCGGAACGTCTCACCGATCGCCAATACCACCGCTTCCGAAGCCTTCGCAGCCTCAACTGCTTCCGTGAACATGTTCCGGATCAGTTCTTCATCCGCCGGATGAAGGTTTCTTCCGTCACCGCTGCCGTCAGCCTCATCAACGAGCATCGGAGAGCCGTCGGCAAAGAAGCATCTCGTCTCAGAATTCTGATATACATCTCTCGCCGCCTCCTCAATCGTCACACAGTCAGCAGGATTTCCGGCTATCGCCCAGCTGCTCATCACCTCCCGGCTTCTGATATACGGACCGATAAAAGCGATAGATTTCCTGCCTTCAAGCGGCAGGATGCCGTTATTTTTAAGCAGCACAAACGATTTGACCGCAGCCTCTCTTGACGCCGCGCGATGGTCGGCACACAGCAGAAGCTCTTTTTCTCTTCCCGGGTCGGCGCCGCCGTAAGGATTTTCAAAGAGTCCAAGCTTGTTTTTCAGCTTCAGGATTCTGAAAACGGCCTGGTCGATGAGCGGGATAAGTTCCCGCTTTTCTTCCGCAAGGGTCTTTAATTCACGCGCATAAACACCGCCCATGAGATCGATATCGACTCCGGCCCGGAGGGCAAGCTCAGCCGCCTGTCTCGGATTTTCCGCATAGCCGTGCGCGACGAGTTCAAATAAGGCGGCGTAGTCGGAAATCAGAACACCATCGAATTTCAGTTCTTCCCGTAGAACTTTCCTCAAAAGAGGGATACTGGCAGTCACCGGAATTCCGTTGATTGTATTAAAGGAACACATGACCATATCGGCACCGGCTTCTATGCCCGCTTTAAATGCGCGCAGATAAAAGGCTTTCAGCGTATAATCGGAAATTTCTGCTGCATGATATTCACGTCCGGCCTGTGCCGCTCCGTATCCCACAAAATGTTTCAGACAGGCGGACACGTGTTTCCTATCCCGGCGACGTTCATCTGTTTCTCCCTGAAAGCCGCGAATCTTTGAAAATGTCAGCTGTTCCCCAAGATAAGGATCTTCTCCGGGGGATTCCATCACCCGTCCCCATCTCGCATCCCGTACAAGATCGCACATCGGCGAATACGTGACATGGAGACCGGCAGCTGCCGATTCTTTTGCAGCAATCCCTGCACATTTTTCCTCCATGCCCGGATCAAACGCACAGGCGCTGCCGAGCGGTGCCGGGAATATCGTCTTCAGGCCATGAATCACATCCTGCATGAACAGCATCGGGATATGATGGGGATGCACGGCCATATATCGGTCCTGAAGTGCAGTCAGCTCCTCCGCCCCGTAAATTCCGATCGCCGACCCGCACAGCTGCAGGTCTTCTTTTGTAAGCCCGAGTTCTTTCGCGGGACCTGTAATGATCTGTTCATCCTCCCGCTGTTCAAAATAAAAGGATCCGAGCACAAGATTCATCTGCCCGATTTTTTCTTCCAGCGACAGACTGCCGAGCAGCTGCCGAAGTTCATTTTCTCTCATATGTGTCTTACCCTGATTGTATACCCTGTTTTAAAATCTATACCGGTCTTAAGCACTTATTTGAATAGCAAAGGCACCGTTTATAAATCAATTTCGTCAGGTCCGTGCGGAGAATTAAAAGCATATGTTTCCGTGCGCGGGCGAAGAAGACGGAAGCCGCTTTCTGAGTTATACAGCACAGCTGCCGGCAGCTCATGACTTAAAAACAGCGCCATGCCCTCCGTCACCGAATAGGCACCGGTTCTTTCAAAGGCGAGCACATCCCCCGCTTCAAGAAAGGGAATACCCACCTTCTGAATCAGAATATCGTTCGTCGTGCAGAGAGAGCCGCAGATTGTCCACGCATGGTCTTCGCCTTCATTTTCGTTCAGCGTTCTATCACAGGATACATTCCCGCTGACCGCCTCTCCGTTAACAGCTTCTCCTGAACCTGCGTCCGTCCTGCTCCCGGAGGCATCCGCCTCCGGCTTCTTCAGTACCTGAAGGTGCGGCACATACATGCCGCGGATCTGACCGTCATAATTCAGCTGATGCAGCCCGCCGTCAGTGATGCAGTAATTCCTGCCGTCATTCCGCTTAAGGTCTTCAGCTTTTGTCAAATAAGTTCCGCAGTATGCGGCGAGGGCACGACCCATTTCGAGAACAGCTGTTCCCTTCCAGGTGAGACCGCTCAGTATACTTCCAAGCTCCCGGCGATCTTTTTCCTCCGTCTCCTCCTGATTTTCAAAATATGCGGCATTAAGACCCGGACCGTATTCCAGCTCAGGTGCGGCAAAGTCCAGATCGTTCTTTAAATGAGCCAGATAGTCATCGAGCATCAGAAGTTCCTTGCGGATCTTTCCGATATTTCTCTTCTGAGTACCCGAAAAATAATGGATTCCGATAAACTCAATATAAGGATTTTTCTTTTCCGAACGGATAATTTCCTCAAGCACGGTCCTGTCCATTCCGAACTGGCTCCCTGCCGTCAGCCGCAGATGCACCCTGAGCTGCACTCTGTTCTCTTCCGCCCAGCTTTTAAGAAGATGAAACTGCAGCTGTGATTCTGCCGTGTATACAGCCGCCGCTCCGACCTCGGACAAAATCTCCCTGATATCCTCCGGCCGCTTCAGAACACCGGAGATCAGGAGCTTTTGAGGCGGAATCTGCAGCTTCCGGCAGATTCTGTACTCCCCCATGGAACAGACTTCAATCCGATCGGCAGCAGCGGCGAATTCGCGCACCAGAAAAGGGTTTGCCTTTACCGCAAAACAGATGCGCGACCGTTCTCCCAGTTCGCGTCGAAACTCCCCGATGACATGCGTAATTTCCCGCTGATCGAATATATAAAGAGGGGTGCCGTATTTCCTTACGGCCTCCCGAAGAATTTGCTCTTCCACTATTTCATCCTTTCTTAAAACTATAAAGAAACGCTTTCCATGAGTGCTTCCCGCTAAAGAATATTCACACAAAATTTTGCGAAGATGAGTTTCTTCCGCTGCCGCTTTTTCTTTCTCGCACCGCCTGTACCGCTGCCGGATCCAGACCTGTGACGGTGCGGCTTTCAGTTCTCCGAGCCGGCAATAAGACTGCTGAGAATCATGCCTGTCACTATGAGAGCGATACCAAAAAGACCGATCAGGTTCGGTAAGCGGTCACCAAGAACGAGGATACCTCCGAGTAGTGTAAAGATCACTTCACCGCTCTGAGTTGCCTCGACAACCGCCAGCTGTTTCGGATTTGTTTTTACAAGATCTGTCGCATAGAAAAACAGCAGCGTAGCGATCACTCCCGAAAACAGGGCGACTCCGAAAGACTGAAGCACCTGTCCACCGTCCGGAATTCCGGATTTTACAAAAGCAACAGCTGATACGACAAGCCAGAACGGCATGCTGCAGAATGTCATTCCAAATACTCTCTGAAAGGTATCAAGCGTTTTCGGACAGGCGGTCATCATTTTCCTGTTTCCGAGCGGATAGGAAAATGCTGCGATCGCAATCGGAATGAGCGCCGGAAAATTGCTCTTCACATCAGATGCACCGCTATGTCCCTGAAGCTGCAGGAGAAAGATTCCTATCAAAATAAGACAGCTCATCAGAAGATTTTTAACCGGTATCTTTTTTCCAAACAGTGGAGTTAAGAGAACGCCGGCCACAATCGTCACCTGCCAGGTGGCAGCCACCAGCCAGGACTCACCGAAGACTGACGCGAAGGTCAGCGGAAGGTAAAAGAGACCGAAGCCGACAGTGCTCCACAGAAGCCAGGTTCCCGGATGGCTGCCGATCTCGGAAAATACCGGCTGAAGGCATTTCCCTCTTTTTAATATCAGAACAAGACACAGCAGAGGAAGCGTAAACAGATATCGGAGCGAAGCGCTCCACATCCAGTAGCCTCCTCCGAGATTCATGCTGCGGTTCAAAAGAAAGGTAAATGCAAAGAAAAATGATGCCAGAATCCCGATTGTCGCTGCTTTTTTCATAAATTCTAAAACCCTTTATTGCTTTTGGTACGTTTGATGCTTTTACCTGCTGCCCTTTATTATAGCCGCAGGCAGGTACTTCTCACAAGATAAAAAAGTCCTGTCCGCTCCCGTATTAAGAAAGCAGACAGAACTTCAATTTTCCGCAGCATTCGAAAAAGAGCTGCTTTAAGCAGAGATCTTTTTTCGTTTTGCCGCCGATGCAGGAAAGCAGCGGCAGCTATTTAAGCCGCAGACACTCAATGATTCAGCTCTGAGACAAGAAGCGGCAGCGCTTTTTCGAATTTCACGCCGTAGAGATGCTTCGCATCTCCCACTGTTGCCCGAATTGATGCGACTACAAAATCCGCCGCCAGCGATGCAGCACTCAGAATGTCCCTTCCCTGTATAAGCGCCCCCGTAAACGCCGCCGCATAACAGTCTCCGGTTCCGTGATAGCTCTGCGGCTCTTTTTCTGTAAAATAGTACTGCAGTTCTTCTGACGCGCAGTCGTAAACTGCCACGCCGATTTTTCCGGCCTCATAGCTGATGCCCTTGAGTACAACTTTGCCGGCTCCCAAAGCCGCCAGCTTTTTCAGCAGTTGTTTTACATAGGTCTCGTCCTGATTTTCAAGACGAAGCTCAGTCCCAGTCATGAAAGCTGCCTCCGTGATATTCGGGAGAATGATATCCGCCATACCGCAAAGCTCTGCCATATGACTGACAAAATCCGCGTCAAATCCATAATACAGCTTCCCATTGTCTGCCATCGCCGGATCCACGATCAAAAGACCTTCCTCATTGATCACCTGCTTTTTCAGCTCTTTTACATATTCAATCTGGGTCACCGACCCCAGATATCCGGTGTAAAGGACATCAAAGCTCAGATTTTCACTCATCCAGTGACGCATAATGCCGGGGATATCTTCTGTGAGATCGCGAAAAGTATAGCCTGTGAAGCCTCCGGTGTGGGTGGACAGCACCGCAGACGGAAGAATGACGGTTTCAATGCCGCATGCTGAAATGATTGGAAGGGCAACAGTAATAGAACACTGACCCATACATGAAATGTCCTGAATCGTGAGAATTTTTTTATCGGTCATAGCAGCTCCTTTTGATGCCTGTATCGCTCAGCCCGCTGCAGCGGACTGAATCGGCAATACCTGATATGTTTTTTTACAAAGTTCTCTGTTCGAACAAGTAAAGCAGACATTCGCAAATCCGCTTTGCGGCTTGCCGGGAGAGGCTTTACCACCCTCCTGGGACTAGCATCCCCGCCCGCATCTCTCTCCGTTAGAGGCGCCGGATGCTTGTACCTTCGTACAAAATATCCCATATCTGATCACATTGTAATAGCCAGTATCGAATCATTTTATATAACCAAAATAGACAGGCACCGGAAGCTCGCTTGCTATACTGGAGCAGCCCGGAACAGGAAAACGAGCTGCCGGCACGTTCCCTGTGCGTTATGATGAAAAAAACGAATCCGCCGAATCACTCCGGGAATTCGTTTTTCAAAGTCTGTCCTTCAGACTTGTGCTGATTCCGTCCTTCATTCTCACCGCACTTTAGACAGCTGTCCTAGTAAGGATCCTCTGCCATCTGCCTGATTTATTCAGGTTTTTCAAAGATCAGATCCACGACCTCCACGACGCCGGAAAGAAGGTTGCTTGTGCTCTTCGGGAACCAGCCAACGTACCGGTATCCTTTTTCCGCATACTCATCGATAAGTTCACGGTGTTTTGACGTCTTGTTGCTCAGAAAGCCTTCGCTGATTCTCAGTTCAACATATTCATATTTCATTGCTGTTCTCCTTTTCATCGCTTCTGTTCTGAAAACTTAAAGTGTAAATTCCGAGATCGAGCGGCCGATTGCCCCGATATCAACACGCCCCTTGAATTCAAAAGTTGCTGTGAATCCGTTTGTAAACATAATAAATAATTCATTATCCGGGAAAATCTCCAGAAAGCCCGGAGTCTGAATCGTAAAAAACTGAATTTTCGAGTACGGCATCGACGCAAAGGATTTTCTTTTTCCGGTGATACCCTGAATGTCGATGGAAATAATTCTCTTGTTGGTAAAGACCAGCTGATCCCTCACGGTCTTAAAGG
>R11__coassemble_1456_pt1 | contig 13316 bp, 9 predicted proteins | sample R11__metabat2_low_PE_006 | metagenome-assembled genome bin R11 | reverse complement strand
CTTATCTGTATCGATTCGTCGATACGCCTCAATCAGATAGTGAAGGCCCTTCTCCAGCCGCTACTCTATCGTCATGGCGACTGCAAAACGCGCGAGACAGATTGTGAGCGGAGATGCGCCGATGGTTGCCGAAGCGGAAGGCCGCAAGCCGCTCTCCATCGCAGTTGACGAAATTTATCAGGGTGCAGTAAAAATTCTTCCCTATGATGACAGCGATGACAAAAAATAAACCGATTAAGCTGCTGATGGTTTCTCTCGGCTGCGATAAGAACCTTGTGGACTCGGAGAGAATGCTCGGCATTCTTGCAGCCCATGGATTTCAGATCACGGATGACGAAGAAGAGGCAGAGGCTGCGGTGATCAACACTTGCTGCTTTATTGATGATGCGAAGAAGGAAAGCATAGAGCGGATACTTGAGCTGGCTGAGCTGAAGAAGACCGCCAGCCTGAAGGTACTCGTAGCAGCGGGCTGTATGGCGCAGCGCTATAAAGATGAAATTCTTGAACAGCTTCCTGAGATCGATGCGATTGTAGGCACCACCGGAATTGACGGCATTGCCAACATTGTGCTCAGTGCCCTGAGAGGCCGCGAGCACGATGCATATCTGAGAGATATCAGCCTCGATCCGGAGATTGACACTGCGCAGCGGATCGTGACAACCGGTGGCCATTATGCTTATCTGAAGATCGCAGAGGGCTGTGATAAAAACTGTACTTACTGTGCGATTCCGAAATTCCGGGGACATTACAGAAGTTTTCCAAAGGAAACGCTTCTGAAAGAAGCGGCCATGCTTGCCGGGCGCGGCGTCAGAGAACTCATCCTGGTTGCCCAGGAGACGACACTTTACGGGATGGATCTCTATGGAAAAAAATGTCTGCATGAATTGCTGAGAGACCTTTGTGCGATAGACGGCCTTTACTGGATCAGGCTCCTTTACTGTTATCCGGAGGAGATTTATCCGGAGCTTATCGATACAATTGCTTCGGAGCCCAAGCTTCTTCATTATCTGGACCTTCCGATCCAGAGTGCATCGGACAATATTCTGAAGCGAATGCATCGACGGACGACGAAGGAAGAGCTTGCGAAGCTTGTGAACAGGCTTCGCGAACGCATCCCGGATATCATGCTGCGCACAACTCTGATTGTCGGTTTTCCGGGTGAGACGGACGAGGATCACGCAGAGACAATGGCTTTTGTCGAAGCGATGCGCTTTGACAGACTCGGTGTTTTTACTTATTCAAAGGAGGAGGGAACACCGGCTGCAAAGATGAAACCGCAGATCACTAAAAAGGTGATGAAAAAACGGCAGGCGGAGATTATGATCACCCAGCAGCAGATCTCCCGTGAAAAAAATCGCGCCCGCGTAGGAGCTGTTCTCGAAGCTTTTGTTGAGGGCAGAATTCCGGAGGAAAATGTCTATGTCGGCAGAACTTACGGGGACGCGCCCTCTGTTGACGGCTATATCTTTTTTGAGTCATCCAGGGAACTCCTGAGCGGTGACTTCGTGAAGGTCCGGGTGACGTCAGCTTCCGAATATGATCTGAAGGGGGAGGAGATATACGATGCAGTTTATTAAAAATATGAATCTTCCGAACAGGCTCACCTGTCTCCGCATGATGATGATCGTTCCGTTTGTGATTTTTATGCTCGCGGGACGCGCGGAAGGTGTTTCCACGTGGGTTTCTCTTGCGCTTTTTGCAGCGGCATCGCTTACGGATATGCTGGACGGAAAGATCGCGAGAGCCCGGAACCTCGTTACGGATTTCGGAAAATTTATGGATCCTCTTGCAGACAAGCTGCTGGTATCGTCGGCTATGATCTGTCTGATTGAGCTGGACAGGCTTCCTGCCTGGGTTGTGATTATTATTATTTCGAGAGAATTCATTATTTCCGGCTTTCGCCTGATTGCTTCCGACAACGGACTTGTGATTGCGGCCAGCTGGTGGGGAAAGATCAAGACCGTGTCGCAGATGATCATGATCATTATGCTGATTATTTATTTTTCGTCTGGACCGCTCTATTATGTTCAGACGGCTCTGATTTATATCTCTATGGCACTCACCGTAATTTCTCTGGCTGATTATCTCTGGAAAAACCGTTCTGTTCTTTCTTCACAGAAATAACGGCATTATTATCTGTTTGTTTGCCATACCGCTGCGTCAGGTTGACTGACCCGGACGGCGTTAAAAATCGATCAGAAAAAAATGGCCTGCACGACTGAGGGTGGTCGGGGAATATAATCAATTTTTATAAGGAGTTTTATGATGGAAAAAATCACGATGACAACCCCGCTCGTAGAGATGGACGGAGATGAGATGACAAGAATTCTCTGGGCGATGATCAAAGAAGAGCTTCTTGAGCCCTTTATTGACCTTAGGACAGAGTATTATGACCTGGGGCTTCGGTACAGAGATGAGACGGATGATCAGGTAACGATTGACGCGGCGAACGCGATCATGAAATACGGTGTCGGTGTAAAATGCGCGACCATTACGCCGAATGCGGCAAGAATGGAGGAGTACGGTCTGAAAAGACTTTATAAGAGCCCGAATGGTACACTTCGTGCACTTCTGGACGGCACTGTTTTCCGCACGCCGATTATCGTGAAAGGAATTGAGCCCTGTGTGAAAAACTGGAAAAAGCCGATTACGATCGCCAGGCATGCGTATGGGGATGTTTACCGCTGCAGTGAGATGAGAATCGAAGGGCCGGGAGAGGCAAAGCTTGTCTTTACGGCAGCTGACGGCAGCGTGAAGGAGCAAAAGATTTTCTCCTTTGCGGGAAAGGGCGTTCTTCAGGGAATGTACAACCTTGATGCTTCAATTGAAAGCTTTGCGCGCTCCTGCTTTGCATACGCCCTTGACAAAGGGGAAGATCTCTGGTTTTCCAGCAAGGATACGATCTCCAAGAGTTATGACGGTGACTTTAAGAGAATCTTTGAGACTATTTATGCGGAGGAGTACAAAGAATCCTTTGAAAAAGCCGGTATCCGCTATTTCTATACGCTGATCGATGATGCTGTGGCACGGATCATGAAGAGCAGCGGCGGCATCGTCTGGGCCTGCAAGAATTACGACGGAGACGTATTTTCCGATATGCTTTCATCTGCCTTTGGCTCTCTTGCCATGATGACCTCTGTTCTGGTTTCACCGAAGGGATATTTTGAATATGAGGCGGCACACGGGACGGTGCAAAGACATTACTACAGATATCTTAAGGGAGAGGAGACGTCAACAAATTCCGTTGCTACGATCTTTGCCTGGAGCGGGGCACTGAGAAAGAGAGGAGAACTTGACGGAAATGACGAACTCAGAACCTTTGCGGACAGACTTGAAAAGGCGACGATTGAGACGATTGAATCGGGCGTGATGACCGGAGATCTGGCTTTGATCAGCACACTTGAACATGTGAAAAAAGTAAATTCCCGCGAATTTATCTGTGCTGTACGGGAGAGACTCGAGGCCTGAATAAAACATAAGAAAAACATAAGAAAAACGAGAAAACGTGCCGCTGGCACGTTTTCTGCGATCAATCAGACATTCTGCGGCGAAGCCGGCCTGTATATTCGGCCGTCAAATGTCCATTCGTGCGTTCATGATGGCCGTTTGACGTTTGACGGCCTTATCGGACAAAAGCTTCAGAATTCCTGCAGCGCTTCCCATTTTTCATACGCTTCTTCGAGCTGTTCGGTAATTTCTCCTTTTCGTGTGCTCAGTTCAAGAAGAAGGGCGGCATCGGCTGCTGTCGCAGGATCTTCGAATTTCAGATTGAGCTCACGGTCTTCCGTCTCGAGTGCTTCAATCAGGCTTTCGACCCTGAGAAGATCATTTTTCTGCTTTCGGCGGCGCGCTTCTTCTTCTTTCTGTGCCTTCCAGTCCAGCTTTGCTTCGGAAACGGCAGCGGCAGAGGAGACCCCTGCAATTTTAAGTGAGGCCTTTTCGACGGCTTCTTTTTTTTCAAGATAATAATCGTAATTGCCGATGTAGTTTAGAAGCTGTCCGTTCGTCAAATCCAAAATCCGGGAGGCAGTTCTGTTGATGAAATAGCGGTCATGTGAAACATAGAAGACAGTTCCCTCATAAGCTCTGATTGCGCTTTCAAGTACTTCCCGGGAACTGATGTCGAGATGATTTGTAGGCTCGTCGAGAAAGATGAGATTGGCGTCCGAAAGCATGAGCTTGCAAAGAGATACCCTTGCTCTTTCTCCACCTGACAGGTCACCGATCAGCTTGAAGACATCTTCATCCGTGAAGAGAAATGCCGCCAGTTTTGTGCGGATTTCCGTGTTTGTCATCCACGGGTAATCATCCGATATTTCATCAAATACCGTTTTGGATGAGTCGAGTACCTGCATTTCCTGGTCATAATAGCAGGCTTCGACATTGGTGCCGTAGGTGAAGGTGCCCGTGTCCGGTACCACCGTATTGTTGAGGATTTTTAAAATGGTGGATTTTCCGGTGCCGTTCATGCCGATCAGTGCAACGTGTTCGCCGCGGTGAAGCTCAAATCCGATATCACGGAAAAGGGTGATGCCGTTGTAGGATTTTGTGAGCCCTTCCGCTTTGAGGACGTCATTGCCGCTCTCAACAGCCGGCACAAAGCGGAGTAACATCGCGTCAGCCGCTTCGGCCGGTTTCGCGGGAATTTCCATTTTTGAGAGCATTTTTTCGCGGCTTTCGGCACGCTTTATAGATTTTTCACGATTGAAGGATTTCAGCTTGGCAATGACTTCCTCCTGATGTCTGCGCTCACGCTCCGCATTGACATAAGCGGCATAAGCGGCTTTGCGCAGCGACTCCTTCTTTTCACTGAATGCATCATAATTGCCACGATAAGTGCGCGCTTCTCCATTTTCAATCTCAATCACTTTGGTGACAACTCTGTTCAGAAAATAGCGGTCATGCGAGACGATGAGCACTGCTCCCCGGTAATTGAGCAGATAGGTCTCAAGCCAGACGATGGACTGCATATCGAGATGGTTGGTCGGCTCATCGAGGAGAATGATGTCAGGTGAAGTGAGGAGAAGTTTGCCGAGAGCAACGCGTGTTTTCTGCCCACCGCTTAAGCTGCCGATTGTTTTTGAAAAATCAGGCTCCGAAAAGCCGAGGCCGCGGAGAACGCCGATTACCTCACTTTTATAGGCATAGCCGCCGGCGCGTTCATAGGCCTCTGTCATCCGGGAATAAGAGAGCATTTCTTCTTCAAGAGACGAGCCGCTGAGGCGAGTCATACGCTGTTCCGAAGCCCGTATACCTTCTGCAAGTTCAAGAATATCTTTTCTGACAGAAAGAAGCTGCTCATAAATGCTGAGCTCACCGGTAAGTTCCTGGTGCTGAGCAAGATAACCGATGGTTTTGTCATGTGTAAGGACAGTACTGCCGGTATCAGGGGACAGAATTCCCATGATAATGCGGAGAAGGGTGGATTTTCCGGCTCCGTTTACCCCCACCAGCGCGGCTTTTTCATGGTCTTCAATATGAAATGAGACATGACGCAGTATATCTTTTCCGTCAAACGATTTCGAAATGTCAGAAATATTTAAAATCATTTATGAACTCCGCTGTATATATAGTATATATAGATGAAGCGTCCGCATCGGACGCTGGCTGCAATTTCAGGTTCTTTGGCGAGCGCTCTCATATTTTAACATCCGGAAGGAAAAATTGACAACTCCTGCAGCTGAGAATATAATGTGAAACGTTGTATTTCGGGACAGGTGAAAGCAGCTGCCGTCAGCAGTAAGCGGGCCACAGGTGCCGGATAGAAATATAGCGGTACTGTACACATACCGCACCTGATGCCGGAAGGCGGGGCGGGACAGGCAAAAAAGAAAACGGACGAAGTTATGAAGATGATTCCGGGTTCGGAAGCTATGAGGGCGCTCGACAGTTATACAATAGACGTGCTCGGTGTGCCTTCTTGCGTTTTGATGGAAAGAGCGGCACTGGCGATCGCTGAAGCCGTCATCGCGGAGATGAAGAACGGGACGGATAGCAGGCTTACGCTGATTCTAACGGGGAGCGGCAATAACGGCGGAGATGGTTTCGCCTGCGCCAGAATTCTCGCCATGAAAGGCTTTCCTGTTATGATCGCCTTTGCGGGAAACCGACGCAAGCTTTCCCGGGATGCGGCCCTTGAACTTAAGATCTGTGAAAAACTCGGCATTCCGATGGAAGCTGTAGGTGAATATTATGACAGGCTGCCGGAATCTTCCGAACGTGAACTTCTGATGAGGAACTATCTGGAGAAACAGATCTTTCTTCAGCGGCCGTCCGTGATTGTTGATGCACTCTTTGGAATCGGACTTTCACGCGAGATAACCGGTGTCAGTGAGGAAGTGATCAAAGCAGTCAACGCTTATTGTAAAGAAGCAAACGGACAGACGGGCGAAGGAACTGTGAAAATGAGAAAGACCGCTGTCATAGCCGCCGACCTGGCGAGCGGCATCTCGGCTGATACCGGAGCTGTTATGGGATGCGCGGTCCGCGCGGATGTGACGCTCGCAGTTCAATGCGCAAAGCCGGGACATTTTCTTTATCCGGGCTGCGAATATACCGGGAAACTGAAGGAGGCGGACATCGGAATTGCCGGTTTCGAAATTGCCGGCATTTCCCTTACCGGAGAACAGAAAGTTTTCCGTATGCCCGAGATCTCGGATCTGGAAGCTCTTCTTCCCAAGCGCAGCCGCTCGGGAAACAAGGGCACCTTCGGCAAGGTGTTTATCATTGCCGGGAGCAGGAACATGGCCGGAGCTTCACTTCTGGCAGCAAAAGCCGCACTTCGAAGCGGTGCCGGTATGGTAAAGGTGCTCGCACCGGAGGCAAACCGCCTGATTTTGCAGACAGCGCTTCCGGAGGCCCTGCTTTCTGTTTATGAAAATACGGAAGAAGCTCTGGAGGAAATGAAAAGCGGTCTGGACTGGTGTGATGCGGTTGTTGTCGGTCCGGGACTTGGAAATACTCCGGAAACCGAAGCACTGGTACATGCCCTGATTAAGTCCGCACTTGTGAAGCCCGCGGTATTTGATGCCGATGCGCTGAATGTATTGAAGGGAGACCCTTCTCTTCTTTCCGAAGCTGCTTTTCCGGTGATCGTGACGCCGCACATCGGTGAGATGGCGAGGCTTACAGGAAAATCGGCGGGATCGATCAAGGCAGATCCTGCCGGCTGTGCGGAGTCCTTTTATCATGAATATGGTGTTTCCTGTGTGCTGAAGGATGCCAGAACAGTCATTGCTTCAGCGAAGGGGCTTTTTCTGAATCCTTCGGGAAATGACGGCATGGCAACTGCGGGGAGCGGTGATGTTCTGGCCGGACTTCTGGGCGGACTTCTTGCAAGAGGAACCGACCCGGATACAGCGGGCGCACTCGGAGCCTTTATTCACGGTCTTGCGGGTGATGCGGCAGCTTCCCGGCTTGGAAAAAGCTTTCTCGGTGCTTCGGATATTATCGATGAACTGAAAGCGTTTTGCTGAAACTGCCTTTCGTCATTAAGGAAGGAACGGAGATGCTTCGGAAAGATCGTGACGATCCTTTTTCCTGAACATCCATCTGCTTATCATAAAATATAAATTTCAGAGGTAGACTATGCGAAAATGCAGCCGTATTCAGGCCGAAATCAGTTTTGATGCGATTGACCATAACCTTGAGGTGATGAGCCGGAGGCTCGGAGATGAGACAATGCTGTGCGCGGTCGTCAAGGCTAACAGCTATGGTCACGGTGCGCTTCAGATCGCGAGGCATATTCAGCACAGGAAAAATCTGTGGGGCTTTGCCTGCGCAACCTGTGAGGAAGCGATGGAGCTTCGGCATGGCGGAATCATGAAGCCTGTTATGCTGCTTGGGTATGCGTTTCCGGAATCTTATGACGATATTGTAGATTATGATATCAGGGCCTGTGTATTTGATTATGAGTCCGCGCAGGCGCTTTCGGAAAAGGCGAGGCAGCTTGCGCATGACGTTTTCATTCATGTTGCGCTCGATACGGGCATGAGCAGAATCGGCTTTGCCGATACGGAGGCTTCTGTCGAGACGATTGCGAAGATTGCGGCGCTCCCAAGGATCAGGCTTGAAGGACTTTTTACACACTTTGCCCGCTGCGACGAGAAGTCGCTGGCACCGGCGCAGGTTCAGTTGATCAGATATCTGCATTTTGCGAATCTGCTTGAAGACAAGGGGATTAAGATCCCGATCCTGCATGCGAGCAACAGCGCCGGAATTATGCGTTTTCCGGAGGCGAAGCTGGATCTTGCCCGTGCCGGCATTACGCTGTACGGGCTCATGCCTTCGATGGAAGTGGCGGCGGAAATGACGGACCTTGAACCGGTTATGCGCATCGTCAGCCACGTGACGCATGTAAAGACTGTCCCGGCCGGCGTGGCAGTCAGCTATGGCGGAACATATGTGACACAGAAGGAGACCCGCATCGCAACGGTTCCGGTCGGTTACGCGGATGGTTATCCGCGTTCGCTTTCGAATAAAGGTGAGATTCTGATCGCCGGGAAGCGTGTGCCGATCATCGGCCGCGTCTGTATGGATCAGTTTATGGCTGATGTTACGGAACTGGATGACGTAAAGGTTGGGGATGAGGTGGTGCTTCTCGGACGGCAGGGAGAGGAATGCCTTTCCGCTGAAGAGCTTGGAGAAAAAAGCGGACGTTTCAATTATGAGCTCGTTTCCTGCATTTCCATGCGGGTGCCGAGAACATTTATCCTGAACGGAGTGCCTGTAGAACAGGTTGATTATTTACGCTGAAAATGTTATGATATTGCGGCGCAGACAGTAATATGCCGTTGATTATAAGGAGAGACCGCCGGATCTTTCCCCTGTGTGTGATACGGGATATCAAAAGGTGCGGCACCGCATAAAAAAATACGAGGAGATGCTATTATGTCAGGACATTCAAAATTTGCCAATATCAAACACAAAAAAGAGAAAAATGATGCCGCAAAGGGCAAGATTTTTACTATCATCGGACGTGAAATCGCCGTTGCTGTCAAGGAAGGCGGACCTGACCCGACAAATAACTTCAAGCTTGCGGCTGTTATTGCCAAGGCAAAGGCGAACAACGTACCGAATGACACGATCGAGCGCGGAATCAAGAAGGCAGCCGGTGATAACGGCGGCGCAAATTATGAAACGCTGACATATGAAGGCTACGGTCCGAGCGGTGTGGCGATTATTGTCAAGGCTCTTACCGACAACAAAAACCGTACAGCAGCGGATGTAAGAGCAGCCTTTTCAAAGGGAAACGGGAACATCGGAACACAAGGCAGCGTCTCTTTCATGTTCGATGAAAAAGGACAGATTATCATCGACAAGGAAGAATGCGGGATGGATGCCGATGACCTGATGATGCTTGCGCTTGATGCGGGGGCCGATGACTTTAAGGACGAAGAAGACAGCTATGAGATTATAACTGATCCGGCGGCTTTTGAAGATGTCCGAAAGGCTCTTGAGGCGGAAGGAATTGAGATGGCAGAGGCTGAGGTGACGATGATTCCGCAGAATTATGTTTCCCTTTCAAATCCTGCTGACCGCACAAGCCTTGAAAAGATTCTTGACCTGCTCGATGACAGCGATGATGTTCAGGATGTTTATCACAACTGGGATGGTGAGGAATAATAATCTGTATTTGCTTTAAGGGGAATCTATGGATTTTCTGATTGCTGTGATACTTGGAGTTGTCCAGGGACTGACGGAGTTTCTTCCGATCAGTTCCTCCGGGCATCTTGTCATTCTGGAACGTCTGACCGGTTTTAAGCTTCCGGCTCTGACGTTCCATGTCTTTTTACATGCCGGCTCACTGATCGCGGTGATTCTTGTTCTCTGGAGCGATGTTGCGCGGCTTGCCGGTGATACGAAGATCCTGGCAAAGGATTGTGCGGCAAATGCGGCGATCTTTTTCAGATCCGTCAAAGGGGCAGACATCCGATACAGAGTCATGATGCGGAATAACACGCAGAAACTCGCGGCGCTTATTCTGACCGGCGGAGCAGTTACGGGAGTGATTGCGTTTTTGCTCCATTCCGCAGCAGAGGAAGCAGCCTCATCACTTTTCATAAGCGGAGTGGGACTTTTTGTAACGGGTATTCTGCTGGTTGTAACGGATATGGTGAAACAGGGAGATGAAATTCCGAAGGATGTACCGCTTCGCAGCGCCTTTCTGATCGGTGCCGCTCAGGGGTTTTCGGTATTTCCCGGATTATCCCGGACGGCTGTTGCTGCCTGTTCGGGGATTTTTGTCGGATTTAATACAAAAACGGCATTTCGTACTTCATGCTTAATGTATATTCCGGTTTCACTGGGAGCCCTGATCTATGAAGTGACAGAAGGCGTCCGCGCCGGTATATTTGCGGGGAACAATCTCTGGGTTTCGCTGGCCGGCATGGCAGCTGCGGCACTGACGGGAACTTTTTTCCTGCGTCATGCCATGCATATGGTTAGAAGTATCAGGCTGAAATCCTTTGCATATTATTGTTTTGCGGTCGGGGCGGTATCGGTTTTTCTGAGTTATCTGCTGTGAGTGGTGACAGGTCAGCTGTCTGAAAGCTGCAGCAGGATCGGCCGCTTTTGTAAAAAAAGAGTTTTAAAAGTGACAAAAAATATGAGGTGTGAATGGCAGGAAAGTCAAACGGAAGGAAGTCGTCATCGCATAAAAAACGCACTACCGGAGCCGCTTCAAAAAGTACTTCTAAAAGCAGAAAATATTCCGGTGACGGGAGAGGAACGACAGCTGCCGAAAAAATGACCTCCGGAAGAAGCTCGTCTCAAAGCAGGCAGACATCCGAACGAGGAATCAGGAATGAAGCAAAAAGCAGCAGTAAGAAGGCAGAGAAAAAGAAGGAAGAAAATGCACTTCTTCGAGACATCGGACTCTGCCTGTTTCTTGCGCTTTCCATTCTGATTCTGCTCGCAGATTTCGGCGTTGTCGGAAGCTTCGGGGATCTCATCAGCAGGTCTCTTTTCGGAACATTCGGCCTCATGGCTTATGCGGTGCCGTTCGTTCTTTTTTTCGGATATGCTTTTTTTGTAGCCAACAGCAGAAATCCGCTGATCGCAAGGAAGCTGACCGGCACTGTACTGATGTTTCTTTTTCTGTCGGCGTTTCTGCACCTTCTGACAGTCAATTATTCAAAAACAACGCCCATTTCATATTATTACCTGATCTGTTCGGATGAACGTCGGGGGGGAGGCGTTGTCGGAGCAGCGATTGTATATGTGTTTGGTTATGCGTTTGGAAAAATCGGAGCCTATATTCTGACGGTCTGTGCACTGGCGATTTCCGCTATCATCATGACTCAGGAGCCTCTCTTAAGCGTTCTTGGACAAAAGGGCCACAGTGCGGCACACCGTGCAAAGCTGAAGCACTCCGAGCGATTGGCAAGACGGGAAGAGGACCGGGAGATCCGGCGGATGGATGAAGAACTTGCCAAAGCGGAGCGGATCCGGCGCATTGAGCGTCAGGCGAATGAACTGGAAAAAAAGAGATTGGAGGCCAGGGAAGAGGAAGAATACCGCGAAGAAAAGAATGCTTCTTTAGCTTATGCGGAAGCATTGAATGCGAAGAGAAACCCACTCGACTATGTAACCTTGCAGAGGTCTTCCGATAATCTGCCTGCTTTCCGTGAATCTGAAAAAGATGCTTCCGCAGGAACCGGTAGGCCCGATCCCAATGACACTTCAGGTGTGCTGAAGCAAATCAAGGCAAATCCATCTATAGACGTAAAGAAAGCGGCGTATGAAGATTACGGAATTCCTTCATTTCTGAAAAATCCGGTCGGTTCGTTTCATTTCAGTGATGGGCTTTCCAAAAAGGACAGTGAGCTCTCTTCCGGCGAAGAGGAAGTTCCGCCGTACGATCCTGATGAAGCGGCGTGTGAGAAGCGCATGACAGAGAACGGGGATGAGGATGAGAATATTTTTTCGGCCGGCAGGTTTGAAGAAATCACCAGTGCTGAAGAAGCTGCCGGTTTTGAAGAAAGTACTGCTTTTGAGGAGAACAATGTGCCGGAGGCTTCAGCGGCATATAAAAAAACAGCTGAGTTCACGGGCATTGCTTCTGCGGCTTCAAAACGCCGAACTGTGACCGCTTCTGTCAGGGACAGCAAGTTCCCGCCCGGGCAGTTCGAGAAGACGGCGGAACAACAGGTCGGAGAGAAAAAGGACGTTTCTTCGGAAGATATAAAAGAAGAAATCGAATTGCTGCAGGACGGTAAAAAAGCATACAGTCTTCCGCCGATTGATTTGCTTACAGGTGGAAAAGCGGCTGCGGGAGATTCCGAAAAGCACCTTATGAATACTGCTGCTAAGCTTCAGCAGACGCTAAAGACCTTTGGGGTCAATGTCAAAGTCGTCAATGTAAGTCGTGGGCCGACCGTGACGAGGTATGAGCTGCAGCCGGAGATGGGCGTCAAGGTCAGTAAAATTCTGAGCCTTCAGGATGATATCAAGCTCAATCTTGCGACATCGGAAATCCGGATCGAAGCGCCGATTCCGGGCAAGGCAGCTGTGGGCATTGAAGTACCAAATAAGGAAGTGGAATCCGTCATGCTTCGGGATATCATTGAGTCTCCCGAGTTTGCGGCCAGCAAGGCACAGCTTGCATTTGCGGTCGGAAAAGATATCGGGGGAAAGCCCGTTATCGCTGATATCGAAAAGATGCCGCATCTTCTCATTGCCGGGGCTACCGGTTCCGGCAAGTCTGTCTGCATTAATACACTGATCATGAGTATTTTATATAAATCCACGCCCGATCAGGTAAAAATGCTGATGATAGACCCAAAGGTTGTCGAGCTTAAAATTTATGATGGCATACCGCATCTGCTGATCCCTGTTGTGACCGATCCCAAAAAGGCGGCCGGAGCTCTTAAATGGGCAGTACAGGAAATGACGGACAGGTATAACCGATTTGCGAAATACCCGGGGATCCGGGATATCAAGTCATTTAACAAAAAGCTTGATAAAATTAATGCGGGACAGGCACCGGAAGACAGAGAACAGCCGATGCCAAGAATTGTTGTTATAGTCGATGAGCTCGCAGATCTTATGATGGTAGCATCTTCTGAAGTAGAGGAGGCCATCTGCCGCCTTGCACAGCTCGCCAGGGCAGCCGGGATTCACCTGATCATTGCCACGCAGCGTCCGTCTGTTAATGTCGTCACTGGTCTTATTAAAGCCAATATGCCATCGAGAATTGCATTGGCGGTTACCTCCGGAATCGACAGCCGCACCATTCTGGATATGAACGGCGCGGAAAAACTTCTCGGAAAAGGCGATATGCTCTTTTCTCCGGTCGGTTATCCGAAGCCGGCACG
>R11__coassemble_1401_pt1 | contig 13643 bp, 11 predicted proteins | sample R11__metabat2_low_PE_006 | metagenome-assembled genome bin R11 | reverse complement strand
CGCTCGGTAATAGAAGCCTTTATGCTCGACATTATGTACGAGATTCCGAAGGACAGCAATATCGGAGAGGTTGTTATTACAGAGGAGTATATCAGGCATCTCGGCGGTCCCGGCATCCTGATGCGGGGCGTGAGATAAAAAGTAATAAGGTATTTCAGACTGCAGCAATGATTTTCCTGTCAGAGAAAGGAGAAGAATATGGCAGATACATTTATCAGAAATTTTGGTGAATCAATTGGCAAGGCGGCACAAAAGGCAGCTGAACAGACTGCCGGCTTTATTGATGCGGCAAAGATCAGCGGCCAGATCTCCGGAGAGCAGAAAAAGATATCCGAACTTTACCGGAAACTCGGGGAGGCTGTCTTCCAGAGATGCGGCATATTTTCAGATTTGCTTACTGAAGAAGAAAAAAAGATTGCGGACGACATTATGATGTCACTCAATGTGGTGGATGAACTGAAAGAAGCCCTGGCAGAGGCAAAGGGCATGAAGCTTTGCCCCTCCTGCAGACAGATGATTTCGCTTGATGTGTGCTATTGTCCGAAGTGCGGTGCGGCCGCACCGGTGCCGGAACGGAAGAAAGCTGCGGCAGACGATGAGGATCTGGAAGAAATTGTCGGGGAAGCTGTTGAGGATGATGAGCCGATCGAGGAGGTTGTTGCCGAAGCCGTCGAGGATGATGAGCCGATTGAAGAGGCTGCTGCCGAAGCTGTCGGAGACGATGAGAACGTGAAGGAGGCGGCCGCTGAAGCCGATGAGCAGGTTCAGGAAGAGCCGCTTGACGAGGTGCTTGCAGAAGCGGTGGAGGATGAAGAAACGGTAAATTCCGAATCGGAGGAAGAAAATCCGGATGATGCTTCGCCGTCGGCTGCGGAAGATGAAAAAAGTAAGGCCGGAGAGGAAGATCGTGACGACGGAGTGACTGCTGACGGTGAGACGGACACGGATTCAAAAGAATCGGCGAAGAAAGCCGTAGATGAGGCATTTAATAAAGTGGGGAGGCTGCGGCTGATATCGCCGGAAAGCTTGAAGAGCCGCTTAAGGATTTAGCAAGAAAAGCGGCCGGTTTCTTTGATGAAACTTTCCAGCAGCTCAAAAAATCCGGAAAAAAGGAAAAGGAAGCTGCTGAAGACGAAGAAGGGACAGAGATGTCGGATCGGGAAGCAGCGCCTGACGAGACACCGGCGGAACACGTGGAAGAGGCAAAAACAATGGCTGGGTCTGAAATGGCGGCAGAGCCTGAAACGGCGGCCGGAGCTGATGAGGCATTGTCCGACTCGGGTGAACAGGCTGAAACCGAAGCGCCTGCTGCAGAGAACTGAAGCCGTCTGATGCTCATCGGCTTGGAAGCGGTGGGTTATCAGCGGCACAAACCGGTGGGATTTAAATTCGGCGTACGGGATCTCAGGGAGAATGAACATGGGAAAAGTTATCGGTATTGATCTTGGAACAACAAACAGCTGTGCCGCGGTTCTTGAAGGCGGAAGCCCTGTGATTATTCCGAATTCGGAGGGAGAACGCACAACACCCTCAGTTGTCGCTTTCGGAAAAAGCGGAGAAGTGAGCGTTGGCAATCTGGCCCGCCGGCAGGCAGTCACGAATGCCGATCATACGATTACTTCGATCAAAAGGGAAATGGGTTCATCTTATCGCAAACTGATCGGGGACCGGGAAATGACGCCGCAGGAGATTTCGGCGCTGATTCTCCGGAAACTGAAAAAGGATGCTGAAGCATTTCTCGGAGAAACAATTACGGAAGCGGTGATAACGGTTCCCGCTTACTTCAATGATGCGCAGAGGCAGGCAACGAAAGACGCCGGACGGATCGCCGGGTTGAATGTACTCAGAATTATTAATGAGCCAACATCCGCAGCCCTTGCTTACGGACTCAATCATGGAGATCCTAAAAAAATTCTGGTATACGATCTCGGCGGAGGTACTTTCGATGTATCTGTCATTGAAATCGGGGATGCGCTGATTGAAGTTCTTGCAACAGCCGGCGATAACCATCTCGGCGGAGACGACTTTGATGCACGGCTGACTGATTATATAGCGGGAGAATTCCGCAGGAAGGAGCGTGTCAATTGCGAACGGGATCTGACCGCGATGCAGCGGATTCGCGAAGCAGCGGAAAACGCCAAGAAAGAACTCTCCCTAAGAACGGAAACGACGATCAATCTTCCATTCCTTATGATGTCCGGAAATGAGCCGAAACATCTTGAAATGACTGTTACAAGGGCTGTCTTTGAAGAACTGACCCGGGATCTTCTCGCGAAGACGGAAGGTCCGGTTCTCCAGGCACTTTCCGATGCCGGACTCACCAGGCAGGATATCGATATGGTGCTTCTCGTCGGCGGATCGACCAGAATGCCGGCAGTACAGGAGAAGGTACGCCTTCTTACCGGAAAAGAGCCGGCGAAGTCCATGAATCCCGATGAATGTGTGGCTATGGGCGCAGCGATCCAGGGAGCGAAACTCAGCGGCGATTCGACAGCGCTCGGAACAAGCGCAGCCAATGAGATCATTCTTATGGACGTCACTCCCCTTTCACTGTCGATTGAGACAGTCGGGGGCGTGGCAACCCGTTTGATTGACAGAAATTCTACGATTCCGATCCGTAAGAGCAAAATCTTTACGACAGCCGCGAACTTTCAGACTCAGGTGGAGATTAAAGTTCTGCAGGGCGAACGCCATATGGCGCGGGACAATATGCTGCTTGGCAATTTCAAACTCACCGGAATTAAGCGAGCCATGGCCGGTGTTCCGCAGATTGAGGTGACGTTTGATATCGATGCGAACGGTATTGTCAAGGTTTCCGCCAAGGATATGGGAACCGGGCGGCAGCAGGAGATTGTGATCACATCCGGCAATAATATGTCCGAGGAGGATATCCAGCGGGCGATCGACGATGCTGTCAGGAATGAGGCCGAAGATTCGGCGAGACGTGAGGCAACTGAGATGATCGGAGAGGCGGCACAGCTTGCCGGGCGTGTGCACACAAGTCTCAATGAGAAGGATGCCAAGGCGCGTCTCGGAAAAGAAAATTATAAGCGAATTAAAAAAGATCTAAATGATCTGGAAAAAAAGCTTGCCCGCATGAAGCCGGGAAAATACGACGGCGATGCGGTGAATGAGATTAAAATACTGAAAGAGAATCTGGAACAGAGTGCGCGGGATCTGATTTGATAGGGGTCGGGGAAGTTTTTCATAAAAATACGTGATAGCCGGCGCAGCGAGCTGACGGAAGGAGAGGAAGAATGTATATTTCAGATGCTGTCAAATATATCGGTGTAAACGATCACCGGGTTGATCTGTTTGAGGGACAGTACAAGGTCCCGAACGGGATGAGCTATAACTCTTATGTAATTCTAGATGAAAAGGCTGCTGTCATGGACACAGTTGATCAGAATTTTACAGAGGAATGGCTTTCCCATGCCGCTGAGGCGCTTGATGGCCGGAAGCCGGATTATCTCGTCGTTCAGCATATGGAGCCGGATCATTCGGCTAATATCGCGAATTTTCTGAAGGTTTATCCGGATACAACGCTTGTCGGCAACAAGAAGACCATGTCGATGATCGACAATTATTTCACGCTTGATTCCTCGGTGAAGCGTCTCGTAGTTGGAAACGGGGAGTCACTTTCACTTGGCAGCCATGTTCTCACCTTTGTTTTTGCGCCGATGGTTCACTGGCCGGAGGTGATGGTAACCTATGAGAGGTCCGAAAAAATTCTGTTTTCGGCAGACGGTTTCGGAAAATTCGGAGCCCTTGATATCGAGGAGCCCTGGGACGATGAAGCAGCAAGGTATTTTATCGGCATCGTGGGAAAATTCGGAGCGCAGGTACAGAATCTTCTTAAAGCTGCATCAACGCTTGAAATTGAAAAAATCTGTCCGCTTCACGGACCTGTGCTGACGGAGAATCTCGGTCATTATCTGTCGCTTTACGACACCTGGTCCTCCTACAGGCCGGAAAAGCAGGGCGTTGTTGTCGCCTATACGTCAGTTTATGGGAATACCCGAAAAGCTGCTGAGCTTTTAGCCGAGAAACTGAAGGCACACGGAACAGCGGTTGAAATCTATGATCTTGCGAGGGATGATATGTCAAAAGCGGTTGCGGCTGCGTTCCGCTGTGATCGGCTGGTACTGGCTTCGACAACATATAATGGGGGAGTTTATCCGTTCATGCATGATTTTATCACCCGTCTTTCGGAACATAATTTCAGACAGAGACAGGTCGGAATCATTGAAAACGGTTCCTGGGCGTCCATGGCCGGAAAGGTGATGCGTGAGCTGCTGAAGGATTGCAAAGAACTTACATTTACTGAAAACACTGTGAAGATTATGGCAGCTGTCAAGGAAGAAAATCTGCAGCAGCTGGATGCGATGGCCGAAGAACTGTGTCGCTGCTGAAAGGAAAACAGCAGCGCATAAATTAGATAAATAGCTTAGGTACATTAACGTTTGAGTTGACAAACCTTGAATCTGCGATACAATAAAAAAACGGGGATTGTTCAGGTGATTCCGGACATTCCCGATTTTTTTGCGAAGGGGTATTTCATGGATACAATTATTCTTTCACTTCTTGTTGACAATACATCCGGTGTGCTTTCGAGAATCGCCGGCTTATTCTCAAGACGCGCTTACAATATCGACAGTCTCACAGTCGGCGTGACCGCTAACCCGAGAATTTCCCGCATGACAATTGTCAGCCGTGGGGACAATCTCGTCCTTAATCAGATTGTAGCGCAGCTTAAAAAGCAGGAAGATGTCCGTGATGTCAAGGTTCTCGAGAATGACAGCTCTGTTGTCCGCGAGGAGATTCTGGTCAAGGTATCATCGGATGTTACCAATCGCCGTGACATCATTGCGATTGCCGATATCTTTAGGGCGAACATAGTCGATGTTCAGAAAGATTCTCTGATTATTGAACTCACCGGTACGCAGCATAAGCTGGCCGCTCTGCTTGACATGCTGAGCGATTTCCAGATTCTTGAGATCGCAAGGACAGGTGTGACCGGTCTGGCGAGAGGAGCGAAGGACGTAAAGTTCTTTTAAAGACGCAGCTTCATTTTCTGAAACGGCCGTTTAATTGAGTGGGTTTCCTTTATCGGCAGACACCGGCGGAAGGTGAGGAAGACCGGAAGCGGAGCTGTGGTGTCTTTGGATAAAGGGTTCACATAGATTTTTATTAAGAGTGACTTTCATACTTGAAAGAAGAGAGGAGAAACAGTTATTATGGCACAGGCTAAGATCTATTATCAGGAAGACTGCAACATGTCTTTACTTGAAGGCCAGAAGATTGCGATTATCGGTTACGGCTCACAGGGTCACGCACATGCTCTGAACCTCAAGGAATCCGGCGCTGAAGTTATCATCGGTCTCTATGAAGGCAGCAAATCCTGGAAGAGAGCTGAAGAACAGGGATTCCAGGTTTATACGGCAGCAGAAGCTGCAAAGCAGGCTAATATCATCATGATCCTGATCAACGATGAGCTTCAGGCTGCCATGTATAAAAAGGATATCGCTCCGAACCTTAAAGAAGGCGATATGCTGATGTTTGCTCACGGCTTCAATATTCATTTCGGTCAGATCGTTCCGCCGAAGTATGTTGATGTCACCATGATTGCTCCGAAGGCTCCGGGCCACACCGTCCGCTCTGAATATCAGGCGGGCAAGGGTACTCCGATGCTTGTAGCAGTTGAACAGGATGCAACAGGCAAGGCACTTGACAGAGCACTTGCTTACGGCGCTGCGATCGGCGGAGCTCGTGCAGGTATCCTTGAGACAACCTTCAGAACAGAGACAGAAACGGACCTCTTCGGTGAACAGGCTGTTCTCTGCGGCGGTGTCTGCAAGCTGATGCAGACCGGTTTCGAAGTTCTGACAGAAGCCGGCTATGACCCGAGAAATGCTTATTTTGAATGTATCCACGAGATGAAGCTGATCGTTGACCTGATTTACGAATCCGGTTTTGCGGGCATGCGTTATTCTATTTCCAACACAGCTGAGTACGGCGATTATATCACAGGTCCGAAGCTCATCACACCGGAGACCAAGGAAACGATGAGAAAGATTCTTGCGGATATCCAGGATGGTACATTTGCCAAGGATTTCCTGCTTGATATGAGTTCAGCAGGCGGAAAGGCTCATTTCATGGCTCTGAGAAGAAAGGCTGCTGAACATCCGTCTGAAGAAGTCGGAAAGCAGATCCGTTCCCTTTACAGCTGGAGCGACAAGGATAAGCTGATCAACAACTGATCATTTTGTGAATTTAAGAAAAAATAACAGAAAACGTGCCGCCGGCACGTTTTCTGTACGTTATAACGAAAAAAAGAACCTGCCGGAGGCAGGCTTTTTTTATGATTTTTATTGATACTGAACACCCTCAGGGAGAACCGCTGTGCAGGTGCTGGCGATTGAACCCGGTCCGATGTGCGTCGCGATACTGAGAGGAAGTTCATCGATATGAATATTAAAGCCCGGGAAGAGAAGTGCGAGCTCCTTTTTATAGGCAGCTGCCGCCTCGGCGTTGCAGGTGTGCGCAATACCGATCCAAGCACCGGGAACTGCAGCGTGTACCCCTCCGAATTCATTTTCGATGCCGTCTGTGACAGCACGGGTTATGATCTTTTTGGCATTTCCCACGCCGCGGGCCTTGGCGAAGGCATCGAGTTTTTCACCCTGAATCTGCAGAACCGGCTTCAGATTGAGAACTCCTGCAATCATTGCGGCTGCCGGTGTGACGCGGCCGCCCTTTTTCAGGTATTTTAAGGTATCAACCATGATATAGATATGGGACTCAAATTTTGTCTCTTCGAGCTTTTTCTTAATCTCCGCCGCACTGGCGCCGGCTTCCGCCATGACTTTCGCATCGAGTGCGGATTGACGCTGTGTCACAGAGATACGCTGGTTGTCGACGACCTCAACACGGCCGTCGAAATCCTGGGCATAGAGCATTGCGCTCTGGCAGCTTCCGGACAGACCGCTCGACATCGGAATGTGCACAATCTGGTCATAGTCTTTTAGAACTTTATTCCATAGATCGATCACATCCCCGGCAGAGGGCTGTGAGGTGTGAATTTCCGCACCGGCTGCCTGAAAGCTGTAAAACTGATCGTGAGTCAGATTTTTATTTTCGAGATATTCGCGGTCATCGATGATGATGGGCATTGGCAGAAGGATGATGCCGTGGTCCGATGCATCGATGGCTGTCATTCCGCTGTTGGTGTCTGTGATAATCGCTGTACGCATAGTTGTTTCCTTTTGCAGATGGCTTAAATAAAACGGTGTTCGGATAACTTGTGTCTGAGTACTTTTGAAAATGCAGCACGAACATTTTGAAAAAATGCAGATTGCACTGTAAAATCAAAAAATCTGCGCTATAATGGGGCGCGTTAAAGACACGGAAAATCAGATGCATCGGCTGCTCGCAGCTTAAAATATGGAAAAGTTGAACAAAACAACAGATTGCAGCGCTGATTTTTTAGGAGATTATTGTATCACAAACGCGGGAGACGTACAACTTGACATTTTTCACACGATTATCACAGGAATCGACTTATAATATTAACATTATTTCTAATGACAATGAGGAAAGTGTTTCGCGCAGTTATCCGCTTATCAGCCGTTTATGAAACTTAAGGCTGATGAGTTGTGAATAGACGGAGGTTTTATGAAGTACAGAAAAAAAGCGGCGATTTTATTGAGCGGCTGTATTCTTGCGGCCTCACTTACCGGCTGCGGTGAGACAGCGACAACGATTTCTGTACAGTCGGTTTCCATGATCTGTGGATTTACCGGCCTTACACAGTCACAGTTTTTTTCGGGGCTTGTCTGCAATGGGAATGAGGAGTCCATTTCCAAAGATTCTGACCGCAAGGTTGCGTCCGTTGCGGTAAAAGTCGGTGATTATGTGGAGGAAGGGCAGGTTCTCTTTACCTATGATGCGGAGTCTGCGAAAAACTCGCTTGAAAAAGCCGAACTCGAACTGGAGGAGATGCAGAATTCTCTCGCTGCGAAGGAAAAGGAAAAAGAAGAGCTTGAGGCTGATAAAGAGAAGGCGGCTTCGAGTGAGCAGCTCGATTATACCCTGAAAATTCAGGAGATGGATACGGATATCCGTGAAGCCAATTACAATATTGCACTGAAAGAAAAGGAGATCCAGAAACTGGAGGACTCAACGAAGGACCTCGATGTCAAAGCTCCTTTTGCCGGTATGATCGTGACGGCGGGGACGGCAGATTCTTCTTCTTCCTCAACAGATTATGATTCGGATGATTATTCTTACGATTATTCTTATGATTCAGACAGTTCTGATTCGTCCACGTTTATCAAAATTGTTGAGACAAATAACTACAGAATAAAAGGAACCTTTAATGAAACCAATGTCAATGATCTTTATACGGGTATGGAAATGATCATCTATTCTCGCGTGGACGAGACGGAGACCTGGCGCGGGACAATCAGTGAGATCAATCTGAAGAGTACGGAATCTTCTTCCAGCGATGAGTACAGCTATTACAGCTACGGGAGCTCGGATGAGATGACGACTTCCTCAAAGTATTCTTTTTATATAAGTCTTGAAAGTCTGGATGGCCTTATGATCGGTCAGCATGTCTATATGGCTGAGTATCAGGGCGAGGATGCCGGAGACGAGGAGATCCGTCTCGATTCATCCTTTATTAACGGCGAGGAGGGCAATTACTGGATTTGGGCGGAAGCGGCTGACGGAACACTTGAAAAGCGCTCCGTCACTGCGGGGGACTACGATGAATACGATGATACATGGCTCATTACGGACGGTCTGACCGCTGAGGACTATATCTGCCCGAATTCATCCGATTGTGAAGAAGGACTGACCTGTATAGAAAACAACAACAGCGCTTTCGGTTCGGGTGAGGATACAGATGATTATGAAACCGGTGAATACGGTGACGATGAGTATCTTGATGAAGAGTATTTAGATGAAGAGTATTTAGACGAAGAGTATCTCGATGACGAGAACTATGACGAAGAATACTACGATGACGAGTTTGTCGATGAAGAATTTGTCGATGAGGAATTTGAAGAGGAATATTACTGAAGCAATAAAAGAGGGTAATCATTGCGATGGAGGAAACCGCGGATGACAATTCTTAAGATGACGAATATCTGCAGGGATTATCAAATGGGTAAACAGACGGTTCATGCGCTGAGAAATGTCAGCCTTGAAGTCAGCGAGGGGGACTATATTGCCATCATGGGTCCGTCCGGTTCCGGAAAATCCACGCTTATGAATCAGATTGGCTGCCTTGATGTTCCGACTTCCGGCACTTATATGCTTGGAGACAGGAATATCGGAAAATGCAATGATAACCAGCTCGCAGAGGTCAGAAACCGGGAGATTGGATTTGTATTTCAGTCCTTCCATCTGCTTCCGAAAACAACGGCACTGGACAATGTCGCCCTGCCGCTTCTGTTTGCCAATGTAAAAAAGGCGGAGAGACGGAAGCGCGCGGCGGAGGCTCTGAAGATCGTTGGGCTCGAGGATCGTATGAATTTCCTGCCGGATCAGATGTCAGGCGGTCAGTGCCAGAGGGTTGCAATCGCCAGGGCGATTGTCGGCAAACCGAAGCTTCTGCTTGCGGATGAACCGACAGGCGCACTCGATTCAGTATCGGGCGCTGCGGTCATGGATCTGTTTAAACGCCTGCATGAGGAGGGCTCAACGATCATTATGATCACACATGACGCGAAGATTGCCGCTCATGCCGAGAAGGTTTATCATATATTTGACGGTATGCTGACTGAAGGGGATATGGAGAATGAACAGGATCTTTAAGAGACTCCTTGCCGGGACAGTTGCCGCAGCACTTGTCTGCGGAGGAATTTACGGGGCGCTGATCACCTATAAAGGGACCCAGCATTCGGTGGTCAATGTCTATAATGTCGGAGAGATCGCTTCGAATACATACTACTGGTACGATGATACGGAAGCTTACGGTGAAGTTACTTCGAGCAATATTCAGAATTGTTTTGTCAGCAGCACAATGGAAGTACAGCAGGTACTTGTGACGCAGGGGCAGGAAGTGAAGAAGGGGGATGTCCTCTTTACTTATGACACGACGCTCACAGAGATCGCACTCGCCCGTGCCGAAAACGAGTATGAACAGGAGAAACTCAATCTGCAGCATGCGGAAGAGGACCTCGAGATCATCAATCAGCTGGTGCCGCATGCCGCTGATGCTGATGCGTCCGGGTCGGATTATTTCGGCGATGACGGTGCTGACAGCGAAGCTGAGGATCCGGAGGATGAGGAGACTGATTCGGGAGCCGAAGAGCCGGAGGATAACAGCAAAATGCGCGACAGTGAAGGGGAGGATGAGGAAAACACGGAGGATGATGGGACAGAGTTTTCCGGAAACGGAACTTATTCCAGACCTTACGTCTATAATTGGGGAATCGATGACTTCCTTTCGGAAGAAGTGCTTGTTGCGATGTTTCTCGGGTTTCCGGATCTGAATAACATTGATTTTAAAGACTATGAGCAGGATGCAAATGATCAGACGACCGATTACAGCTCTGATGGGGATACTCCTTCCGCAGATTCGGAAACCGATCCTTCCGATGGCGGAAGCGCTGCCGGCGGCGAACCTGACACTGATGCCGGCGGGGACACGTTTGGCGCTATTGTGGGCGGTTTGTTTGGGTTGAATGTCTATGCCGATGAACCGGACGCGGATGATGGCTGGGGCGAGTTCACAGACGACGGCTGGGATACAGAAGACGACGACTGGGGAACGGAAGACGATGCCTGGGACACAGAGGAGGACGCGTGGGATACCGATGAGGACACAGGATATGTGCCCTCAGGTGACAATGATGATGAGACTTCCGAACAGTGGGACAGCGAAACGGATGTACCGTCCGGAGAGCAGCCTGATGCGGGCAATGATACAGACTGGTCAGAAAATCCGGACAGCACATCGACTCCTTCAAGCGAAAGCGTGACACAGGACGCAAATGGGATCAGCTTCTACGAATCGGACGGAAGCGTTATCAAGGTCGGCCCCTCGAGCGGGGATGTCTATGTGATCCTCAAGGTCAGCTCAGATGATCTGGGCGGAACGGTCAGCTACGGCCTTCATCTTCGCCGGGTAGATTATAAAATGACTGTATCTCTCTATATCCCAAAGTCTGCGGCAAAGGACAGCGCCGGAACGACGGACAGTGAGGCTGATTCTTATTACGACGATGACTATGATGATTACGGAGACGATTACGGAGACGATTACGGCTATGATTACAGTGATGATACTGGAGAGGATACGGAGAGTGTACCATCCATCACGAACAGAATTGTCGTTGATCCGGATGCCAACTACACAGCGACAGAAATCGCAGAAATGAAGTCACAGGCGGAGACTTCTGTGCGGGACCTGACAATAACTGTGAAAAAAGCGGAGATCAGTCTGCGCGAAATGAAAGAAGAAGCCAGCGACGGTTCAGTCCGCGCGAAGATGGACGGCGTTGTAAAGAGCGTCCAGGATCCGGATGATGCTCAGTCAAACGGCAATGCCATGGTTCAGGTTTCTGCGGACGGCAACTTCTATGTAACGGTCTCAGTCAGTGAACTTATGCTCGATGAGATGCAGTTTGGAAAAGAAGTGACGATTACCTCCTTTGATACCGGTGAGCAGATGGTCGGAACTGTGGAGACGATCTCGGAGTACCCGGACAGCGGCGGGGATTTCTTCGGTGAGGGCAATCCGAATGTCTCCTATTATCCGTGCAGGATTACGCTCGGAGACAATACAGCTGTGCGCGCGGGTGATTACGTTGGCGTATCTTATTCGACCGGCTCCGGAGGTTCCGGCCTGTATATCGATAATATGTATATCCGCTCTGCCTCCAACGGACATTACGTCTATGTGCGGAATGACGAGGGCAAGCTGGAAAAACGGACAATTCAGATCGGAGAGATCACGTCCAGCGGCACCACTCAGATCAAGAGCGGACTTCGGGTTTCAGACTACATTGCGTTCCCTTATGGGTCAGCCTGTGTGGAGGGGGCGGAAACCATCGTGGCGGAGCTTGAAGAGGTATATAATAATTGAAAGCTGTGGGATAGGAAGGGGGACCTTATGATAGAGAATATCTCACTCTCCTTTCAGGGAATCTGGGCGCATAAGATGCGCTCTTTCCTGACGATGCTTGGAATCATCATCGGTATAGCATCAATTATCACCATTGTGTCCTCTATTAAAGGAACGAATGAACAGATTAAGAAGAACCTGATCGGTTCCGGCAATAACGTAGTCAATGTGACCCTGAGACAGGGAAGCTCTGAAGTTGATATGAGCTACAGTTCTCTGCCGACCGGCGTCAGTGTGATCACGGAGAAAACGCGGGCGAAGCTTGAGAAGCTTGAAGGCGTTGAGGAAGTGTCGCTCTATCGGAAGCGCTCTTACTGTGACAACGTCTATTATCAGAATAAGCAGTATACCGGCGCACTGTACGGCATTGACATGCATTATTTTTCGGTCAATGATTATCAGATCAATTACGGAAGGCCGTTTACGGAAAATGATTATTCATCCTATCACAAGTGCTGCATTGTTGACTTTACAACTGCCTCCGCGCTTTTTGATGGTGAAAATCCGATTGGCAAGTGCATAGAGATCAACAAGGAACCATTTGTCGTAGTGGGAATTGTTACCCAGAATTCAGACTCTTCACCGCAGATCAGTTCGTATGAAGATTATGAGACGTATGCGGAAAGTGCTAACGGCGAAATCTTTATTCCGGAAGCGTGCTGGCCGATTGCCTATCAGTACGATGAACCTCAGAATGTCTGTGTCAGGGCAAAATCAACGGATGACATGACACAGGCCGGAAAGGGAGTTGCTGATGCGCTCACGCAAAGCCAGATCACGGGAAATGATTCCAAGTATAATTACACGGCCGATGATCTGCTGGAGAGAGCGGCCAATATGCAGAAGCTCAACAGCAGCAACAACCAGATGCTCCTTTGGATTGCCGGAATCTCGCTGCTTGTCGGAGGAATCGGCGTCATGAATATCATGCTGGTCTCCGTTACGGAGCGGACGAAAGAAATCGGACTCAAAAAGGCGATCGGTGCGAAGCGAAAGCGGATTCTCGCTCAGTTTCTTACCGAGGCAGCGGTTTTGACAAGTCTGGGGGGGCTGCTTGGTGTAGGGGCCGGGATTGGATTTTCAAAGATCTTTTCACAGGTAATGGAGACTCCGACAGCTGTCAGTATTCCGGCCTGTGTGGTCGCAGTGGCCTTTTCCATGGGAATCGGAATCGTCTTTGGTCTGTTGCCGGCGGTACAGGCATCAAAGCTCAACCCGATCGATGCGCTGCGCAGCGAGTGAGCGGGCACCTTTTATTTCGTATGCCATATCGGACAGAAAACGTGCCGGCGGCACGGTTTCGTGTTGTCTTGCATACAAAAGAAAGCTGCCGGCGGAAGGTTTTTTATTCGTCATATCGTACGGGAAAACGTGCAAGCGGCACGTTTTCCCGTTTTTGACTTGACAAAACACGGCATTAAACGCATAATTATGAATTGCTGAAAGGCAATACGGGGTATGGCGTAGCTTGGTAGCGCGCACGGCTGGGGGCCGTGAGGTCGCGAGT
>R11__coassemble_1373_pt1 | contig 13869 bp, 9 predicted proteins | sample R11__metabat2_low_PE_006 | metagenome-assembled genome bin R11 | reverse complement strand
CGCACGGTGGTGTGAGAGGTCGGGGATTTATTAAAACCCCCTCCTACTCGATCGCTTTTTCCTATGCCTTTCTTTTCGGACCTTAATTTCAGCATTGTTTGGCTCGGCACTCTGATTTGTATTATCCGGCATGAAATTTCCTCATTTATCATTAAAAATCAGTGTAAGGTTCGGACCGGGAACAGAAGATGCGGCTGAATTTGAGTGAAAGCCAGTTTTAACCCTGATGCGCCGAACGACAGCATTTGAAAGTGCGGAAAACTATCAAACGCTGTCGCTAGTATATCACGGAGAAAATCCTCCGACAATTATACATATTTAAAATTGATCATCTGATTTTGGCGATTCTCTGACTTCCGGCGAAAAATAGGCTGCGACGATCGCGCCGGGTCCGGCATAGACACCGACTGCAGCAGAAAGCTGAGTGATTTCAGCCATCTGTTCAGCGCATTTCCAGAGGTGTGAATTGTCTTCCATATATTTGCGCAGGAGATGGTCGCTGAGACCCGAATAAGCGAAAAGGACAGGCATAGATGTGTCAACGCCGTTTTTATGTACAATTTCAGCGACAAGATTGTTGGCTGCTTTAGAACCGCGTGCTTTTCCGATCGGAATCAAAAGACCGTCTTTCATGGTAAGGACGGGTTTTATATTGAGTAATCCGCCCGCAATGGCCGCAGCACCGGAGATTCGGCCGCCTTTTTTGAGAAATTCAAGGGTGTTGAGGAGAGCCACAACTTTGACGCGGCTTTTTAGGGTATTGATCTCAGAGGCGATCTCTTCTGCCCTCATGCCTTTTTGGACGCAGTTAGCAGCATGGAGCGCAAGAACTCCGCCGCCGATCGAAGCCAGACGGCTGTCGATGACATGGATATGGGAAAAGTCGGCAGCTGCGAGACAGGCACTCTGCCAGGTTCCAGACAGTTCAGAAGATACAGTGATCACAACTGCGCTGTCGCCCTGCTCTTCTATTGATCTGAATATTTTTTCGAAGATCAAGGGATTGATCTGGCAGGTTGCCGGAAGGGTATCCGTTTCAACAAGTTTTTCGTAAAATTCGGTTTTACTGAGAGTGACGCCGTCCAGATACTCTGTCTCTCCGAAGCGGATCGTGATCGGTACAGTCAGAATATCTGTGCGGGCAGAGGGAATGTCAATTGCGGAATCGATGATGATTTTTGTACTCATATTGTCCTGCTGTTTTATTTGCATTGAGAGTTGACAAATCAACAAGCCGGATCATAGCATTAAAATATTGAAATGTCAACATGCAAAATAAATGATTAGATTTATATGTGAGAAGATTATATGCGAAGGGATAAAAGATATTGGCATGAAGAGGAGCGGGATCGGTGAATGTACCGGTAAATCATTCTAAAAGAAAAAGTCTGCCGATAGGGTACGGCAGAAGCCGTAACTCTTTTGGCAGACCTGAAATGATAAATACTGAAATGCTGCAGATATGCGGGCTGGATTATTTCGGAAACGAAGTATCAGAGCAGAGAAGCTTCACGAAATCATCTTCGCTGAGCGGCTTTGAGAAATAATAGCCCTGAATCATATCGCAGCCTGTGAATTTAAGGAAACTATATTGATCATAATTTTCGACGCCCTCCGCGATTACGGTTTTTCCGCTTTCCCTGGCAAAAGCAATTGTATGCTTAAGGAGAGCATCATTGCTGTCTCTGCCGATGAAATCAATCAGCGTCTTATCCAGTTTGATGCATTCGAACGGGATGACCTGCAGGCTGGAAAGAGAGGAATATCCTGAACCGAAATCATCCATGTGAAGCTTGAAGCCGTTTTCGATCAGCCTGTCTGCCAGATTGATGAGACTGACAGCTCTGATCGCGGCACTTTCCGTGATTTCAATCGGCAGGCAGGAAGAGGGGACATTGTATTCCGCTGCGATTGAGGCATAGGTCTCTGCCAGATTCGGAGAAAACATGCTGGCCCTTGAGAGGTTGACAGAAACTGAAATAGGCGGCAAGCCTTTTTTTTGCAGCATGGACAGAAATCTGCATGCTTCGCGGAACACATACTCATCGAGTCTGCTGATTTTGCCGCACCTTTCCAGGATGGGGATGAAATCGGCCGGTGAAATCATCCTTCCATCCGGCAGATACCAGCGGACGAGCGCTTCGGCGCCTGCAATTTTTCCGGTTTTGATCTGATATTTCGGCTGGTACCAGAGACGGAATTCGTGGTCTGCTATCGCTGTTTCCAGCCTCTTTTCAACAGTATCCTCCCAGTCCATGCGGTCAATCATTGACTGCTCGAATTCCACATAATCCTGATAGGCACTTGCGCGGATCGTGGAGAGAGCATACTGCGACTTGGCAATGATTTCCTCGACAGAAAGGCTTCTTGACGGCGCAACATAGACGGACCATTTATAATTAATATTCTTAATAGCGCTTTGTTCCTGTAATCGCTGCTTAAAACCCATGACCCGTTCTTTGCGGAGCGCAGTCGGAGCGGTTTGGGTGAATGAAGCATAAACACCGTCACCGAAATAAGAGAGACAGGTGTAATCGTCCATATAGGTCAGCAGCGTCTCGCCGACCATCTTTAAGAGTTTATCCCCGGCGAGTCTGCCGTACTGGTGATTAATAAGCCCCAGATTATCGATCTTCATGATGCAGAAATCAAAAGCGTTGTCAGGATAACGCTTTAAAAGCTCTTCTCCGTGAATCAGAAATGCTTCTTTTGTATAAAGGCCGGTCAGAGAATCAATCTCGATCTCTGAGAGATTCTGAGCAAGCAGTTTATTCAGTTCTTTACTGTGAATCAGTTCATCTTCACAGCCGACACCGAAAACAATATCATCAAAGGAATCGACATCTCCGATACGGGCGATTTTTCTGAAAAAGTAGTGAATTTCGTTGCGGAGAATTACCCGGTAATGCAGTTCAAAGGAATCCCGGTGACGGAGCTCTCCGGAGATATAGGAGAGGGAACTTTTCTCCCGCATCTCGTCCTGATCATCCGGATGTACATGATGTACTATATAATTTTCGATTGCGCTGGAGTAATCGATGATTTTTTTATAAACCGATTCGGGATCGAGAGGCTTTTTATTATGCCGATACAGAGTGATCTTTCCGGTAGACAGCCTGACCGAAAAAACGTCATAATAATCGGTTGTCAGCGCTTTTACAAGTGCAAGGTCATGAAGCTCACTGGAGTTTGTCGGAAGGGTTGCGGCAAAAGAAGCCTGAACGCCGACTGTCCCGAAGGTCATGGCATAGCAGTGCCCGTGCTCCGGTGTGTCGATTTCCATTGCTTCAACGGTTTCCATAATATGGCGAATCGGGTCGAGGTAGAGATTCGGTCCAATTTTTTGATTGGTAATCGGACAGGGGCCGCAGGGCGAATTGAGATTCATGAGGCATTTGTAGCATTTTTCTCCGATTTTCAGACTTGGGTATATACTTTGACCGACAGTGTTGACTCCGATAATCGTAAAGTCTGAATCAATCATGTAACAACCTGAACCAGTCGAATTCATCTGTTTTGCCTCTCTGTACTGTGAAAGATGTCTGCAGTGACATCAGCCCATAAATGCGGTTGATTGCGGAAATTAGCAGGTGATTTCCGTTTGCTTTCCGAAAATTATAACATAAATTCACAAAAAAATTGCATGAATTAAAAAAAGAAGAGAACAAAATGAATAAAAATGCTGAATCACAGTGAACGGCGGAAAAACTTCAAAACAGATGAACTTAGCTGTCGCAAAAGAAAAAAGAAAATGGTACAATAAACAAAATTGCAAAAAGCGATTTCATGGAGCAGGCAGTCTGGCAGGAAAAAGGCCTTCGCTTCATTGAAAAAACGGGGCAGCTGTTGATGACTTCAGCTGTTTTCAACATCAAAAAGGGAGGAAACCTATGAAAAAAAAACACATGCTTATCACAGCGCTTCTGACAGCAGCTGCGCTCCTTGCGGTATGCCCCAGAACAGCGGTTTATGCGTCGGATGCGGAGGAATCGCTTGAAAGTGTTCCGCAGCTTGAGCAGACTGCAGGCACTGATGAATATTCATGGCAGGATATTCAGGATATGAATCAGGGCGAGCGCATGATTTATATGGCTGACAGCAATGGCTATCTGACATTTCTCGGAAATAAGTACTGCGAGGACATTGTGACGAACGAGGAAGAAGCACGTCAGTCCCTTGAACATATCCATAATCTTCTCGGCCTGGACGGGATCGATCTGACCTACTACAAATCGGATAAGAGCCCGATTACAGGAAATACATATTATACATTCTTCCAGACGACCAAGGGCGTGATTAACGGAGAAGTGATCACGGCGCGTTACTACAGCAGCCTGGTCAAGGTTATTGCTGATTCAGAAGGACATGTATGCGGCGTTTCGGCTGATCTTAATCACAATATGGTTTCCGATACTTCCGATGAGGAATTTGTGACCAAAGAGGAAGCGGAAGCTGTCATTAAGGAGATGCTTGACAAGGATCTGAAAATTTATTCGGATTATACGGAAGTGGTTTACTGGACAGACGAGGGAACCGCTTATGGTATATCTGACGGCAAGACCGTGCCTGCCTATGTGATCTATGCGGATGCGTCTCAAAGCAGCGGTAGGAACACTTCTAAAAAGCCATATATGGTATATATTGTTTCTGCATCATATTCATCTGATGGCGATCAGCCGATCAGGGTTCTGCAGCAGTTTTATACAGATACGCTGAGCATTGATGAGTATGATGATGTTTATACATCACTTTTCTATTTTGATGGGATGGAGGATGTCGGCAATTATACATACACAGTCGATCTTTCCTGGATTAAGGACGTGTTTGAACCGTATGAAGGGGATCTGACAAGAGAAGTTACGGTTCCCGTTATGCGGGATACAGAGACCGGACTTTATTATCTCGGATCGAAGGAAAAGCTGATTGCGTGTACAAATGCGTATGACTTCGACTACTACGAGACTCTGAATTCCTATGTTTCGGAGAACCCGGAAGATCTGAACAGCTGGCATTTCTACGATACAGGAAAAGAAGATGACGGAATAGAGGAATATTTCCACGATCCGAATTACGTTCTTCCGGCGTTTGAAGTTTATGTAGAGGTCGCTGATGAATTCGAGGACAGATACGGGCTTCCGTCTGTCACAGATGAGGATATTCCGCTTCTTCTGGAAGTTTATCAAACTTCCGGAAGCTATTATCCGGATGAGATCACCGACTTCAATTTCAACGCGAGCAATAAAGGCCAGATTCTTGACTGGGCGGTCATGTCTGTCAGCCCGGCTCTCGCTGAGTGCCTGAATCCGGTTGTTATGGGCCATGAATATACACATGGTATCAACGGCCAGCTCACCAGCACACAGTACCTCAATGACGCAGGCGCCCTCATGGAGAGCTATGCGGATATCATCGGAATGCAGATTGCGATGCTTAATGGCTACATTGAAGAGGAAAATTACTGGAAGCTCAGCGGTACGTACTATTATCAGATGAGAAGTATGTCTGATCCGCTTGAGTTTAATCAGCCGAAATATCGCAAGGGCGTTTATTATATTCCTCCGATTGACAGCACGCTGTGGGCTCAGCTTGACAACGGTGGTGTTCACCAGAACAGCGGTATCTGCAATTATCTTGCATATTGCCTTGTGGCCGGCGAAGGCGAAGTGCCTGACGAATATCTTTTGAGCGTAGATAACAACCTTGATATGTGGTTTGAGACACTCTACATGGCTACGCATGTAACCGGGTATTATGATCAGGGCCAGTATCTGGAATTTGCGGCAAAATGCATGGGACTTTCCGAAGAGAACCAGGAATATCTGCTGCAGCTCCTCATAGCCTTCGGCCTTGAGGCAGATGAGAACGGTGAGATCGGCGTTCGCATGAGTGAAGATTACCGCACAATTACGTTTGATGTTGAGGTTGAGGACGAGTACTATGCGGATATGTATGACCTGGGCTTCCAGCTCCGGGATGAGAACGGAACGTACGTACTTGCTGCCGGTGACGCTTATCCGGGCCAGAGCCTGACGATTAAAGTTGGAGAAGATGACAGCCTAGTACCGTGGGTTGTCATCGGTGATATCCAGAATGGCTATGCACTTGGCGGCCTCAAGCTTAACTCGCGTATTTGTGACGAGTACCACATCGTCATGAAGACTGTTTTATGTGAGAAAGGCAAACGCTATAACCTTAATTTCAGCGAGTATCCGAACTTCACGACAAACTTTGAAAGTGAATTCGATGAGCACATCTTCAGAAATGATGAAGGCAACCCGGTATTCTATACTGAAGAAGAGGGCGAATACTTTATTTCCTTCTACGATGAGTCATCAGGTGAGTGCCTGCTGCTTGAGCTGTGTGTTGAAGATGACGAGGATGAATGAAACAGTTCCTCAGCATATCGTTTAAGCGGAACCTGGGAAAATGCTGAAAAACAGGTGAAAAAAGGATCGGGAAACCGGTCCTTTTTTGGTGCAATAGGGACGTCGGGCAGTATTGTGCTTCCAAAAGAGTATCTTTGACCGGCGTGAACGGACATATTCCGGGACCTGTCGATCTGCCTGAGATACTTGCGGCAATGGTTCAAATATGCTATTTTTACGTATGAGCATTATCAAATGGGAAATGCATCATGCCTCAGCTTAAATAAAGCGTTTGAAACTGCGTTCTGATATGAGTTTTCCGAAAGACACATAAAAACACAATGCGGACCGCCAGGCTGCAAGTGCCGGTTTGCTGTCTTTTCGTCATATCGTATAGAAAATGTACCGGCGGCAGATTTTTCTGTTTGCTTCAGTGTACCGAAAAAACGCAGGCACAGCTTTCATGCATTCTGTTTATACGGGCTGTATCCCTGATCGACCGGAATGGCATGCTGTATCTTGTGGGGAGATGCTGCTTTTCTCAATCGGTATGCCGTTGCTAATTTCTTTTTATAAGTCCCGACGGACAGCTTTTGACGCGTCTGATCGGGCAGGGAGGACAGTATGGACAGTAAAAAGATTTCTACAAAGCAGCTCGTCGTTCTTGGACTGTTGATTGCCGTTGTACTCATTATGTGTACAACACCGATCGGCTCAATTCCGATCGGTCCGCTGGTGATCACACTCAACATGATTCCGGTAGGCATCGCGGCTATTGCTGTCGGTCCGACAGGCGGTCTGATTGTCGGCTCTGTGTTCGGATTTTACAGTTTTCTTCAGGCGATTGGCATCGGTGTCCCAAGCGGAATGGGGATTCTGACATTTTCCATCAGTCCGGTTCTTACTTTTGTGCAGCGCTTTGTATCGAGAGCGCTGGCTGGCTGGCTGATCGGAATTATTTATAATGCAGTGAAAAGACCGGCCGGAAAAACTGCTGCCGGATATATTTCGGGAGCCTGTGCTTCCGTTCTCAATTTTATTTTCTTTATGGGACTTTTATGGCTGTGCTTTGGCAGCAGTGCCGAGTTCGGTGAATATCTGCATGGTACGCTCGGCAAGGCGTCAATGCTGGTCTATATCGGCGGAACGTTTGTCTCTAATACAATTTTTGAAATTATCGTCACGACTCTTTGCGTCGGAACAATCTGTGCGGTGCTTCGTACGGCACGGCTGATTGACAGATAATGAAAACGTGCCTTATGCTCTCTGGCAGGGAAACCGGACAGACGGCATAAGGCAAAACTATGTCTGGCAGCAGACTCTGATTGATATTTGTTTGAGGTGTGTTATGATTCTGGCAATTGATATCGGAAATACCAATATTGTGATTGGATGCGCTGAAGGTGAAAAAATCATCTTTACGGAAAGGGTTTCTACGTGTGCTTCCAATACAGAACTCGAGTACGTGGTTGAGCTGAAGGCGCTCTTTGATCTCTATGAGATCAGGAAGGAGGAGATCGCCGGAGCGATTATTTCTTCGGTTGTTCCGCCGGTCACTGCGGTGATTGGTGCTGCGGTGGAAAAGTACTGCGGAGTGAAACCTCTGTTGGTTGGGCCGGGCGTAAAAACAGGTATGAACATCCTGATGGATAACCCCGCTTCTGTCGGCGCGGACCTCATCGTGAATGCGGTCGCGGGAATGAAATATTACGGTGCGCCGCTTGTCATGATCGATATGGGGACGGCCACAACGCTCAGTGTGCTGGATCCGAAAGGCTGCTATATCGGCGGCATGATTATTCCGGGCGTCAGAGTCTCTCTGGATTCACTGGTCAGCCGAACTTCTCAGCTGCCGCGTATTTCGCTCGATGCGCCGAAAAAAATTCTTGGAAAAAATACCGTGGACTGCATGAAGAGCGGAATTGTAATCGGGCAGGCGGCGCAGATGGATGGTCTTATCGATCGGACATTTGAAGAACTTGGGTACGATGCACCGATCGTGGCAACCGGTGGTCTGTCTTCAAAGATTATTCCGAACTGCAGGCATGACATTATCATTGACAATGAGCTGACTCTCAAAGGACTGGCAATCATCTACGCAAAGAATCGGGAAAACGTATGAAGCTGCTGAAAAAGAAGACCATTATCATAGGAGTGACAGGGAGCATTGCGGCCTATAAGACGGCGGCTTTGTGTTCCATGCTGAAAAAAACGGGGGCGGATATCCATGTGATCATGACTGCCAATGCGGTGAAGTTCGTCAATCCGATTACGTTTGAGACGCTGACAGGGAACAAATGTCTGGTTGATACGTTTGACAGGAATTTTCAATATGAAGTGGAGCATGTGGAACTGGCAAAGGCGGCGGATCTTTTTATGATTGCACCTGCGTCCGCCAATGTTATCGCGAAGGCGGCCCATGGTCTGGCGGATGATATGCTGACGACGACGCTTCTTGCCTCAACCTGTCCGAAATATATCGCCCCGGCGATGAATACCCGCATGTATGAAAATCCGGTCACGCAGGACAATCTGGAAACGCTTGTAAAATACGGTTTCTATATTGTCGAACCGCAGGTGGGGTATCTTGCATGCGGCGATACGGGCGCGGGTAAGATGGCAGAGCCTGAGCTTCTTTTTGAACAGATCCGCTGCGGACTCACCCGCAAAGACATGACAGGTCAGAAGGTACTTGTGACAGCGGGGCCCACGAGGGAACGGATCGACCCGGTTCGCTTCATCAGCAATCATTCTACCGGAAAAATGGGTTACGCACTTGCCAGGGCGGCGGCTTACAGGGGAGCACAGGTGACGCTTGTATCGGGCCCGGTAAACCTTGACTGCCCGCTTTCTGTTGAACGGATTGACATAGAATCAGCGGCGGAGATGGCCGAAGCCGTAAAAACGCGTGCAGCTGAAATGGATATTATCATCAAGGCGGCGGCGGTGGCGGATTACAGACCTTCCGAGGTCAGTGCTGAAAAGGTTAAAAAGTCCGACAGTGATCTCAGTATCCCGCTGACGCGCACGGAAGATATTCTCGGCTATCTCGGACTGCACCGGAGAGAAGGACAGTTTCTCTGTGGATTCTCAATGGAAACGGAGAACATGCTTGAAAATTCCGCAGCCAAGCTGAAAAAGAAAAATCTCGATATGATCGCTGCCAACAATCTGAAGGTTGCCGGAGCCGGTTTCGGGACTGACACGAATGTTGTGACGCTGATTACAAATGACAGCGTTCAGGAACTTCCGCTGATGTCGAAGGATGAAGCAGCGGACGCAATTCTTGATGCCATTATAGAGAGAAAAACGGGGCGGCACGCTTAAGCGGAGGCACGTATGAAATACAGAAATCATAGCTGAAGAAAGGCAGGGAAGAAACATGAAAAGACGAATATTAGCATTTGGCGACTCGAACACCTGGGGGTGGAATCCGGGTGCAAGCATTGAGGCCGGTGTTCCGGTGCGCTGGGATGATGATGTGCGCTGGACAGGTGTTCTGAGCCGCGAACTGGGCGATGAATTTGAAGTGATCAACGAAGGTCTGAACGGACGCACAACGGTCTGGGACGACCCGATTGAGGAATATCGCTGCGGAAAGGATCAGCTTCCGGCAATTATGGATACGGCAGCGCCGTTTGAACTCCTGATTATTATGGTCGGAACAAATGATCTCAAGGTCCGTTTTGGCGTTACACCGAGTGACATCGCGGAAGGTGCGTCAATTCTCGTTGAACGTGCACTGGTCAGAAAAAATGATTTTTCCGGAAGAACGGCGAAGATTCTGCTGATCTGCCCTCCGCGGCTGAACCCGAACATTGATGACCGTTCCATGGGCGCCAGTTTCGGCGGAAGCTACGAGAAGTCGACCCGGCTGGCACCGTATTTTAAAAATGTCGCGGCCCGAAATGGAGTTGAATTCCTGAATGCGGATGAAATTCTTAAGAGCAGTGATATTGATGGACTGCATCTGGATCCGGATCAGCATGAAACATTCGGACAGGCCGTTGCGGCGAAGGTGCGGGAGATGCTGGCCTTAAGATAAGAGGAACGGAACAGGCTGACAGCCTGTTCCGTCAATGAAAATAAAGTTCCTGGTACATTTCGGTTTCAGACAGCATGCAGCCGTCCTTTATATAGATAATTTCGCCATCTTTTTCATTCAGGAAGGTGGAAGAGTTGGTAAGGACTACGATGCAGATCTTTCGCTCCTGCAGTTTTGTCATCATCGAAAGGGTAATGGATTTGATTCCTGCGTCTGTGTGATAGTAAGGTCTCTCAAAAAAGACAACGGTGGGAACAGAAAGAAGAATTTTTGTATAGGCAACCATCTGCTGTTGAGCCGGCTCAAGGTCGGCAACCGGCCGGCGAATACAGTCTGCGCCGATATTTTCAGTAATATACTGAATGACGCTGTGCCTGTAGGAGCGGTTTCTCCAGATAGAGGCGGTTTTCTGTGAGATCCCGTACAGGATATTTTCGAGCACTGTCATATTGGGGTAAAGCAGATGCCGGTACGGAAGTTCTGGACACCACATAATGCCATCCCGGGAGAGGCGCCGCAGGTCGTTTTTCCAATCATATTTCCTGTTATGCAGGCGAATTGTCCCCTGCTCAACGGGGGCTTTTCCTGTGACGAGTTCGCGGAACATGTTGATGCTTTTCGCATCGAGGCAGTGAATTTTAAGAAGAGCCCCCGGATACAGTGAAAACGAGAGCTTCTTAAGGCCGGCTGCGCAGACGTCCTTAAATTCAAGCACAGGAGTAAAATCATCATCGGCCGCTTCGTAATAGGCTGCGGAGGTGAAGCGGTCCGGCACAGAATGGGAGACGTTGGAACTGATATATTTGAGAAGGGTTTGATTGCGGCAGAAATCGGCTTGAAAACACCCGATGGAAGTTCCGTTTCTTACGAGAAGTATTTTTTCGCACCAATTATATACAGTGGATTCCGGGGAATCGATGACCACAAAGGTCATTCCTTCGGAGGTCAGAATGCGGACGACTTCGTAGATTTCATCAAGATCGTGGGCGTTCAGAATTGCGGAAAGGTCCTGCAGAATAACAATCTTTTTTGACATGGCATACGCTTTAAGGAGCTTGGTATAAACCAGCTCCTTTTCGTTTAATTCCCGGAGCGTTTTGGAGAAGTCAAGCTGTATATGAAGGTGCCGGGCAAACTGATCCGCCTTTTTCTGGAGGCTCGTGCGGCGGACAAAGGCAGGCTTCATGGAAAAAAGACAGATGTTCTCCGCAATTGACATGGTGGGAATCAGCTTTTCTTTTGGGTTGATCACGAAAAAGCAGTCATTGAACAGCGCGGAACCGGTGCGAAGGGGTGTTTCGTGGTTAAAGCGCATGGCTCCGGTGATCGAACAGCGGCCGTGAAAGAGTTCAAGGACGGTATCTTTTTCCGAGAGGGTACTGCAGATAATTCCAAGCGTGTGGCCTCGATAGATGTGGAGGTCAAAATCATGCAACAGTACCATCTGACCGGATGAGACGGCTGCTTTTTCAAGTGCAAACAATTCATTCCGCATAAACACCTCTTTTTTCAACGGCCGGAAGAGTGATTTCGACGGTTGTACCGAGACCGGCAACGCTGCCGACATGTATGCCGTACTGTTCGCCAAAAAGCAGTTTGATTCTTCTGCAGACATTTTTCAGAGCAATTCCGCCAGCCTGGGAGCGTTTGTCTTCCGTGATAGCTCCGACCGAAACCCGGCTCAAAGAACGGTTCAGATCAATCAGTTGTTCTTCACTCATGCCGATGCCGTTGTCGCTCACCTCGATGTGAAGTTCACTGTCGACCAGATCCATCCGGATCGTAACAAGTCCTTTTTCCGATCGGTGTTCAATGCCGTGAAAGATCGCATTTTCAATGATTGGCTGAAGGAGGAGCTTTGGGCATTGAAGGGGCATAAGCTTTGTCTCATCATCTAGAAGTTCAGTCTTCATGGAAAGCTTTTCTCCGAAGCGATATTGTTGAATAATGAAGTATCGCTCGACATTGTGCAGTTCCTCCCGGATTGTGACAAGATTGCGTGTCTCGGTGATTGTATAACGGAAAAATAATGAGAGCGATTCGGTGATATTGGCAATATTGGCGCAGCCGGCTGTCAGGGCATCGCTGCGGATGGAATCGAGCGTGTTGTAAAGAAAGTGAGGATTGATCTGGTTCTGCAGAGCGAGAAATTCTGCCTGTTTTTTTGAAAGATTCAGGATCTCCTGACGGTTGATCAGGTCATCAAGGCGGAAAACAGCTTCGTTCAAGCTCGGAGTGAGACCGCCTATTTCGTGAATAAAATCCTGATAGATTGTACCGTCCCTGAATTCTCTGCAAAGCCGGCGGTAATATGCTTCTTTTTTATGAAGCAGGATACAGGAAACAAGTACAGACGCTGCGCATACAGGAACGGCAGCGATACTGATGATCTGCACAGCGCGGGGCAAACGATGAAAACAGGATATTGAAAACAGCAGGGCAAAGCAAACTGCGGTCAATGAAGACATGATTAAGGCAAGAGAATAAGCTTCGGTTAAGGTTTTTTTTCTGTTCATCCCGGTCACCCAAACAGTTTTCTGTATTCAAGAGGCGAGACCCGTGTTTTGTCACGGAAGATCTTGGTGAAATATTTAATGTCATTATAGCCGCACATGGATGCAATTTCCGGAACAGAGTGCGAAGTATACTGCAGAAGGTATTTCGCGTTATTAATGCGAACGTCTTTCAGATAGTCTATGAAATTCTGTCCGGTCGATTTTTTAAAAATCGTAGAAAAATAAGCGGGATTAAATCCGACGTAAGTGCTTACCATTTCAAGCGTCAGGACTTCGGAAAAATGATCGCTGATGTACTGTTTCGCTGTGCGGATCGGTTTATCTTCGATATCCTGTTTCTCCGCTGTGATTCGTTTTATGAACTCGGCACAGCTGTCCCCCAGCCAGTCAAAGAGGTCGTCAAAACCGTAGATTTTCCGGCAGCCGCTTATGAGTTCCTCCCGTTCGACGGTAAGCTGAGTACCGGTATTGCGAATTTCGACCAGGACGAGATCGCAGATCTCCTCATAACAGCGGATGATAAAGTTTCCGGGTTTGCGCGTGTTTTTTATGAATTCGACCGTACGGCTGTAAGCAGTCCGGAAACGACTGACATCGAGAAGAGTCAGGGCTTCGGAGAGGTCTCTGCGAAGTCTGGCATCGAGAGCGCAGGAATAACTGTCTTCTTCAGGCTGCAGGGCAGGTAAAAGGATCTCTTCATTCAGAAAACGCTGGCAGAGCGCTTTGCGGGAGGCATTGTACGCTGCCTTGAGATCAGACAGGGAGCCAAATTCTTCACTCATGCCAATGGCAGTCTCAATTCCCGGATAGATAGATTTTAAGTCAATAAACTCTGTTCGGAGCCGGCGCAGGCCGGAGGTAAGCGGAGCAAAGTCTGAATGAGTACAGTTAATTAGAACTTGCCCAATCCATAAGACTATACGAAATCCTATATTCTCGTGGA
>R11__coassemble_1305_pt1 | contig 14258 bp, 14 predicted proteins | sample R11__metabat2_low_PE_006 | metagenome-assembled genome bin R11 | reverse complement strand
ATCTTCTTTCCGATATCCTGATCCTCGAACTTCGGCCATAAAATTCCGGGTGTATCTAAAAGTTCAATCTGACTGTTGAGGCGAATCCACTGTCTTCCTTTCGTAACGCCGGGTTTATTGCCGGTTTTGAGCGAAGCTCTTCCGGAAAATGAATTGATAAAGGTTGATTTTCCGACATTAGGAATGCCGGCCACCATCGCCCTGATCGGTCTCTGCTTAATTCCCCTTCTCCTGTCCCTCTCGATTTTTTCGCGGCAGGCATCGAGAATCACAGGAGTGAAATTTTTAAGCGAAGCATTTTTACGCAGATCACAGGCATAAGGATTTAGCCCGTCTTCTCTGTATTTCTCAAGCCAGAGAGCATTTTGCTTCTCATCTGCGAGGTCTTCCTTTCCGAAGAGGATCATTCGCGTCTTTCCGGCACCAAGCTTCACCAGCTCCGGATTTCTGCTCGACCAGGGAATGCGCGCGTCTACGATTTCTATAATAAGATCAATCAGTTTTATATTTTCCTGCATCTGACGGACTGTCTTCGTCATATGCCCCGGATACCATTGATAATCCAATTCTTACCTGCTTTCAGTGTTCATTTTTAATCTGCATGCAGCCCTTATTTAACAAAACCCATATTGCCGACAGGCCCGCCGATAAACCACACTTTCCCGATAATGCTGGATTTTGCGATATTGCCGACATCGGTAAAACGGCTGTCTTCACTGTTATTTCTGTTATCGCCCAGCACAAAATACTCGTTGCTTGCGAGTTTGACCCCATTCTCCGCTATTCCTGCGCTGCTGATGTTCGGAAAATCATTCGATTCTATATACGTTTTCCCGTCAATTAAGATCAGTCCGTCACGGATCTGGATTGTCTCTCCTGGAAGGCCGATCACACGCTTTACATGGATGCCGGCGTCAACTTCACTGCTGTTCCGATAGGCAATAATATCGCCGCGATGAATGCTGCCGATCATGTACGCAGCTCGGTTGACAAAAACTCGGTCACCGGTCACCAGTGTCGGACTCATGGAATTTTCCTGAATCGTCACGGAACCGAAAAATACGAAGGCGGTCATCGCCGCCAGCAGCAGGACGACTCCAAACTGCATGAGTACATTCAGCTTTCTGCGCTGTTTTTCGCGCTTCACGCGTCTTAAAATTTCAGCCTGTGTATTAGACTTTGCCATTTCGGTCTTTCCTCATATCATTTCTTTGCCGGGCAAACAACAGCTTTGGAGCACAACCATCAGGTTAATACGGAAAACATATCATTGTCACACTTTTTCTATATGATAAGAAAAAAGGAGCCGGATACAACCTGCACCCCGCTCCCGCTTCTTTCTTACCGAATAACTTCCTTAACCTTTGCGCTCTTTCCAGAACGCTCTCTCAGGTAGTTAAGCTTAGCTCTTCTGACCTTACCGTGACGGACAACTTCGATCTTCTCAACGTTCGGAGAATGAACCGGCCACGTCTTTTCAACGCCGATACCGCTTGAAGACTTGCGGACTGTAAAGGTCTCGCGTGCACCGCCGCCCTGTCTCTTCAGAACAACGCCTTCAAAGATCTGAATACGTTCGCGGTTGCCTTCTTTGATCTTGCCGTGTACACGAACTGTATCGCCTACACGAAACTCAGTAACTTCGCTCTTGAGCTGAGCATCTTCGATCTTCTTGATGATTTCGTTCATGATAAACTCCTTATCTCATGTGGATGTTCATTGCCTAATCATTTAGAAATGTGAATCATCAGCGGCAAGAGGACCATCGTTTAAATAACTACCCCATAATACTATATGTCTTTCCGGTTTTCAAGATACTTTTTGATAAACTCCCGTTCCTTCGGGCTGATGGGAGCTGTTTCAAGAAGATCAGGTCTCCTCTCTGCTGTGCGGATCAGGGATTGTTCTCTTCTCCATGCATCGACTTTCGCATGGTCCCCGGAGAGAAGAATCGATGGAACGCTTCTCCCATTCCAGATCTCCGGTCTGGAATACTGAGGGAATTCAAGCAGACCGTCCCCGAAAGAATCATCCTCAGCAGACTCATTATTGTGCAGCACTCCGGGAATCATCCTGGAAATTGCATCCATCATGCACATGGCAGGCAGTTCCCCTCCCGTCAGCACGAAATCACCGATCGAAACCTGATCGGTCACGATTGCATCGAGAACACGCTCATCAATTCCCTCATAATGGCCGCATAAGAATACAATTCCGCGGCTCATCGCGAATTCTTTCGCCATAGCCTGATCAAAGACTCTTCCCTGAGGTGTCAGGTAGACCACCCTCGGCTGATAATCAAGCCGATCTGCGATCGACCGGTAAGCATCATAAACAGGCTGGGCCTGCATCACCATGCCTGCACCACCGCCATACGGATAATCATCTGTCTTGCCATGTTTGCTGGCGGTATAGTCGCGGATATTGACAGCTTCCAGCGAAAGCAGACCGTCATCAATTGCCCGTCCGATAATACTTGTGTTCATGCCATCCCGAATCATATCCGGAAACAGCGTGAGGACATAATATTCCACCGTCAGATCTCCCTCATCGGCCGGACGACAATTGTCTGGCCCACGGCATCGACCGATACCACATAATCATCGATTGCCGGAATGTAGCTCATCGCGCCGTCCGTCTTTTTGACCGCATATACATCATTGGCACCGGTTCTCAGGATATCCTCCAGAAGCCCGAAATTCTCTCCGTTATCCAGAAGTACCCGGCTTCCGAGAAGATCGCCGATATAGTACTGTCCTTCCCTGAGCGGCAGCGCGTCCTCGCGCCGCACCATCAGGGAAATCCCCTTCATGTTCTTCACATCTTCGATTGAGTCGTATCCCTCAAGCTTGATGATCGGTTTTCCTTTAAAAAAAGTCACTCTCTCAATCCCGACTTCCTTCTCGCCGGACGGCAGCTCAAGAAGTACCTTTTTCAGTTCTCTGAAGCGTTCCGGCTCATCCGTTGTGGGATAAATATTGACTTCGCCTTTTAAGCCGTGCGTCGAAGAAATGACGCCGATTTCCAGTTTATCCAGCATATTATTGTAAAATATCCACTTCGACATGTTCATCTGTCTTCGTGGATGCGGCCTTTACGACCGAGCGAATTGCCTTGGCGATACGGCCCTGTTTGCCGATGACCTTCCCCATATCTGTAGGGGCGACCTTCAGCTCGATCACCGTCTGATCGTCTTCCTTGCGTTCCGTAACGACTACTTCATCGGGATGATCAACGAGAGCTCTTGCCATGACTTCGACTAACTCTTTCATGAGCACCTCCAAAAGAAACCGTCACCTCTTAAGAAAATGACGGCACTGATTTATTTCCCGATATTATTTTGTGATACCAGCAAGCTTAAGAAGCTTTGCTACTTCAGCAGTCGGCTGAGCGCCGTTTGCAAGCCATTTCTTCGCTGCTTCTTCATCGATCTTGTAGACACTCGGATCCTGGTTCGGATCATAAGTTCCGATCTCTTCGATAAATCTGCCGTCTCTCGGGGATCTGGCATCAGCGACGATAATTCTGTAAAGCGGAGCTTTCTTCTTGCCGATTCTTGTTAATCTGATCTTGACCATGGTTTTCTAATCCTCCTGAAAAATAATAAAATGTGTACCTGTCTGAAATTCAGACATCTATTTTCAGCGGCATACATGATCCGCTGAGCTGAAATGCAGTGGTTAGCATCAATATGTTTGTCCATGACTTCATGCCGACCGTGCAGTCCATCCTGTTAAACCGGACCTCTCCGAATAGAGGACCTCAGCTGTTAAAAAGGAAGCTTGAAGCCGCCCATGCGGCCTCCGAACATGCCTCTCCCCTTTCCCTTCATCATACCGGGCATCTGCTTCATCATCTTGCGGGCCTGTTCAAACTGTTTGACAAGCCTGTTGACCTCAGCGATATCACACCCAGCCCCGGCAGCAATCCTTCTCTTTCTTGAAGGATTCAAAATATCCGGGTTTGACCGCTCCTGCGGAGTCATGGAGAGAATGATGGCCTCGGTCCGCTTCATCGCTTTTTCGTCAATCATGCCGGTGAGCTCGGAAGATTTGGCACCTATGCCGGGAAGCATTGACAAAATGCTTTCCAATCCGCCCATCTTCTGCATCTGCTCCATACTTGTCAGGTAATCATCAAAGCCGAAGGAAGCCTTGCGGAACTTTTTTTCCATCTCCCTGGCCTTGTCCTCATCAAGACTCTGCTGCGCCTTCTCGATAAGGGTCATGACGTCGCCCATTCCAAGGATCCGGCTGGCCATCCGATCCGGATAGAACTGTTCCAGGTCATCCATCTTCTCGCCCATGCCGACATACAGAATAGGCTTTCCGGTCATGGCCTTGACAGACAAAGCTGCACCGCCTCGCGTGTCGCCGTCGCATTTTGACAGGGCCACACCGTCGATCCCGACCTTAAATGTAAATGTCCGCGCCACATTGACAGCCTCCTGGCCAGTCATTGCGTCAACGACAAGAATTGTGTAATCGACCTGAACCGCTTCCTTGATGTTCTTGAGTTCTTTCATCATATCGTCATCGATCTGCAGACGACCTGCAGTATCGATGATAACAATGTTCTGTCCGTTCGCCTGCGCAGAGGCGATGCCCGCTCTGGCAATATCAACCGGATTTTTCTTATTGCCCATCGTAAAGACGGGAACTCCGACTTTTGCGCCATTTGTTTCCAACTGGCTGATTGCACCGGGCCGATAGATGTCACAGGCAACGAGAAGCGGACTTCTTCCTGCCTTTTTATATTTTCCTGCCAGTTTTGCAGCCGTAGTGGTTTTGCCCGATCCCTGCAGCCCGGCCATCATAATAACCGTCATCCCCCCGGCATTAAGGGGAATTTCCGTTGTTTCCGAACCCATCAGTTCTACAAGCTCATCGTGAACGATCTTAATGACCATCTGCCCCGGATTGAGGCCGTTCATGACGTCCTCACCGATGGCTTTCTGTTCAACCGCTCTGGTGAAATTCTTAACCGTCTTAAAATTGACATCCGCCTCCAGCAGCGCCATTTTAACCTGCTTCATCGCTTCATGGACATCGTCCTCGGTCAGTTTTCCTTTGCTTCGCAGGTTCTTGAATACCGCCTGAAGCTTATCTGTAAGGCTTTCAAATGCCATAGATTAAAGTTCCTCCAGAATTTCGTCCGCCAGCCGCATAATTGCCGGATCTGCTGTCAGTTTTCGAATCTCCGATGTCTTTTCCCTGATTTCAAGAAATCTCCGCACAAGCCCGAGCTTTTCCTCGTATCCCTCAAGGATCTTTGCGCAGCGGCGCACCATATCATGAACGCCCTGCCTCGTAATGCCGAGCTCCCCGGCAACCTCTGTAAGCGAATAATCCTCCATGACAACTTCTGAAAATATCTGCTTCTGCCTCTCTGTCAGAAGGTCACCATAGAAATCAAAGAGCAGGGCTTCCTCATATCTTTTTTCCATGAGTGGTATCATAACGGCTGGACAGCCCTTTGTCAAGTATTTTTTCTTTACATGCATCCCGGGACCGGTCGATATCAACCTCGTTTTGAATATTGAGACAACGACAGATCCGAAAATGAATAAACGAGCCTGCCCACAACAGTTTCTTTTGCATTCAGATACAATGAAAACATGCCGCGGCACATTTTCGCTGCGTAATGACGATACGAAAAAACATGACGCCGGCACGTTTTCTGTACGTTATGATGTACAAAAAAGATCCGGACACCCCGGATCTCTGATAAAGCTCTCTTTATTCGTACAGCCATCTCATCATCGATGGAGCTGATAATCCTGATATTGTTCCGGAACAGGCATTCCGAGCCTTTTGTACATGGTCTTCATAACCGCCCTGAAGATATTTTCATAGCCTGTACATCTGCATAGATGCCCAGAAAGCAATCTGCGAAGCTCTGCTTCCGTATATAGTTTTCCCGAATCAAGAATTTCCTTCGCTGACAGAATAAACCCCGGTGAGCAAAAGCCGCATTGAATGGCAGTCTCATCTATAAAGGCCTGCTGAATGTCAGAGAGTTCACCATTTGGTCCCTCAAGCCCTTCCAGCGTGATGATCTCTTTTCCATCCGCCCAGACAGCCAGATAGATACAGGAATCATACGCCTCACCGTCAATCAAAACCGTACAGGCACCGCACTCTCCGACTTCACAGCCTTTCTTCACAGAGGTCAGACGATAATCATTTCTCAGCATATCTGTTAGAGAAGCACGGACGTCTACCATTTCGGAACGTTTTTTTCCGTTAATCGTACAGGTCACAAGCTTATACTGTCTTATTTCCTCAGTCATTGATCTCACCTCCTGCCCTTCCAACTGCCTCCGTAAATGCCCTCATTGCCAGCGTTTTGCAGAGATGCAGCCGGAAGCTCTTCGAAGCTCTCCAGCTGTCGCGCGGATGCACATCCGAAAGCACAGTTTCGCCGAGAAGTTCTCTTGTCCCGGTAGAAACCTCTTTTTCGCGGAGCTTTGCTTCTGCCGTCCGGGCCCTGATGGGGGTGGGGGCAGCAACGCCGAAACCGATTCTGATGTCACGGATCACCTTCTTATCCTCAGACAGCCTGACATTGACCGAGCAGCCGGTGGTCGCGATCTCCATCGCATTTCTCATCCCGTATTTAATGTAACAGCCCGTGTAGCCCCTGTAAGCATTTTCAGGAATCAGAACCGCTGTTTCGAGTTCCCCCGGACGAAGATCCACCCTGCCGGGTCCGAGATAAAACTGCTCAATCGGCAGGTGTCTGAGCCCGTCCGGACCGGACAGCTCAATGATTGCATCATAGGCAAAGAGTGTCGACGCAGAATCAGCGGAAGTCACGCCGTTGCAGGTGTTGCCGCCAATGGTTCCGATGGAACGGATCTGAGGACCGCCGACCATTCCCACAGCTTCTCCAAGCACCTGAATATACTTCCCGATCAGCGGATCCGCCGATAGATGCGCAAATGAAGTCAATGAACCGATGCGGATCGTACCGTCTTCCTCTCTGATCACTCCTCTGAGTTCATTAAGACCATAGATGCTCACAAGTTCGCAGCCGGCCATTCTTCCCTCACGGATCTTTATGAGCACATCGGACCCGCCTGCGATAATCTTTGCGTTCGGATGCTCAAGCAGAAGCTGCGTCGCGTGACGGACACTCTCTGCTTCATAAAGCGCACTTATGTCGTACATAGGTATACCTCATATTCTGATATGGCGCATCTGATTCCGGATCACGAATGAATTTCCGAAATACTTCCACAGTGCTGCTCCGGATCATTTCTCCGGACTTAAGGACAGACCGGATCAGATCAAACCTTCTTCTGAAAATCTTCTGTAAAGCTCATGCGGATCCATCGGCAGAGCGTAAAGCTGTACACCTGTTGCCTGACGAATTGCTGCACGTATCGCCGGTGCCACCGGAATGACCGGAGGTTCACCGAGTGCTTTTGTGCCGTATGCAGATGTCGGCTCCGGATTTTCAACGAACTGCGCTTCAAGATGCGGATGATCCATAAAGGTCGAAAGCTTATAATCAAGAAGATTTCCGTTCAGAAGCTTCCCCGTCTTTTCATCATACAGCATCTTCTCGGAGAGAGCGTAGCCGATTCCCATACTCATCCCGCCGTGAACCTGGGCAGCTGCAAGCGCCGGATTGATCAGTTTTCCACAGTCATGGACATTGATAATATTAAGAAGTCTGACGCGGCACATTTCAATATCAACTTTCACCTCGGCGAAGCAAACCCCAAAACTGTAGGCGTTTGATCTGATCTGTGTCGTCTTTTCCGCTGTAATCTGTACAGAATGACTGGTATCATAGAGCGCCGTCATCGCAAGCTCACCAAGCGACATCAGCCCCCTTCCATCCGTGCTGCGAATAATCTCTCCGTTCTCGATATCCAGAAGATAGGGCTGCATCCTTGTATAACGGCAGGCAGTCTCGAGAATCTTCTCCTTCAGTTCTTCCGCAGTATTGCGGATCGCCATGCCGGCAGCATAGGTCTGTCTGGATGCGTAAGCTCCGAGACCGAAAGGTGTTACATCCGTATCCTGGCAGGAGACAACATGAACCATTTCAAACGGCACTCCGACCGTTTCCGCTGTCATCTGGGTGTAGGCAGTATCCGCGCCCTGACCGATCTCCGTCTCACCGACCTGGACCTGAATCGAACCATCCTGATTGACAATCATGCGGCATGACGATGTCTCAAGCGAGATCGGATAGACGCCTGTATTGTACCAAAGCGGGGCGACACCGATTCCCCTCCTGATATTGCCGGTCTGTTTTTCATAAGCCTTCCGCTTTTCATCGTAGTGAATCCAGGCCGCTCCCTTGTCTAAACACTGCTGAAAGGAATCTGCGTAAAGTTCCGTTCCGAAGAAACCGTCAACATAGCCTTTCGGCATCAGCGTCTTCCGGTTGAATTCAAGAAGATCCATACCGAGTGCTGCAGCGATATCATCTGCATGAGATGAAATGGCAAAGCCCGCCTGCGCCATCCCGTAGGAGCGCATCGCACCGCCGGGCTGTATGTTGGTAAAGACTGTATAAGAATCACATTCTACATTCGGGCACGGATAGAGCTTTGGAAACGCACCCATTCCCTTGGCAGCGATAGCGTGTCCGTGAGACGCGTAAGCCCCCTGATTGGAAAAGGCCTCAAGCTTCCTGGCAACCAGTGTTCCATCCGGACGCACATAGGAAATGATATGGCTTTTAATCGCATGCCGGACACGTGTGTTCCGAAAAGTCTCCTCGCGGGTGCAGTCGAGCTTGACAAGTCTTCCCCCCACCTGCATGGACAGATAGGCGCAAAGCGGCTCATAGAGGACGTCCTGTTTGTTCCCGAACCCACCGCCGATATATGGCTTGATCACCCGAATGCTTCCCCATGGAATTCCAATGGCCTGGCCCACAATCCGCCGCACAATATGCGGGATCTGCGTTGAGGAAACAACAACAAGCTTTTCATTTTCCCGATAGGCAAAACAGACTGCATTTTCAATATGGCAATGCTGAACGGTCGGCGTTTCATACCAGCCCTCAACCTTAATCAGTCCCGGCTCTTTCACGGCCTCCTCATAATTTCCCATGCGAAGGTCCGTGTGGTTGAGGACATTATTGGAAAATTTTTTGTGCAGAAGCGGCGCTCCGTCCTTCATGGCTTCCAGCGGATCAAGCACCACCGGCAGCTCCTCGTATTCAATCTTCACAAGACGGGCTGCGCGGTCTGCTGCCACCTCATCCTCGGCAACCACAGCCGCAACGTCATCTCCGTAATAGCGGACATGGCGTGTCAGAAGATGACGGTCCTGAACATCCTGATGTGCCGGATCCATTGACCAGGGATGACCGGAAGTTGGAAAACTGTTTTTGGGTACCTCAAAACAGGTGACGATCTTTACAACGCCGGGAACCTTTTCAGCTTCCGAAGTATCGATCGCTTTTACATATGCATGTGCTATATCGGCATGGACAATCTTCGCAATAAGCGCCCTTCTGTCACACAGGTCGTCCGTATATTTCGTTCTTCCTGCTGCTTTATCGTGAGCATCGACTCTCGGCATACTTTTTCCGACAATCATAGACTTACCGCCTTTCACACTTCAGGTTATCAGATAAAATGTTTAAAAATATTATATAAATTCAGCTCCTTACCGTCAATCACAGTTCATCTAATTTGCACAATTCAAGACAGCTGACACATGATAATACATGGCTCCGTGAGCACGAAGACCGAAGAAATCCGGCATCAAAGGAGCAAAATACTTGAAAGATATCCTGAATCCATTAAAATAGTCAAGGTGAAGTTCAGACACAGTAAATTTTTTTGCGGTCACCGCTTTCAAATTTCGAAATTTCAGATAAATATGGCAAAAAATAAGCTTCGGCAATCAGACCTTCTGTTTTCAAACCGCGATCTCTTTTTTCTTCTTGTTCCGGCCATGATCGAACAGCTGCTCAACTCGCTCATGGGCACTGTGGATTCCATGATGGTCAGCAATATCCGGGGAGCCGCGATCTCGGCAGTTTCCCTCACAGACTCCATCAATGTGCTCATTATTCAGATGTTCTCTGCCCTGGCAGCCGGCGGCACGATTATCTGCTCACAGTATTTAGGAAAAGATGAACCGGAAAACTGCAATAAGGCTGCACATCAGGTTTTTCTGTCAGTGCTGATTATCTCCGCAGCTGTCACGATACTCTGCGTTGCCCTGCACAATCCGCTGCTGTCTTTCATATTCGGACAGGTAGATGATGATGTGATGGAGGCCTCACGGATTTATTTTCTGACAACGGCGCTATCTTATCCTTTCATTGCAATGTTTAATGTCCACGCGGCTTTTTTCCGTTCGGAAGGGAACTCCGGGCTCCCAATGAAGGTGTCTGTCTCCTGCAATCTTCTGAACATTGCAGGCAATGCATTCCTCATTTTCGGCCTTCATCTCGGTGTATTCGGAGCCGCGCTTTCGACCCTGATCTCGAGAGCGGTGATGGCTTTTGTCATGCTGTTTTTTCAGAGGCGCAAAAAACAGGTCATTGTCATCAGAAATTACCTGATCAGGCCTGATTTTGCGCTGATTATCACGATACTTTCCGTCGGCATTCCTTCCGGAATTGAGAACGGCATGTTCCAGTTCGGAAAGCTTGCGATCCAGTCAACGGTTTCTACACTCTGCACAGCGGCTATTGCTGCTGAAGCTATGGCCATTCTTCTCGAAAATCTGAGCGGCATTGCCGGAATCGGCATGGGAATCGGTCTTATGACTGTCGTCGGCCAGTGCATAGGAGCCGGGAAACCGGAGATGGCCGGTTATTATATCAAAAAGGTGACACTGATCGCTGAAGTTGTTGTGACCTTTACCACCCTGCTCATGTATTCACTGACCGGTCCGATCACCCGCCTCGCGGGCCTCGAACAGGAGAGCGCTGAGATGTGCCTCTTTATGATGACGGTGATCACGATCATGAAACCCATCTTCTGGACGCTTGCCTTTGTACCTGCCTACGGTCTGCGGGCCGCCGGCGATGTGAAGTTTTCCATGCTCACCTCCACCTGCACCATGTGGTTCTGCCGGGTTGGTCTTGTCTTTTACCTTATTCGCTTCCGAGGATTCGGTCCGATCGGCGTCTGGATCGGACAGATCTCCGATTGGGGACTCAGGGCTCTGATCTTTTCCCTGCGTTTTCGGAGCAGGAAATGGCTTCGACACAAAGTGGTTTAACAAAAAATTTCGACACCATTCCTTTCCGCAATATCGCCTGAACAACTTTATTTTAATCGGAATGGTGTCTTCTGCATAGCAAATTGTCCCCACCCGCAAAGCGGATGGTTTATTGTTTCACATGACGCTTTATTTCTCAAAGAGAAATAAAGCGTCAGTTCAACAAGCGGAAGCCCATAACAAGAAAACGTGCCATCAGCACGTTTTCTCGTTATGGCAAAAAAAAGGAAGGCTGTTCAAAGCCTTCCGAATAAAAGCCGATGGCCGGACTCGAACCGGCGACCTACGCATTACGAATGCGTTGCTCTACCAACTGAGCCACATCGGCGAACAATGTTTATTATACATGTAAAATTAAAAAATGCAAGTAAAAGATTATCGGAATTTAAAGTATTCCATTCCAGGTCCTTCACGATTCTTGCCGGAAGACACTCCCGCAGTTCGTTTTCCCGTTGCCGAATACTAAAAATCTATTTATAATTGTAGTGCTGTGCCCATAATACAGCGTTTTATCATGTTTTTCGAAAGGACCCCTTTATGTACACCAAGATCCGACGTTTTTTTTCTTTGTGGCCGCTGAGTCTTCTTATCTCTGCGCTTCTTACAGGTCTTCCATTCGCCTTCATGAAGATTTACTACATGTATGGCGACGACTATCTCATGAATTACATTGCGAACGGTTCATACGGTTCCCTCGACAGTGACCATCTTGTCTTTCCTCGGATGCTTTTCGGCACTGCCTGCTCCCTGCTTTACGGAATGACAAAAAACGTTAATTGGTACTGTGTACTGCTTGTCGGTTCTATTGCCGTTTCATACGCAGTTTTCCATTATCTCATTGCCCGGAACAGCAGCAATCCTTTCGCTCTCGGACTTTCACTCCTTCTGAACGCAGTCACCGTTCCGATGGTCCTGACATTTACTTCGGCCGCTTTTCTATCGGTTGCGGCAGGTGCTGCCCTCCTCTTCTTTGCGGCCTCAGAAAAACACTCCATCCACCTCATGGTATTCGGTGTCATTCTCGCAATCTGGGGCTACTGCATCCGAAGCGATACCCTTCTTCCGGGTTTCTGTATGTTCGGACCTGCGGCACTGCATTACCTCATCTGCTTTATCCGCTCACGAAAAACCGGAGAATTTTCCCTGTATCTCAGAAATTTTCAACTCCTTATGATATCAGCCGTCTGTGCAGCAGCAATATTGTTCGGACTTCACATCTGGGAGAAAAATGCATACAGCACGGAGATCTGGAGTACATTCAGTTCTTATAATTATGCCAGAGGTGAAGCGCTTGATTATCCCGGCGTCAGTTATGACCAGTTCAGTGAAGCGTATCAGAACATCGGCTTTTCACAGGAAGAATACACTCTCATGTATCGCTGGTCCTTCGCCGAAAAGCAGGCCTTCAGTGAAAATAAATTTCTTCAGATTGCAGCAATCAATCAAACTGCCTACTCAATCGACGCGCGGATTGACTATCTGAAGTCAAATCTCGGTGAAGGGACAGGTCTTTTCATTCTCCTGATTCCGTATTTTATCTGGCTGCTGTTCGTTGTGACTGACCGCAGTTTCTCAAAGTTCATCGGTTTTCTGGAAGCCCTTTGCCTGTCGGCCGTACTGGCAGCACTCTGCTTCATCCGTCTGCGGTTTCTTCTCAGGGTCGCCGTTCCTCTCGGTATGATTGATCTGCTTGTCATGGCTCTCTTTACGAAAGATAAACCGACCCGCAGAAGTCTGATCCCAACAGTCGCGGTATCAGTTCTGCTGATTGCTCTCTTTGCACTTTTCGCTGATCATTTCTTTGCGGCAGTTGCAGGTCTCCGAAGTGAAACGACCTATGCTTCCTCACAGGCTGCGCTTGATGAGGTAAGAACGCATCCCGAAAGAATTTATGTCACTGACAGCTACGCTTTTGGCTGTATGTATTATTACGGCCACCCGATTCAGGAAATCAAAACAATCGACGACTACAGCCATGTGATCCGTTCGGGCAGCTGGGACAGTTTCTCCGAAAGATACTACGATATTTTGGACAGCCTTAATTTTAAAGATCCAGACAACCTTCTGTCTTCTCTGCTGACGGAAGAAAATATTTATCTATTATCTGACAACGGCTCCGCTGTCGCCGCTTATCTGCAGAGTATTTCCGAAAAAAAGATCGGCTATACGCAGGAGACGGTCGGAGACGGTTCTCTTTACCTCTTCAGGTTTTACTATGAGGATGAATGATCTTTCACCAAATCGGCATTAGAAAACAGGAAAAACGTGCTTCCGGCACGTTTTTCCTGTTCGTTAAAAAATACTGCTGTATCTTATAATTAAGGTTTCTATAAGTTACCCCGGTTTTGCGCAGGTACAAAGCGGAGATAGACCTTTAACTCTGTTATCATCTTATGGTTTTTCACTAAAAAATGTTGAAACAGACAATACCGGTAATAATCAGCAGATTTCCGAGTACCTTTCGTTTTGTAAGCGGCTCATGAAAAATCAGAAAGCTCAGCAAAAGAATCCATAAATTGCCGGTTCCGTCCATGACTGCGCCGCTCTGCATCGTCACATTTTTGCTGTAAGCAAAGACACAGACAAACATGCTGGCGAACATCAATCCATAGCCAACAATCACCTTCCAGTTCAGATATTCCCGGATAAAATTTTTATGCGGTTCGGCCGCACTCTTTTTCAGCAATACATGTGAAAAAGCCGCGATCAGGGACGCGAGTGCGAAAAGAAGCGACCACGGATTCCAGTTGACAAAACTGTTCATCAGCGCTCATCTCCTTTCGAAGTTTCACTGTTCACAAGCATAATTCCACAGAAAACCAGCAAAATTCCTATGACATTGGCCGGCCTAACAGACTCATGAAAGAATAGGATACTCCAGAGAAATGTCCAGAATATTGCAAACGCACGATTTGCATAAGCGATCGAAAGATCAAACTTCTTGATAATCTGCTGCCAGAAAACCGCATAAACTCCGAGGCAGAGAACTTCAGCAAACATCCACAGCCATCCTTTAAAGGATAAGCCGTGGATTGTAATGCCTGACAC
>R11__coassemble_1267_pt1 | contig 14547 bp, 9 predicted proteins | sample R11__metabat2_low_PE_006 | metagenome-assembled genome bin R11 | reverse complement strand
GACTTGGAAGTGCCCTGATTCTGGAATTTCTGCTCTATTATCTGACGAAGCCGGAGCATCAGCTTGAGGTCAGGGAGGAAATCTACCTGGATAATTCGCTTGATTTGTTTTGAAAAAATGCTTTACGTTTTTTCTGTTCGGGTTATAATTATAAAGAATGGGCTTTTCGAACGCAGCTGGATGCCGCTTTTTTGAAGGTTTCCTCGAAGAGGCGAGAGGACAGCATCTGTTCAATGAACGCGGGATGCATGCGCATTTATGCGCTTATATCATGAAAGGAGCAAGGAATAAAATGGGATTTATTGATGAGATCAAGGCGAAAGCCAAAGCTGACAAGAAGACGATCGTTCTTCCGGAGTCAATGGACAAGAGAACTTACGATGCCGCGGAGAAGATTCTTAAAGAAGGAATCGCGAACATCGTCATCATTGGAACACCGGAAGAAATTGCCAGGTACGGTGCAGGCTATGATATTACAGGCGCCGTTATCGTTGATCCGTTCAATGACCCGAATAAGCAGAAGTATATCGATAAATTTGTTGAACTTCGCGCAAAGAAGGGCGTAACTCCGGAAACCGCTCAGGCACAGATGGAAAAGGATTACATGTATTATGCATGCCTGATGTGCAAATGCGGAGATGCAGACGGTGTTGTTTCCGGGGCCTGCCATTCAACGGGCAATACCATTCGTCCGGCTCTTCAGCTGCTTAAGACCGTTCCGGGCATCAGCAGTGTATCCGGCTTCTTCCTGATGGAAGTTCCGAACTGCGAATTCGGAGAAAACGGTCTCTTTGTTATGGCTGACTGCGCTGTCAACACAGATTTTGACTCCGCAAAGCTCGCTGAGATCGCTATGCTTTCTGCAGAGTCCTTCAGGAGCTTTGTCGGCGCCGAGCCGAGAGTCGCCATGCTTTCCTATTCCACAATGGGCAGCGCTAAGCATGACGATGTCACGAAGGTGGCAGAAGCGGTAAAGATCGCTCATGAAAAATATCCGGACATCAAGCTTGACGGTGAGCTTCAGCTTGATGCAGCTCTTGTTCCGTCTGTTGCTGAGCTTAAGGCTCCGGGCAGCGAAGTTGCCGGAAAAGCCAATACCCTTGTGTTCCCGAGCCTTGAAGCAGGCAATATCGGCTACAAGCTTGTTCAGAGACTTGCAAAGGCCAATGCTTACGGTCCGGTTCTTCAGGGACTTTCCATGCCGGTCAATGATCTGTCCCGCGGCTGCTTTGCGGACGATATCGTAGGTGTTGTCGCGATGACTGCAGTTCAGGCACAGCAGAAGTAATCATCACATAAAATAAAGGAGAAATATCAGCATGAAGGTTCTTGTTATTAATGCAGGAAGTTCCTCTCTTAAGTATCAGCTCATCAACATGGAAGATGAGTCTGTCACAGCTAAGGGTCTCTGCGAGCGAATCGGCATTGCAGGCTCCCGTCTGACACACAAGGTTCCGGGGAAAGAAGATTATGTGGTTGAAGAAGCCATGCCGACTCATCAGAAGGCGATTGAGCTGGTTCTTGCAGCTCTCGTAGATTCGGAACACGGTGTTGTCGCCTCTGTTGATGAGATTGACGCTGTCGGTCATCGCGTTCTCCATGGCGGTCAGACTTATACAGAATCCATCAAGGTTGATGAGAATGTCAAGGCAGTGATCCGCGAGTGCTTCGACCTTGGTCCGCTGCATAATCCGGCGAACCTCATGGGTATTGAAGCCTGCGAAGCAGCGATGCCCGGCAAGTCAAATGTCGCCGTTTTTGATACTTCCTTCGGTATGGCGCTTGAACCGTACGCTTATCGCTATGCGATTCCGGAAGAGTATTATGATAAATACAAAATCCGCCGCTATGGTTTTCACGGAACAAGTCATATGTTTGTCTCCGGTGAGACAATCCGTTTCCTGAATCTTCCGGAAGGCAGCCAGAGGGTCATCGTCTGCCACCTTGGCAACGGATCTTCGATTTCCGCGAGTGTCGGCGGAAAGGCTGTTGACACCTCCATGGGTCTTACCCCGCTTGAAGGTCTGGTCATGGGCACACGTTCGGGTGATCTTGATCCGGCTGTTGTTCAGTTTATCTGCAATCATGAGAAGATCTCCGTTGATGAGATGCTGAATATCCTTAACAAGAAGTCCGGCGTTTATGCTCTTTCCGGCGGTCTTTCAAGCGATTTCCGTGATCTTGGACAGGCTGCTGCGGAAGGAAACGAAAAAGCACAGCTTGCGCTGGATGCCTTTGCGCATAAGGTTGTAAAGACTGTGGGCGCCTACCTCGGCGTTATGAACGGCGCTGATGCGATCGCTTTCACAGGCGGTATCGGTGAAAATGACAAGGCTATGCGTGCTCGTATCATGAAGCATTTTGAATTTGCCGGCATCAAGATTGATCCGGAAAGAAATGATGTCCGGGGCAAGGCTCAGATCATTTCCACAGACGATTCTTCTGTCCGCGTCATTGTCCTGCCGACAAACGAAGAGCTTGCAATCGCGCGTGAGACGGTACGCCTTAGCTGAATGGGGTTTCTTTCCTTCAAAATACCCGGAAAATGAGTGCTTTTCGCAGGAAATCTATTGACAAATGCGAGGAGTCACCCTTATAATATTCAAGGCGTTAAGGAGGTGTGAGAAATGTCCATTTGCCCGAAGAATAAACATTGCTCTGCACGGCGTGACAAGACAAGAGCTCATTGGAAGATGAGCCAGTCTACGTTAGTTAAGTGCAGCAAATGCGGCGCTTTAATGATGCCGCACAGAGTCTGCAAAGCCTGCGGGACATATAATAAGCGTGAAATCGTCAAGCAGGACGAAGACTGATTAAATTAATTTATGAATTTGCAAGCCGAAAAGCTGCTGCCGATTATCGGCGGCAGCTTTTTCAGTTCACATCAACATATGGAAAACATGCCGCACGCCTGTTTTCCGTGTACTGTAAGTAAGAAGGAGCTGTCGACGGCAGATCCTGTGTTTTACGGGAGGAAGCAGCATGAATAAAATCCGTATTGCGGTAGATGCCATGGGCGGTGATCTGGCACCTGAAGCGCCGGTAAAGGGGGCGATTGCAGCGCTGAACGGAAATTCTGAGATTTCTGTAGTCCTGCTGGGCGATCAGCCGGCAATCGAGAAGATCCTCTCCGAATCGGAATATCGCAGAGAAGACGTGAACGTCATTCACTGTACGGAAAAAATCGAAATGGCGGAGCCGCCGGTGGCCGCTATTTCTTCAAAAAAGGATTCTTCGATTGTCAAAGGAATGCTGATGGTGAAGAGAGGTGAGGCCGATGCTTTTATTTCGGCAGGCTCGACGGGTGCAGTGCTTGTGGGCGGTCAGGTACTGGTAGGCCGTATAAAGGGAGTTGAGCGACCGCCGCTTGGCGCTCTGATGCCGACAGAAAAAGGAATGACTCTGCTCATTGACTGTGGTGCGAATGTTGATGCGAGGCCAACCTGGCTTTTACAGTTCGCCGAGATGGGGTCTGTTTATATGGAAAAAGCCTTCGGAATTAAAAATCCGACCGTCGGTCTAATCAATATCGGTGCAGAAGAAGAGAAGGGCAATGCGCTTGTAAAAGAGACCTTTCCCCTGCTGAAGGATTGTCCTTCAATCAATTTTATCGGATCGGTCGAGGCCCGCGATATTACGGCCGGGGCCTGTGATGTACTGGTTACGGATGCCTTCAGTGGGAATATTATACTTAAGATGTATGAGGGAACCGCAACTTCAATCTTAAGAGTGATGAAAAAAGGCTTTAAGAGCAGTCTTGCCGGGATGATCGGAGCTTTCATTGCAAAGGGAACGCTGAAGGAAACGCTCAAGTCGTATGATGCCTCAAGATACGGTGGAGCTCCGCTTCTCGGATTAAAGGGGCTTGTCGTGAAAGCCCATGGAAGTTCCAAGCCTGCTGAATTTGAAGTTGCCATGAATCAGTGCTATCGGTTTTATAAGGAAGATGTAAACGGAACAATCAAAGAACGCATGGAGATTTCGGGAGCTAAACTCCGGGAGATGAAAAAGTCATGACGGCTGAGTTTAAGATGGTTCGGGCTGCTGTCGCTCTTCGGCTCGGCATTGAGGAAGATGAAATCTTTTCCGAATGTGCGTTTGCAGATGATCTCGGCGCCACTTCTCTCGATATCTTCGCTGTTCTTGCAGATCTTGAAGCAAAGACAGGACTCGATCTCAGAACGGAATTAGCAGGAGGAATCTACACAGTGGGGGATGCGGTCAACTGTGTGGTGAGTGCTCGGAAATCAGAAGGAAAAAGGCGATGAGCAGAGAAAACATGATGGTAAATCGAAAAACGGATGAGTACTCCGGGAAACTGAAGCAGCTCGAAGCTCGTATTGATTATCATTTTCAGAAAAAAGAGCTGCTCGTTCAGGCGCTTACGCATACTTCCTATGCCAATGAGCACCGCAGGGAGGGAATCGGCAGCTATGAGCGTCTCGAATTTGTCGGAGATGCCTTTTTAGACGCCGTTGCGGCCGAATATCTGTACAGAAAACATGCCGGCATGGGAGAGGGTGAGCTGTCAAAGCTCAGGGCCAGCATGGTCAGTGAAAAGCCGCTGGCAAGCTGCGCGAAGATGCTGGGTTTTCCAGAGTGTCTGCGCCTCGGAAAGGGCGAGGAACTGACCGGAGGAAGAGAGAGAGAGTCCATTATTGCCGATCTTGTCGAAGCTGTCGCTGCTGCTATTTATTTTGACGGCGGTTATGAGGCTGCGAAAACCTTTATTTTGAAGCATGTTCTGAGTGATCTCCATGAAGCGGATCTGTTTCGGGATTCCAAAACACCGTTGCAGGAAATTTTGCAGGATAGAAATCTTACTGCCGAGTATCGTGTTGTAGATGAAAGCGGTCCGGATCATGCGAAGCTTTATACTGTAGAAGTTCTGACAGAGGGAAGAACGATCGGCAGAGGAACCGGAAGTACGAAAAAAGCGGCTGCTCAGATGGCGGCGGATGAAGCGATCCGCAGATATGAGCAGACCGGCAGATTGTGAAAGATGTGATGCATGTATCTGAAATCGATTGAAGTACAGGGCTTTAAGTCCTTTGCCAATAAACTGAAGTTTGAATTTCATGAGGGAATCACCGGAATAGTAGGGCCGAACGGATCGGGAAAGTCCAATGTTGCGGATGCGGTGAGATGGGTTCTTGGCGAACAGAGTGCAAGACAGCTCCGCAGCGGAAGCATGCAGGACGTGATTTTTGCAGGTACGGAGTCAAGAAAACCTCAGAGCTTTGCCTCGGTTGCCATCACCTTCGACAATTCTGATCACCAACTGGAGGTCGATTATGAAGAAGTGACTGTGACAAGAAGACTCTACAGGTCAGGTGAGAGTGAATACCTTATCAATCAATCGCCGGTCCGTCTGCGTGACATCAATGAGATCTTTTACGATACCGGTATCGGTCAGGAAGGATATTCAATTATCGGTCAGGGACAGATTGAGAGAATTCTTTCTGTGAAATCCGAAGAGCGAAGGGAGCTTTTCGATGAGGCTGCCGGAATTGTCAAATTTAAAAAGCGCAAGAGGACGGCGTTAAAGAAGCTTGAAGAAGAACATAATAATCTTCTTCGGGTGACGGATGTACTCAATGAACTCACACAGCAGCTCGGTCCCTTGAAAAAACAGTACGAGACGGCGAAGATTTATCTTGAGCAGCGAGATCGGCTGAAAGTACTTGAAGTAAATCATTTTCTTCTTGAGGATGAGCGCGCCGGAGCGGAGCTCCTTCGGGTGACAGACAGTATAGCACTCGGCGAGCACAATATGAATGAGGCAAAGGACCGCTTTGAGGAGACCAGAGCCGAATATGAGGCAATTGAGCGGGAACTCGAAGAAATTCAGGAGTCGGTCAATGCTCTCACGGAGGAACTCTCTTCGAATGCGCTGATCCGGCAGCAGCTGAACGGTCAGAGAGAAGTTCTTCGGGAACAGATAAAAACTGTTCGAACTTCCGCAGAGCAGAAGGAAAAGAGGAGAGAGCAGATAGAGGGCGACCTTCGCAGCAAAATGGAGGAACTTGAAGCACTCACAAGAGAGTCTGACTCGGCTGCACAGAAAGAAAGAGAGGCCGAAGAACGGGAGATACGAGAAAGCGAGGAGCTTGAGATACTTGATGCAGAGCTTCAGAGCACAGCTTCTGCTATAGAAAAGACAAAAAATGATGTTATTGTGATGCTGCAGAGCCGGGCATCGGTAAAAGGCAAGCTTCAGCGCTATGATACGATGCTTGAGCAGCTGGAAATCCGCCGCTCTGAAGTAAACGGAAGACTGATCAGGCTCCGGGAGGACTATAGCCGCGCAGAGAAGGAGGCAAAGACATGCAGTGATGAGCTGGATGAAGTGCTCGGACGGTTAAAAGCCATTGAGATACGGGAGTTTGAGACTGAAAAAAAGCTGGAATCAAAAAAAGCGGAGCTGAAAACTCTGAATGACCGACTGGATGAGACCAATACCGGATATCACAGGGATTCTTCAAAGCTTGAGTCCCTCAAATCCATGGCAGAGCATTACGAAGGTTATGGTCTTGCCATAAAAAAGGTGATGGATCTAAGAGGGCGCAACTCGGGAATCAGAGGAGTTGTCGCCGATCTCATTGATGTTCCGAAAAAATATGAGACGGCGATCGAAACGGCGCTTGGAGGTGCTATTCGGAATATCGTAACAGACAATGAGGCGACCGCGAAATACCTGATTGAGTATCTGAAGACCAATAAGCTTGGCAGAGCCACCTTTCTGCCGCTGACTTCAATCAAGGCAAGAGGTCTCACAGACACATCTGTCCTTGGTGAAAGCGGTGTAATAGGAACCGCAGCTTCCCTCGTGACGACCGGAGAAGAGTATCGCGTTCTTGCGGAGCATCTGCTCGGAAGAATTGTTATCATAGATCATATTGACAACGCGATCCGGATCGGGAGAAAGTATCGGCACAGCATCTATATGGTCACCCTGCAGGGTGAATCCTTTGCTCCGGGCGGCTCTATCACGGGCGGTTCATTCCGAAGCAGCGATAATCTGCTTGGCCGCAAGCGTGAAATTGAAGAACTGACGGAGAATACCAGGAAAGAACTGAAGTCAGCATCTGAACTTCGGGCACAGATTGAAAAGACAAGGACGGACCGCAATATCCTCAGGGACCAGCTGTCAGCTGTCAATGATGAAGAACAAAAGCTCAGAATTCGTCTGAATACGGTTCAGCTCTCGGCCAGAAATGCCAATGAACAGCTTCAGGTGAGCACACTTGATATGAGAACGCTTGAGGGTGAGAACGCCGAGATTGAGAAACAGATGGCTGAGGTACGTGACAAGAATCTGGGTATCACAAAGTCACTCAGAGAGTCGGAAAATTCTGAAAAAGAGGCTGACAGAACTGCCGAGGAATTGCGGGAGAAGGAACAGAAGCTGAAAAACGCCAGGGATGAAAAAGCTGCCGCACTGCAGAAGCTTCATATCGAAAATGCTGCTTATGCTGAACAGAAACGCTTCAGAAGTGAGAATGTAAGACGTCTTACAAAGGAAATGGGGGCACTGAAGGACGAAAGCCAGCTGCTCGGAGAAGCGCTCAGCGGAAGTGATGAGGAAATTCTCTCCAGAGAGAGCCAGATCAGAGAACTTCAGCACTCGATCGAAGACGACGAAGTGCTGCACAGTGAAAAAACGGCGCAGAAAGAAAGCCTTCTCCGGAAAAAAGCAGAGTTGTCCGAGAGTCACAGGGACTTCTTTGATAAATATGATGCTCTTCAGAAAGAGATTGCCGAACTTGACCATGAACTTTACCGACTGAATACACAGAAGGATAAATTAACAGAGGCCAAAGAAGAGCGCATTGAACACATGTGGGAAGAATATAATCTGACGCCTGGCGAAGTGCGGAAATATCCGCTTGCTGAGAAAAGGACAGACCTTACGTCTCTGAAAAGGGATATTTCATCTGTGCGCGGCAGGATAAAACAGCTTGGCCATGTCAATGTCGATGCGATCGAAGAGTATAAGGCTCAGTCCGAGCGATATACATTTTTATCGGCACAGCATGAAGACCTTGTGAAATCTGAGGAGACTCTGACAGGTATCATTGTACAGCTTGATGAGGGCATGCGAAGGCAGTTTTCCGAGAAATTCTCCGTGATCAGGGAAGAGTTTGACAAGGCGTTTAAAGAACTTTTCGGCGGGGGTCACGGAACGATAGAGATCGAACAAAATGCTGATATTCTTGAAGCCGACATACAGATTATCGCTCATCCGCCCGGAAAAAAGCTTCAGAATATGATGCAGCTCTCAGGCGGCGAGAAAGCACTAACGGCAATTGCGCTGCTTTTTGCGATTCAGAATATGAAGCCGTCGCCATTCTGTCTGCTCGATGAGATTGAGGCAGCTCTTGATGAGAGTAATGTCATCCGGTTTGCGGAATATCTGCATAAGCTGACGGATAACACACAGTTTATTGTCATCACACATAGAAGAGGGACTATGACTGCCGCTGATCGCCTCTATGGCATCACTATGCAGGAAAAAGGAATATCCGCACTTGTTTCGGTTAATCTGATTGAAGATAAGCTTACAGGCTGAGGAGTTGATGATATGGGATTTTTTTCTAGGCTCGTGAAAGGGCTGACCAAGACACAGCATGTGCTCGTCAGAGGAATTGATGACGTCATTGCACGTCATGAGCGGCTCGATGATGACTTTTATGATGATCTCGAGGAAATTATGATTCGCGGGGATATGGGGGTCTCGGCTACGGAGATGATTCTTGACGACCTTCGTGATCAGGTCAAAGATAATCATATAAAAAAACCTGCTGAATGCGGGGAGCTTCTTGTTGAAAGCATTCGAAACCGCATGAAGACGACAAAGGAAGATTATTCCTTTGAGAAGCAGAAGTCCGCGGTTCTCATTATCGGCGTAAACGGTGTCGGTAAAACAACTTCCGTCGGCAAGCTCGCGTGCATTTATCGCGATGAAAGAAAAAAAGTGATTCTGGCGGCAGCCGACACCTATCGTGCGGCTGCGAATGAGCAGCTGGCTGAGTGGGCAAAAAGAGCTAATGTACCGATGATCGGCGGTCAGGATGGAGCTGACCCTGGTTCGGTTGTGTACGATGCGGTTGCTGCGGCAAAAGCGAGAAATGCGGATATACTGATCGTTGACACGGCAGGCAGACTGCATAACAAAAAGAATCTCATGAACGAGCTGCACAAGCTCTATCGAATTCTTGACAAGGAATACCCTGAAGCTAAGGTGGAGACACTGCTGGTGCTGGACGGCACGACCGGACAGAATGCCCTTATTCAGGCGAAGGAATTTTCGGAAGTGGCGCCGATTAACGGAATTATTCTGACTAAGCTCGATGGGACGGCGAAGGGCGGAATCGCGATTGCCATCCAGTCCGAGCTGGGGATACCGGTTAAATATATCGGCGTTGGGGAAAAGCTTGAGGATATGCATCGGTTCGATGTGGATGAGTACGTGAACGCGCTGTTTACGCAGCCGCAGGTAAAAAATTGACGGATATGAAAAAAAGAAGCAGGCTGTGAGGTCTGCTTCTTTTTTATTCGCCAAAATGTGCAGAAAAATGTGCCATCGACACGTTTTTCCTTTTCCGTTTGCCTGATGCACACCAAAGGGGCTGCCGTCAGCAGGCCCTTTTGCCTGTTATGACATACAGAATATCATTCAGCTGCACCTGCTTTGCTTCAGGCTTCCGGTAAAAGAAAGCTCCTGTATTTTGTGCGGTCCGCTTCACTTAGCCAAGCGGAGATGACAGTCCCCTGTGCTGTGTAATCGAGAATTGTAAGGTCGGAGGAGGCTTTCAGCACAGAAATGATACTCCCATTAGAGTAGGGAATGAGAAGCTTTGTCTCCTTTTTTTCGCGGTTCAGGCAGGAACAGATCGCATCTGCAAGCCGTTCAATATCTTTTGGATTTTTTGCGCTGATCGTGATACGGGCGTCTTCATCCGAAATCAGGAGAGAAGAAATGTTGCTCCCAATTTCTTCAGGTGCTCTGTCTGCCTTATTAAAGACATAGAGCCGGGGAATATCACCGGCGCCGATTTCGCTTAAGGTGCTGACAGTGACGGAAAGATTTTCCTTATAGTCAGGATCTGAGAGATCAGAGACAATCAGCAGAAGATCGGCATATTTTGCTTCTTCCAGAGTTGAGCGAAAGGCCTTGATAAGTGTAGTCGGAAGATTGTCGATGAAGCCGACAGTGTCGGAGAGAAGGAACGGACTGCGGTCCTTCCCGGGCTCAATCCTGCGAACGGTTGTGTCGAGTGTGGCAAACAGCATGTCTTTTTCAAGAACCTGACGATCTGCGGCATCACCGAACAGCGAGAGCAGACCGTTCATGATCGTTGATTTCCCGGCATTTGTATAGCCGGCCAGAGAGACTCTCGAAAGTCCGGAACGCATGCGGGCATTTCTCTGAGTCGCGCGTTCCCGGCTGACATCTTCGAGCTGGCGGCGTACTTCGGCCATTTTGTGCTCGATATGGCGTCTGTCCAGTTCAATCTTTTTTTCACCGAGTCCCTTATTACTCATGGCACCGGAGGTACCGCCCTGCCGGCCGAGCTCTTTGTGGAGACCGGCAAGCCGGGGCAGCATATATTGAAGCTTTGCATATTCAACCTGAAGATTGGCCTCATGTGTTCTTGCTCTTCCGGAAAAGATTTCCAGTATGAGAGCTGTTCTGTCGGTAACCGGCAGGTCAAAGGCTTCCGTCAGATTGCGGAGTTGCATGGGAGTAAGCTGGCTGTCTATGAGAATCCTGCTCGGTGAGAGCATTTCGGCCGCAGCGCGGATTTCTTCAATCTTTCCGGATCCGATGTAATAGCCGGTATTTGCTTTGGGAAGCGATTGGGTAAAGGTTGCGGAAACCGTCATTCCGGCCGCTTCTGCGAGAGACTTCATTTCTTTAAGCGATTTTTCAAAACAAAAGGATCTGCTGCCGGCTGTTTCGCTTGGATGCCGGGGGAAATTCTTTTCGTCTTTCAGATCGAGACCGATGAGAAAGACGATTTCGGAAGGCTCCGGCATGCTGACGGAACTGCAGTTGCCGGAGTCCCCGGATCCACTCTGTTCGGGTAGAGTATTTATCATGTGCTAACCTTATTTATTTTCCAGATTTTTTCTGGCTGTGCTCAGCATCAGCTTTATGCGGTTCAGCTGATTGACTTCCGAAGCACCGGGATCATAGTCGACTGCTGCGATATTAGCCTGTGGATATTGTCTGCGGATCTCTTTGATAACGCCCTTGCCGACAATATGGTTCGGCAGGCAGGCGAAGGGCTGAATGCAGACAATATTCGGTACATCTTCGCCGATCAGCTCGAGCATTTCGCCTGTCAGGAACCAACCCTCACCGGTCTGATTTCCGTTTGAGACGATGGAAGATGCTGATTCTGCCAGCTTTGCAATATCTGCCGGAGGAGTGAAATGCCTGCTCTTCCGGAATTCCGCACTTGCTGCGCTTCGGATGAATTCGACACCCTTTACGGCGGCATTCATCTTGTGTTTATAGAACTGAGAAAAGCCGAGGTTATCAGCCTTGAAATTCGCGTTGTAGAAGCTGTACTGGAAGAAATCCAGAAGATCCGGAACAACGGGTTCGGCTCCCTCTTTTTCCAGAAGTTCCGCAAGATGATTGTTAGCTGTCGGCGAGAATTTGACCAGAATCTCGCCGACGATGCCGACGCGCGGCTTGACCTCATCGGTGATCGGCAGCTGGTCAAATTCATGAATAATCGTTTTGCAGATCTGACTGTACTTGCGGAAGCTCACCTCTTCCCGGAGAAATTTCATGCAGTAACGCTCCCATTTGCGATGCAGCTTGTCCGCCGAACCCTTTACCTTTTCGAATGGCCTCATGCGGTAGAGACATTTCATGAAAATGTCTCCGAAGACAACGGCATAGATAGCTTTTACAAGCGTCACAGGCGAAATCTTGAAGCCCGGCTGCGGCTCAAACCCATTGAAATTAAGAGAGAGCACAGGAACCTGAGACATTCCGGCCTTAACCAGAGCTCTTCTTATGAATGCGATATAGTTTGAAGCCCGACAGCCTCCTCCGGTCTGCGTAATGACGACAGCCGTCTTATTGAGATCGTATTTTCCGGAAGTCAGGGCTGCCATAATCTGACCGATGGTGATCAGGGACGGGTAGCAAGCGTCATTATTGACATACTTAAGGCCCATGTCAATGGCGTGGCGGTTGTCATTGGAGAGAATTTCAAGGTTGAAGCCACCGGTCTTGAAAGCCTCTTCAAGGAGTGTGAAATGAATAGGTGACATCTGCGGTGCCAGAATGGTGTACTCCTTCTTCATCTGAACCGTAAACGGCATCTTATAAATGGAAGAAGGTCTGATATGAAGCTCCGGCTTCTTCTCATTTCTCACGCGGATAGCAGCGAGCAGTGAACGAACCCGGATTCTGGCTGCGCCGAGATTGTTGACCTCATCGATCTTCAGGCAGGTGTAGATGCGTCCGCTGCCGGAGACAATTTCCTGAACTTCGTCCGTGGTGACAGCATCAACCCCGCAGCCAAAGGAGTTGAGCTGAATGACATCGAGATCCTCTCTGGTTTTGGCATAGTTGGCTGCTGCGTAGAGACGGGTGTGATACATCCACTGGTCGTTAACGCGGATCGGTCTTTCAATCGGCGCTAAATGAGAGATGGAATCCTCGGAAAGCACCGCCATGCCGTAGGTGTTGATGAGCTCCGGAATGCCGTGATTGATTTCCGGATCGATGTGATAAGGGCGTCCGCAGAGTACGATGCCGTGTCGGCCGGTCGCCTTGAGATAGTCAAGGGTTTCCTCCCCCTTTTTCATGATGTCCCGGCGGACCTGGTCCTGTTCTGCCCAGGCGGCGCGGCAGGCACATTCAACCTCCGCCTTCGGAAGCTGGGTAAAGATTGCCGTCATGCGGGTCGTGAAGGTCCTTTCATCGGTGAGGGAAAGGAATGGATTCATGAATGTGATTGACGGATCGCGCAGCTCTTCAACATTATTTTTGATATTTTCCGCATAGCTGGTGACGATCGGGCAGTTGTAGTGATTAATGGCTTCCGGATATTCATTTCTCTCGTACGGAATGCACGGGTAGAAGATGAATTTGATACCTTCGCGTATAAGCCATGTCACATGGCCGTGGGCAAGCTTTGCCGGATAGCACTCGGATTCACTCGGAATGGATTCGATGCCGAGCTCGTACATCTTATGGCTGGAAGTTGGAGAGAGCACAACTTCGTAGCCGAGCTTTGTGAAAAATGTAAACCAGAGCGGGTAGTTCTCATACATATTGAGAACTCTCGGGATGCCGACCTTTCCGCGCGGAGCCTGATCCGCTGCAAGAGGCGTGTAGCCGAAGATGCGCTCATACTTGTAATCATAGAGATTCGGAAGATGGTCCCTGTTCTTTTCCTTGCCGATGCCTCTCTCGCAGCGGTTGCCGGAAATATACCGTCTTCCGCCTGAGAAATGGTTGATGGTCAGACGGCAGGAGTTTGTGCATCCTCTGCAGTGCGTCATCGAAGTGGAGTACTGAAAAGCATTGATGGCATCAATTGAAAGCATTGAGGATGGTTTTGTCTCATCGCAGCGCTCGCGGGCGATGAGAGCAGCGCCGAAAGCACCCATGATGCCGGCAATGTCCGGGCGGATGACTTCACAGCCCGCAATGGTTTCGAAGGCGCGAAGAACGGCATCGTTGTAGAAGGTACCGCCCTGAACAACGATGTTTTTTCCGAGCTCGGCAGCATCGGAGACTTTGATCACTTTATAGAGGGCATTTTTAATAACCGAGTAGGCGAGGCCGGCTGAAATATCAGCGACAGTCGCGCCTTCCTTCTGGGCCTGCTTGACTTTTGAGTTCATGAAAACCGTGCAGCGTGTGCCGAGGTCAATCGGGTGCTCTGCAAAAAGGGCGCATTTTGCGAAATCCTTCACGGAATAGTTGAGCGTTTTCGCAAAATTTTCAATAAAAGAACCACAGCCCGAGGAGCAGGCTTCGTTGAGCATGACATCGTCAACCGCGTGGTCACGGATACGGATACACTTCATATCCTGACCGCCGATGTCCAGAATGCAGTCGACGTCCGGATTGAAGAACTGGGCGGCATAGTAGTGAGAGATGGTTTCCACTTCCCCTTCATCAAGGAGCAGCGCAGCTTTGATCAGTGCTTCTCCGTATCCCGTTGAGCACGAGCCGGCGATGGTGACGTCGGACGGCATGTGGGCATAGGTTTCTTTGATCGCCCGGATGGATGTTGCGAGAGGATCTCCGTGATTGTTGTCATAAAATGAATAAAGAAGCTTTCCATCTTCGGAAATGAGTGCTGTCTTCGTGGTAGTAGAGCCCGCATCGATGCCGAGAAAGGCCCTGCCATGGTAAGAGGAGAGATCTGACCGTTCGACTCGATAGGCATCCTGACGCTCACGGAAAGCTTCGTACGATGCTTTGTCCGGGAAGAGCGGATCGAGACGGTTGACTTCGAATTCCAGCCTGACGCCTTTTTCGAGACGGTCCGTCAGGTCCTGAAG
>R11__coassemble_1248_pt1 | contig 14673 bp, 11 predicted proteins | sample R11__metabat2_low_PE_006 | metagenome-assembled genome bin R11 | reverse complement strand
ATAATCAAAAATCTTTAAAACGTGGTAATAAGCTGCAGATGAGAAGCAAAAAACAGTTAAAGGTGGGAATAAGCTGCAGATGAGAAGCAAAAAAACAGCAAAGCGAGAATTAAACTGCGGGGACAAACAGAAAAATTGACAACAGAGGACGGTGGGATTATGATAGACGGGTTATATCTGAAGTTGTATTAAAATTTGTACATCAAACTGAAGTCCTGGGCCGGTGCCCTGAATCGACAATGTGAAAGGGCGTTTTGAATCTGTATTCCGGAAGCGTGCCCCTGATGCATCCCGGAAGGATATTCTTAAGCTGCCGCTGTCGGACTCAGGAAATACTGCCCGCAAACTAAAATCATACAGGAAGTACAAGGTGATACTATGGAAGAGCAGAAACGCGGGGCGTTTATAGCGTTTGAAGGAATTGACGGAAGCGGAAAAGGAACGCAGATCAAGGCGCTTAAGAAGAAAATGGAGAAGGAAGGACTCCCTGTCTATGCCACTCAGGAGCCGAACGATTCGCCGACCGGATCGCTGATTCATCAGATTATGATCGGCAGAATTAAGACGGCAAATGATGTGATTGCGGCTCTTTTCGTTGCCGATCGTCTCGATCATATACAGAATGATACAAACGGTCTGCTGAAATTTCTGAACAGGGGCGTCAATGTCATTTCCGACAGATATTATTTTTCATCGTATGCGTACCAGAGTGTGGATCTCCCCATGGACTGGATCATCAGGGCTAACGAGCCCTGTGCCGAACTTCTTCGGCCCGATGTGACAATTTTTATAGATGTGGATCCGGAAGTTACAATGGCGCGGATTGAGAAAAACCGTATGACGAAGGAGCTTTTTGAGGAGACAGGGCGGCTTATAGAGACCAGAAAGCGCTATTTTGAGGCCTTTGAGAGGCTTCGGGATACTGAAAAGGTCATGGTGATTGACGGCGCGCGGGATCCGGAGGAAATTGCGGTGGAGGTCTGGGAAAAACTGCAGCCTTATTTTTTATAAAAATGCCTGGAGTATCTGAGTGCCGCAGCAGTCTGTGAAGTACCCGCTCTTTTCCCTGCTTTGCTGCACTTTTTCCTGTACTTCGTTCATAAACATTTAGCAGAAGGGTGTGTCTCAAGTGGTATCTGAGACACACCCTTCTGCTGTGATTCGCAATAACGTACAGAAAACGTGCCGGCAGTGCGTTTTCTCGTGCGCCGTAATGTACAAAAAATGTTCGGCGGCACGTTTCCCTGTCTGCCTGAAATATACAGAAGGAGCTGCTGTCGGCAGGTTCGGGAAAAAGAACCGCCGGCTGATCAGCTTCTGGCAAACAGCGCGGCACCGATCGCACCGATCAGGTCCGGATGCTCCATAATAGACAGCTTTGCGTCAAGCCGCCGCTCAATTTCCTGGGCAACGCCGGCATTTTTAGCGACACCGCCGGTCATCATGAACGGACCGGCGCCGCGCACCCGTTTCACCATTCCGACGGTACGGGAGGCAACGGATTTATCGAGTGCGTGGATGATGTCTCCGGTTTCGGCATTTTCCGCAATCAGTCCGACAACTTCCGATTCTGCGAAGACCGTGCAGGTTGAAGAAATCGTCAGGTCCTTTTTCCATTTAAGACCGAGGCGGCTCATCTCGTCCATGGTGAGTTCGAGGGTGGCGGCCATCATTTCCAGAAAGCGGCCGGTTCCGGCTGCACATTTATCATTCATGACAAAATTCATCACATTGCCGTCTTCGTCGAGGCAGATGACCTTGCTGTCCTGACCGCCGATGTCAATGACCGTGCGAGCATTTTGATCCGAAAAATGCGCACCCAACGCATGACAGGAGATTTCTGTCTTTGTGGCGTCGGCCTGTGGGATGAATTCGCGGCCGTAGCCGGTGGCCACGATCTTTTTGATCGAGCGGGCGCGGTCTCCGAGCTGATTTTTGACGTCCTGAATGGCGCTCTCGGCGGCAGCTCCGGCCTTGGCACCCGTGCGGACGATGGACCAGGCCAGCAGCTTTCCGCTGCGGTCGATGGCTGCGCAGTTAGTAGAAGTCGAACCGGAATCAATGCCGATGAAGACCGCGTTATCGACGGGAGAATTCAAAGCGGAGGTCCGGCCGGCCTGTGCGGTGTCTGCTGCGGTCTCTTTTGACGGAGCTTCGTGAGCTTTTGACGGCTGTTCCGCCGCTGCTTCATTTCGGAAAATGCGCTGTGCTCCGCGCTCTCCGGTTTCACAGCCTTTGCAGGGTGCTGCCGGCTGCTGCGGTTCGAGTTCAGCCGAACTGCCGGGCTGCGGAACGGAAGCGCCATCTGTCTGAGACAGACCGGAGATGGCCTTTGCTGCGGAAAGCTGCCCCAGACTTTCGGAAAATGCAGCAATCCGGGTTGCCAGCTGTCCCTCGCTCTGAGAGGTGAAATCCGATTCAATCTTCAGAATCGGGAGCGCTGTTGTCCGCCGGATGTCTGCATACTCAAATGAATAATAATCGCAGAATTTAACGGAGTGATACACAATTCCCATTAACTCCGGCTTTCGGATGAGCGTTCCGCGCGGGGAAATGTCTTCCATGCGGGTGCAGGGAATCTGGGAAAGAAGCGCTTTCGCGTAGGCGGTGATCAGGTCATCATCGGAGAGGGAAGCGGCATTTTCCGGAACCGGCGGCATGGTCCGAAGTCCGCCGCAGGTCAGGTCGATGACCGGAAGCGGCATGAGATCCCGGATTTTTGTGCGGAGCTGGTCACTTACACGCGCGCCGAGAATGGCGATAAAGGGTCCGCGCTCCTGAAAGGCTTTCCATGTCCCGGAGAGCTTCTTCCATTCATCGAGCAGAACTTCCCTGCGGAAATCCGCACCGCTGTAAGCCTGATATTCCTGCTTCAGACGCCGGAGTTCTCTGCTGTAAAGTTCAACTGAAAATCCGGTGCTGCCGTGAGGCAGGTCCAGCATTCGTGAAAAGGCATAGTCCGTGACAGGGAGGGTATCGTAGACGCGCCTGATCGAGTCACAGCAGTTGGTGAGAATCAGTTCCCGGGCTTCTGAGCCCCTGGGCCCGGCGGTGCGCGGTGAGGCAGCGGAGGCTGCCGGATCATTTGAGACAGCGTTATGTGCGGGAGAAGAGGAGGAAGCTGCCGTCTCAAGCAGCAGCTTTGCGTGCATGCAGACCGAGCTGTGAATAACAGCATCTGCATTTCGGAAATCCTCCGCGTCTGTATTGGGTTCCGTCAGTTCCGCCCCCATTGCGTGAAGCAGTTCGAGCGGTGTGTATTTGCAGAGATAAGTAATCATAAGGTACTCCTGGCAATCGATGCCGGAATGATATTTATGGGCCCGGGCTCTGCGTTCATGCAGTCATGACGCGGGAAAATTCCCTTAAACCCTGGTCGTGAGCAGTTCAACAAAGGCCTTCGCGCGCGTTACCAGCTGCTCGCCGCCGCCGTTTGCGCGGTCACAGCCGTCTCCGTCCAGAACAAGCGAAGGAAGGCCGTTTTCTTCAAAAATACGTTTTGCGGTGAGAGCCAGCCCCTGTGTCTGTTTGCAGCCCCATTGACAGAAGATGAGGACACCGTCCGCTTTCACTTCACGCGCCATTTTCAAAACGGCTTCAATGCGGCGCATTCCGGGACCGTTGTAGGAATCATAGACCAACCGCCGCGCCATGCTTTCGTAGGGGTGTTCCGGATCCATCGGGACGAGTGAACTGAAAGCAAGATCATCCGCTGCGATTTCAATAACATGGTTATCGGAGCCCTGGAAAATCTCTTTGACGGAATCCTGCCAGTTCGGCAGGACATGCATCCAGACAATGCGCTTTTCCGAGCCTGCTTTTTCGGCGAGCCGAAGGTCCCGCAGCAGCATGCGGCTGTAGACAAGCCCCTCCTCAGATCCGAGATAGAGGTGGTTGGCGGCGGCATTCAGAAGTTCGGGGGTGAGCGATTCCGGCAGATGAACAGTACTTCGGCGGGAGAGATATTTCCTGAAATTCGAAATCTGCTCAGAACTGCGCGCAACCGCTGCTTTCAGACGGTCCGGGTCGAGCTTTTTTCCGACGCATTCTTCTGCGATTCGCACCATAGCCCGGAGTTGTCCCGAAACATAGCTTACAGCTTCTTCGTCAACATGGTACGGAACTTCGATTGTGACGTGAGGGACGTTCCATCCGGCAGCCAGCTTCCGGAAGGTCAGCTGGTTGGCGTCGCAGGCCAGCGTTGTGTTCGCAATCATTGCCGGCGCTTTCATAACGCCGCTGTCGGCCATTCCGGTCAGAACCTTGTGGTAGGAGCAGAAGGTTTCGGAGGCACCGTTTTCTTCAGCTTTATCAATGAAAATGCGCTCACAGGCAGTATTTACAACATATGCGGCAAGTGCCTCCGGTGCCATGATCGGCATATCGAGGGCACAGAAGATCTCGCTTGGCATAAAAATGTTGACAACTGCCGAACGGGAAGGGTCTTTCAGCATGTCGGCCAGCAGCTTTGCCGTATAGGCCTGAAGATACTCTCTTGACCGGAGAACCTGTTTTCCGGGAAAATGATGCGCCTTAAAGCCGACAGCCCGATAGGCTGTTTCAAGCAGCTTTGAGGCGCGGTCCGGGTGCTGCGGCACCGAAGAAGAGATGTAATTGCCCAGTTTTTCTATAGTTTCGTTCATTGTAAAAGCCTTTCACGTAAGCAGAAAAGTCTGCTTTGAAGCGCAGTTTTATGAAAAGACAGCCTTTTCGAAATAAAGAATGGCAGTGCTTCTAAAGTAACCATAATTTATCACATGAATTTTGATAAATCAATATCTGATAACAGCGTCAAAAGCCAATCTCAGCGTTGTGCCGGCACTAAGCGAAGAGGTGACCTATTGACACCACAGTCATGTTCCAGGTGGGGCAGAAAAAACCCCCTCCGTTTCAGAACGGAAGGGATCATGGAAGGCCGCGGCGGAACGCAGCGGGTGCAGAGATGCGTGCTGCCAACGCAGAAAAAATGCCGGAAGGCAGGGATAGCCGGCAGCGGACGCAAAGCTGCGTAGCTGTCAGCACGGAAAAAGAAATTGCCGACAGGCCGCGGCTGAACGCAAAGAATGGCAGGAGAACATTACTGTCTCAGATATACGCCCTGCGATTCAATCCAGTCGTCGATATCCTGAATACATTCGTGGGCCCAGTCGGGGTTGATTTCGTTTGGAGAGGGGGTTTCCTTACCCGGAGAGGGAATAGCTTCAGATGGAGCGGCGTCGGTCTGTTTAAATTCCTGTTCTTTTTTCATGATATTCCTCCGGAATGCTGACGAAGAACGGTCAGGGGTGCGGAAGCGATCTTCGTGCAGAATCTGCTGCATGGATATAGGGAATCTGAATATCTGCTTATTATGAAGGAAAAATGTGATTTCCGCAATCCTTAAAAATATCGTAGAAAGTTATCAATTCCTGCTGTTGATTTTCGAGGCAGCCGGGAGCTATACTTAATTCATCATTTCTGTACGTGTAAGTTCGGGAGAACCGATGGCTCCGCATATATTAAATGACGGATGCGGGAATCCGGGACTGCAGCTGTTTCAGGCCGTTCGGCCGCTGTTTCCAACTTATTTGAATTGAAGATCTGAACTGAAAAGATAATTGCCTGAACCGATAAAGTGCGGATCAGGTGTGTTTTGTATACAACGCATTTGAGAAGCCTTTTCTTTTTATGCGCTTATGTGAGGGAGAAAGTATGTCTGTACAGGCTGTATTCGTGCTGACTTTGACAGCGGCCGCCATGATGATGGATATTGCATCCGGAAAAATCGCGAATCTTCTGTGTTTTGCCGGCTGGATCGGCGGTTTTGCGGTCAATCTGCTGCTGATGTATGAAAAGGCGAGTGTTGTGACGGGGGTTTTTTCCGGCTCCGCAAAAGGTTTTCCGAGAGAGCTTGTTTATGAATTTATGAGGACAGCTGTGTTCTGGGCAGCAGGCTGCGCGGTGCCGTTTCTGCTTGGGTTTCCGCTTTTCCGGTTTCGAATGATCGGGGCCGGTGATGTGAAGCTTCTGATGGCGGTAGGCGGAATGATCGGACCGGCTTCAGTACTGCTGTTTCTGGCTGTCAGTGTTGTCTGCGGGGCGTTTATTTCAGTGCTTTTGCTGCTGGGTGTCGTTGGTGTGAGAGAACGGTTTGCTTATTTTATGGGATATCTTGAAGCCGTCGCGCAGGAAAAAAGAATTCTTCCGTACAGAGGGGATGCTTCTGCGGAATTTCATTTTTCGGCCGCGATCTTTATGGCGGCGCTGCTCTATGCCGGCGGAATGATAGCTTAAACAGAAAATACATGGAAAGTGTAACGGGACTTTGCGCAGAGGGGAATTTTCGGAATGAGACGAATTATGGCAATTATGGATTCAGAGGGAAGCTATGCGGTGAATTTTATGGATTACGTGAGCAGAAGGAGAACAGCGCCCTTTGAACTGCACGCGTTTACAAATCTGGACAGACTGGAAGACTATCTGAAGAAGCGCAGAGCGGAAGTTCTGCTCATTTCTGAAAAGGATCTCGATGACCGCGTGCCGGAGCTAGTGATTCCGAATGTGATTATTCTGACAGAGAGACCGGTATCGGAATACGGTGCCTCCGGACTCACGGAATTCGGCAGAAGACATATGACTGAGGAGACCGGAGATGGGCCCGGTGCTTCTTCAAATTCAAAGTATCCGGGAAGCCGGGAGAACGGAGCACGCTGGAGAAAGATCTATAAATACCAGGCGGTCTCGGTACTTATGCGTCTTGTCATGGATATCTGCCTGGAGGCAGATTCTGAGGCGATCTTCGATGAGGACGGAATTGTCTTTAAGAAAGGAATGAGGACCATCGGCGTTTTTTCGCCGATCGGGAGAACAATGAAGACATCATTTGCGGCTGCGCTCGGCCAGTGTCTTGCACGGCGCCGTCCCACTCTTTTTATGAGTCTGGACGCCTGCACCGGTTTTTCGACTCTCATGCATACAGAGTATGACCGCAATCTGAGCGATGCCATCTATTATATCCGACAGGGGGAGACACATGTGTCCGAAAAAATACTCCCCATGATCCGTGAGATTGGACAGATGAGCTATCTGCCTCCTTTTTCAAGGGCGCAGGAGCTTTATTCCGTCACAGCCGAAGAGTGGAGCACCCTGATTGCGCATATCAGACAGGAATCCGGTTTTGAAGCGCTGGTGCTTGATCTCGGAGAAATTCCTCTTATTCATCCTTCACTTCTGGAAGAATGCGATCGGATCTATATGCCTGTACGTTCTGACCCACAGGCGAGATCAAAGCTCTCCGAATTCGGGCAGGTGATGAAAGAGGCCGCCTTGGAGCCGGTCGGTGCAAGAATACGAAGAATGAAGCTCGCGCCCGGAAATATGCCGGAAAGTATGGACAGATGGTTTGAAACGCTTCCTTACAGCGGGCTGGGAAAGGCTGCGGAGGAGTGTATTGCGAGGGATCATCTGGATCGGCTTTAAGAGAAAAATCAGATCCGGGTTTTTTAAGAGGTCCGCAAGGGGAGATGCGGGAAGGGAGATCTACGGGAGGTGGAAGAATGGCGGGGAAGACCGTGGAAGCAAAAAAGATGCCGGCTCTTAAGCTGAGAGAGCGGTACAGAGAACTGAGGACGAAGCTGATGGAGATCCTCGAAGAAAGAGGTGATGCGGAAGACGGTGAAATCCGCGATATGATTGATACGCTTGTACTTGAGAGCAGCAGGGAAGAATATCTGCCGATTGCCGACAGGGTGCGGCTGAGCCGCGAGCTGTTTTTTTCGGTGCGCCGGCTGGATATTCTACAGGATCTCATTGATGATAAGGCTGTGACGGAGATTATGGTGAATGGGCCTGACTGCATATTTATCGAACAGAACGGCAGAATCCGGCGCTGGGAGAAGACGTTCGCGTCCCGGGAAAAGCTGGAGGATGTGATTCAGCAGATTGTCGGAAAGTGCAACAGGGTTGTCAATGAGCAGAATCCGATTGTGGATGCCCGGCTCGCGGACGGAAGCCGTGTCAATGCGGTTGTTGCCCCGATTGCGCTGGAAGGTCCGATCCTCACAATCAGGCAGTTCCCGGAGCGTCCTATTACGATGGAGCGGCTGATTGAGACAGGAAGCATTACTGAGGAGGCCGCGGATGATCTGAGAGTACTTGTTGCAGCCGGCTATTCTATGATTATCGGCGGAGGAACATCGGCAGGGAAGACGACCTTTCTGAATGCAATGTCAAATTATATTCCGAAGGAAGAGAGAATCATCACGATTGAGGACAATGCGGAACTGCAGATCCAGGGAATCCAGAATCTTGTTCGCCTGGAGGCCAAAAATGCCAATATCGAGGGAAACAGGGAGATTACAATCAGGGATCTGATCAAGTCTGCGCTTCGGATGCGGCCGGACCGGATTATTGTCGGAGAAGTTCGTTCCGGGGAGGCGGTCGATATGCTGCAGGCTATGAATACAGGGCATGACGGGTCAATGAGCACAATCCACGCGAATTCCTGCGAAGACATGCTTTCGAGGCTGGAGACGATGGTGCTTATGGCTTTTCCTCTGCCGCTGCCGGCAATTCGCAGGCAGATTGCCTCCGGGGTGGACATCCTTGTTCATCTCGGCAGATTGAAGGACCGTTCGAGGAGAGTGCTTGACATTGCGGAGGTTGACGGTGCCGTCGGAGAGGATATCCGGATACACAGCCTTTACAGATGGAATGACAGAACGGAAAAGCTGGAAAAGACCGGCGAACTGAATCATATACTGAAGCTTGAGCGGAGCGGCCTTTTTCTCCGGACAGGGGCGGCTTCTTCTGGAGAAGTGTAACATAAAAAAGCCGGGGTCGGAGGTGTGAGGCTTTGAATATAAGCGGAGCGGATGGAATCGGGGACATCCGGGAGAGGGAAACAGGATAAAAGAATTTGAAAAAAACAAATTTTAGAAAAAAAGCTCTGGGACAGAAGGTTCGGGAGCAAAAGCATCCGGAACAAAAAAGCTGTGAGATCGGAGGGTTGAAGAAGAAGGCAGAAAAAAACAGAAGAATTCTGAAAACAGCTGCGGCCGGAAAGAAAGGAACCGAAGCCGGACATCGCGGGAGCGGCCGGATTGATTATCACAGTTACGATTTCAGCACCCGTGAAACCTTTCGGGTGACGGCTGTTTATGCGGTTCTTTCGGGAGTTATTGTGTGGTTGTTTTACAGCCGGCCGGCAGTTCTCATCACTGCCATTCCAATCTACCCGTTTTACCTGAAGCTTATCAGAAAACAGCGCGCTGAGGCACGGAGAAAACAGATTGGATTTGATTTCCGGAGCGCTCTGAATTCTCTGTCAGTGTCGCTGAGGGCCGGAAGATCGGTGGAGAATGCTTTCATAGATGCGGCATCGGAACTAAAGGTCACCATAGGAGAGGAGTCCTGTGTGACAAAGGAATTCGGCTGGATCGCGCGGCAGATCCGGCTGTCTGTTCCGATAGAGCTTCTTCTTTCGGACTTCGCCGGTCGGTCCGGGGTGGAGGATATTGAAAATTTTACGGCGGTATTCACGGCCGCCAAGCGCATGGGCGGGGATATGGCCGGAATTCTGCGGAGTGCAGCGGAATCAATCGAAGGGCGCATTGAAGTGGAACGCGAAATAGAGATGACGCTGGCTGCCAAACGCATGGAGCAGAGGGTGATGACTGCGATGCCATGCGGCATTATCGTCTATATGCGGCTGGCTTCGCCGGGATTTCTTGATCTTATGTATACAAGTGCTCTCGGTGCGCTGGTTATGACGGGCTGCCTTGCCGCATATGCCGGGGCGGTATACTGGAGTGCCCGCATCGTAGATATTGAAGTGTGAATTTTAAGCTTCAGGAGGAAAGCTATGTCGATCGGATCGTTTATTCCCTATATTGCGGCTGCAGCTGCGTTTCTCATCCTGTTTATATGGTCGCACGGCTTTTTTCGGGCATCGGCAGAAAAACTGCTGAAGACATTTCCCGCGCTGAAAGATTATGCGGGGCCCGATATTGTGGCCAAAGCGCTGATGATTATACTGGCCGCAGATCTTCTGGGAGCTGCAGCGGAATATTCGGCGTTTCAGAATGATACAGCCGCACAGGGATATCTGATGCGGAATGCACACGGTGATGGGGATGATACTGCTGAGCTGGAGGTCGATTACCGGGGAGAGAAAAGAGATGTTGATTTGTCTCTGAAGGAGAGGCAGCTGAGCGCGGAGGAGATTGCCGCGGAGCTTGACAGCGCGGAGGCTCAGCTTGAAAAACTGGTGCTTGGCGAGATGCCGGCGGATCATGTGGACTGCAATGTGACCTTTCCGACATCGATTGACGGAAGCGCGGTCAGTATCTCCTGGATGACCAGCAGACCGGATCTTCTGGATTTTGAGGGAATGCTTACAGATGCGGTACCGGAGGAGGGAGCGGAACTTACGATCAGCGCAGAAATCGTCTGCAGTGAGGAGATCCGGGAAAGCGCGTTTACTGTCACCGTTTATCCGCGCATTCTCACGGAGGAGGAAGCTCTGAATAAGGCGGTTGCGTCAGCTGTGGCCTCTCAAAACAGCGAGACAGAGCAGAAAGTGACACTGCCCGGAACGGTAAACGGATCACCGGTCTCCTGGTCCTTAAGGACAGACCGGACGGGCATTATGATTCTTTTTATGGGAGGTCTGATCGGCGTATTTTTTATCTATTCCAGAAAACGGGTGCGGGAAATAGAGGAGGAGAAGAAGCTTGAACAGATGAAACGCGACTATCCGAACATTGTGAGCAAGCTTGTGCTTCTGACTTCGGCAGGTCTGAGTATGCGGAAAGCTTTTGAAAAGATTCGCAGAGATTATCTGGCAGGAGTAGAGAACGGCGGTGCGGTAAAACCGGGCTACGAAGAGATTGTCAGAATGTCACGGGAGATGGAGCACGGTCTTTCCGAGACAGAAGCGTATACGGCACTCGGAAAGCGATGTAAAGCGTCGGAGTACAGGACTTTTGCTTCCGTGCTTGTGCAGAGCGCATCCAAGGGCGGCAGCGAGCTGGCCGGTATTCTCCGTCAGGAAGCATTTGAAGCGTATGAGGAACGCAAAAAGCATGCGAGAGTCCTCGGAGAAGAGGCGGGCACAAAGCTGCTGCTGCCGATGGTGCTGATGCTCGGTATTGTGATGGCCATTCTGATGGTGCCGGCATTTTTGGGATTTTAGACGATGGTGATGGCCATTCTGAAGTTGCGGCATTTCTGGGGTTTTAGATGATGGTGATGGCCATTCTGATGGTACCGGCATTTCTGGGGTTTTAGATGGTGGTAATGTCCGGATTTATACGGGCCGTTACCGCAGGATCAGATGAATGATCTTTCCGTAAATCTCATTATATGGCTGGTATCTCATTGGGGTATCGATCAGTGTGGATTTTTTCAGGACACCCTTGGCATGGCTGAAGGTCTCAAAGCTCTTCTTTCCGTGATAGCTGCCCATTCCGCTGTTTCCGACTCCACCGAAGGCCATTTCCTCCGACACCAGGTGTGCAATGGTGTCATTTATGCATCCGCCGCCGAAAGGGATCTGTTTCATGAACCGTTTTTCGGCTGCGCTGTCACCTGTAAAGAGGTACAGCGCTAACGGTTTTGGACGCTTCAGGACGAACTGCTCTGCTTCCTGCATATCTGCTACAGTGATTACCGGCAGGATCGGCCCGAATATTTCCTCCTGCATGATAGCATCCTCCCCTGTCACATCGTCCATGACAGTCGGAGCTATTTGCAGCTTGTCTGGCTGCAGTTCCCCACCGAGGATAATTTTCTTTTGATCCATAAGGGCGCAAAGTCGGTCAAAATGTTTCCGGTTGACGATTTTTCCGTAGTCAGGATTGTCAAGCGGCTGTTCTCCGAACATTTTTTTCACTGCCTGTCGGTAATAGCTCAGAAATTTTTCTTTCACACTTTTTTCGATCAGCAGATAATCCGGGGCGATGCAGGTTTGGCCGCAGTTCAGATATTTTCCGTATGCGATTCGCTTGGCCGCCAGTTTCAGATTTGCGGTATGATCCACAATGCAGGGGCTTTTTCCGCCCAGTTCCAGTGAGACCGGAGTCAGGTGCCGGGAAGCTTTTTCCATAACCAGTTTCCCGACCTTTACGCTTCCGGTGAAAAAGATATAATCGAACTTCTGCTCCAGAAGCGCCTGATTTTCTTCTCTTCCGCCCAGTACTACGCTTACCTGACCGGGGTCAAAAACACGCTCTGCTATGATCCTGATCATACGGGAAGTTTCAGGAGAATAATTAGAGGGCTTCAGCACGACTGTGTTTCCGGCCGCAATTGCGCCTGCCAGTGGTTCCATGGCTAAAAGGAAAGGATAATTCCATGGCGACATGATCAGCACGCTGCCGTAAGGCTCCTGCACGATCCTTGACACGGAAGGGAAATTTCCGAGGGTCGTACGAACCTTTCGGGTCTTCGCCCAGCTTTTCAGATGATGCTCAATATAGCTGATCTCACTCATCGTCAGGCCGACTTCACACATATAGCTTTCCGCTTCGGCCTTTCCGATATCTTTTTTGATTGCTCTTTGAATTTCCGGTTCGTATTCTTTGATGGTTTTTTTCAATGTCCTAAGGAGATTCAGCCGATATTCCACAGAAAAGGTAACACCTGACCGGAAATATTCCTTCTGAAGTGTACAGATCTCTTCGATTGTTTTGGCGTTTTGGGTCCATTCATTCATTTCGCGTAAGTTCTCCTGTATTTTGCAGCTGAATCAGCCTCGGATCAGATAGTACATGCTTTCAAGTGCATGCCGGTCCATCAGCATCGGTACGGGATAGAGCGGATTGGCTTCCTGATCGGCATGCTGTGCCATTTTTGGAATGTCTTCCGTACGGATCTCAGGAAGATGCTCCGGTATATTCATGCGCCGGTTGACAGCTTTCACCCAGTCGCGAAAGGTTTCCGCCGCCTCCGCAATGCTCTGATCCTTATCGGCCATTCCGGCATTTTTTGCCAGAATGGCCAGCTTTTTGTCAATCGTTTTTCCGTAATGATCAAGGAAATAAGGCAGAATCACTGCGTTGGCCAGACCGTGCGGTGTGCCGTATTGCCCACCCAGTGAATGTGCAATTGCATGCACATAGCCGACATAAGAGATGGAGAATGATTCGCCGGCCAGGAAGGAAGCGTAGAGCATTTTTCTGCGGGCGCGCTCATTTAGTCCGTCTGTATAGACTGTTTCAATATTCTCATAGATCCACTTAACGGCCTTTTTGGCATATCGTCTGGTCTTTCCGGTCGTGCTCCTGCCGATGAAGGCCTCCACTGCGTGGGTCATGGCGTCCATTCCGGTGGTAGCCGTCAGCTGCTGAGGAAGTCCCAGTGTGACAAGTGGATCGAGCACCGCATAATGGGGGATCAGCACAAAATCGTTGATGGGGTACTTATGCTGATTTTCGGGATTCGTGATGACCGCCGCAAGGGTAGTCTCACTTCCGGTTCCGGCCGTTGTCGGGATCGCAAACAGCGGCGGAATTTTTTTCCCAACTTTGAGAATGCCCCGCATCTGACGTACGTTTTTATTCGGACGGGCGATTCTGGCGCCGACTGCCTTGGCACAGTCTATGCTGGAACCGCCGCCGAAGCCGATCAGTGCGCCGCAGCTGTGCTCAAGATAGAGCGCTCTGGCTTCCTCAATATTGTCAATTGTAGGATTCGGCACAGTCCCGTCAAAAACCGGACAGTCAATGCCCTGCTCTCTCAGCACCTTTTCCAGATGCGCGGTCAGTCCGCAGCCGCGGATTCCCTGATCCGTCACCAGAAGCACCGATCCAATCTTCTTTTTCTTTAAGGTCTCCGCGACCTCTTCCATGTTCTTCAGGATCTTCGGCTCCCGGTAAGGAAGAAGCGGGAGTGCCAGTTTGAAGCCCAGCTGGAAGGCTCTGCAGTAAACAGCTTTCAAAGGGTTCATTCGTTTATTTCCTTTACAGTCTCCTGATATAAGTGAGGAGAATAAAATGAGTTGTTGATTTTTCATGAAGATTGTACGCTTTTTGGCAAAGAATGTAAATGCCGGTATAAAAGTTGATAAACCGGTCAAAATCAGAAGGACACAGGATTTTTAAAGACAGAAGAAACATGAAGTGGTATATATAGTATATGAAAGAAAAGATCGGCACCAGCGGAGGTATTGATCCGAAGTAGGAAGCCGGTCTGATTTGTGATATAATAAAATGTCTGACCGGTAATCCTGCCGGCATGGCTGGCAGAATGACTGCCGAACAACAGGAGAATATTATGAAGCAGTTTAAATGGAAACGGAACAGAATTACGGCATGGCTGGCGGCGGTATGCATTGTGATCTCCGGTATGGGGGCAGCGGTTCCTGCTGCAGCATATGAGGAGTTCTTATCTGAATCGTTTACGGAAGAGACGACAGAATATTCGAATGAGGAACCGGAGGCATATCAGGAAGATTCCGGAAACTCTTCGGAAGATAATCCGGATGCGCCTGACGATGATGAGAACTGGGAAGAAGATAACAGCGGAGACGAAGATTTTTCGGATGACAGTGGGGATAGCGGTGAAGAGGACAACGGCGGCTATGCGGAAAGCTCTTCTTCCGGAGATGACGGCAGCGAATCCGAAAGCAGCGGCTGGAGTGAATCGGCAGCGTCTTCATCGCAGACTTCGAGCACAGAGTCAGCTGCCGCAAGT
>R11__coassemble_1195_pt1 | contig 15127 bp, 13 predicted proteins | sample R11__metabat2_low_PE_006 | metagenome-assembled genome bin R11 | reverse complement strand
GGTGTGAGAGGTCGGGGATTTATTAAAACCCCCTCCTACTCGATCCTCAGCATACAAAATGAGCTGTCGGCGACAGCTCATTTTGTTCCGTCTCCGGAAGCTTATTTCCGGAACACGAAAAGGAGAGAAAAATATGCAGAAGAATTCCGGAATCGGCGGTCAGGCGGTCATGGAGGGCATTATGATGCGGAATAATGACAGATATTCCATTGCTGCCAGAAAACCAAACGGTGAAATTGAAGTCAAGACAGAAGCTTATAAGAGCATCTGCCCGTGGAAGGGCGTGTGGAAGATCCCGCTTCTGAGGGGCGTTGTTGCTTTTGTGGACTCTCTTGTGAGCGGTATGTCCTCCCTGATGTGGTCAGCGGACATCGCATCGGAAGAGGATACCGATGAGGCAGGCAATCCTCTTCCGGAGAAGACAGAGGCGGAGAAAAAGAAAGATGAGAAGCTCTGGAATCTGCTGATGACAGTGACGGTGATCATTTCCATCGGCTTTTCCGTGGTGCTTTTCATGCTGCTGCCGTTCTGGATTGCCAGCCTGCTTCGCAGGGCCGGGGCCGGGGATGTTTTGATTAATTTCTGCGAGGCCATTTTAAGGCTGCTGATCTTTCTCGGCTATATGCTTCTGATTTCCCGGATGAAGGATATTCAGAGGGTATTTGCTTATCACGGCGCGGAACATAAATGTATTAACTGCATTGAGCATGATCTTGAACTGACGGTAGAAAATGTTATGAAGTCCTCACGTCAGCACAGAAGATGCGGAACCAGCTTTCTTTTCATCACGGTGGCCATTTCGATTGTTGCCTTTTTGATCCTCGGCTGCTTCGGTATTCGATCCGGCTGGCTGAAGCTTCTGTGGCGTGTGATTTTGATTCCGCTGATTGCCGGGGTTGCCTACGAAATTCTTCGCTATGGGGCATCTCATGAGGGGAAAATTATCAACCAGCTGGTAAAGCCGGGACTGGCTCTCCAGCTGCTTGTGACAAGAGAACCTGACGGCCAGATGTGTGAGGTGGCGATTACGGCCATTGAAGCGGTCTTTGACTGGAGGGAATGGCAGAAAAAGAACCGCCCGGGGACAGCGGAAGAGGATGAAAGATGACTTACCGTGAACTCCTGAAAAGAGGGGAGGGGACGCTTAAGGCTGCCGGTATTGCAGATGCCGAGAGCGATGCGCGGATTCTGCTCTTTGAGACGACAGGCCTCAGTCTTACGTCTTATGCTCTTCGTTCCGGAGAGAAGGTTCCGGAAAATGAAGTGCCTGCCTATCTTGAATGTGTTGGACTTAGAGCAAAGCGCATTCCGATTCAGTATATGCTCGGCAGAGCTTCTTTTGCCGGAAGAGAGTTTGCAGTCGGGGAAGGCGTACTGATCCCGAGATTTGACACGGAAACCCTGACGGAGGCCATTCTCCCGAGGCTGCGGCCGGGGATGCGCCTTCTGGACCTCTGTACCGGAAGCGGCTGTATTCTGCTTACGCTCCTGCTCGACGGGCCGCGCGGCCTTGAAGGCACCGGTTCGGACATTTCCGGGACGGCTCTTGACTGTGCTGCCTGGAATGCGAAGGCTTTTGGGGCAGAATGCGCATTGATCCAGAGTGATTTATTCGAGCATATCGATGGAATATATGATATAATTACGGCAAACCCTCCGTATATCCGCACAGAGGTGATTGAAACACTTGCACCTGAGGTCAGGGACCATGAGCCGCACCTTGCTCTTGACGGCGGAGAGGACGGACTTGATTTTTACCGCAGGATCATTGAGGAGGCACCGCGACATCTTGAAAACGGCGGACTTCTGGGACTGGAAATCGGTTATGATCAGGCGGAGGATGTGTGTTGCATGATGGAGACCGGCGGCTTTGGCGAGGTCACGATACGGCGTGATCTTGCCTGGAACACGCGGGCGGTGATCGGGGTGTACCATGTTTGATAAACTTGACAGCATCCGGAGACGTCAGCAGGAAATCCTTGCGGAACTTGCTTCTCCAGGTGTGCAGGGAGACAGTTCAAGGCTGACGGCGCTCATGAAAGAGCAGTCAGAGCTGCTGCCGGTGACGGAAGCCTATGAAGAGTATCTCAGGGCGGAAAAAGACGCTGCGGACTGCCGGGAACTTCTTGCAACGGAGGAAGATCCGGAGATGCGGAGTCTACTGAGGGAAGAGCAGCAGGCTGCAGCGGAGAAGCTTGCGGAGCTTGGCGATAAGCTGAGGCTTCTGCTGCTCCCGAAGGACCCCAATGATCAGAGAAACGTCATTGTTGAGGTGAGAGCCGGTGCGGGGGGAGATGAAGCGGCGCTTTTTGCGTCCGATCTCTGCCGCATGTATATGCGCTATGCTGACCGGCTTGGCTTTTCGACCGAAATGCTCTCACTCAGCGAGAACGGGCTTGGGGGCTTTAAGGAGGCAACCTTTATGCTGAGCGGCAGGGGGGCCTATTCGAGATTAAAATACGAGAGCGGTACCCATCGGGTTCAGAGGGTTCCGGAGACGGAGAGCGGAGGCAGGATTCATACCTCGACTGCAACCGTAGCGATTATGCCGGAGGCGGAAGAAGTGGATGTGGAGCTTGATCCGAAGGATTATAAGTTTGATGTTTTCCGTGCTTCCGGCAACGGGGGACAGTGCGTCAACACTACGGACTCGGCGGTGCGCCTTACCCATTTTCCGACCGGAATCGTGATCTCCTGCCAAGACGAAAAATCACAGATTAAAAACAAAGCGAAAGCACTTAAAGTACTGCGTTCCAAGCTGTATGATCTCAAGCTTCGCGAGATGAGCGATGAACGCGCCGAATTGCGGAGAACTCAGGTAGGGACCGGAGACCGCTCTGAAAAGATCCGGACTTACAATTTTCCGCAGGGCAGAGTGACGGATCACAGAATTCACCTGACACTTCACAGGATAGACAGTATTATAGACGGGGATCTGGATGAACTCATAGATGGACTGACAAGGGACGAGCAGGCAAGAAAGCTGGCCGGTGAAAAGACCTGACAGCAGAAAGGAATTTGCATGGCGAAAGCAGCTCTGGTGATTATGGCGGCCGGACTCGGCAGCCGTTACGGAGGCGGTATTAAGCAGATTGAAAAGGTTGGACCATACGGCGAAATCCTGATGGATTACGCGATCTCGGATGCGATGGCGGCGGGCTTTGACAAGATCGTTTTTATTATTCGGCATGACCTTGAGACGGATTTCAGGGAAGTGATCGGAAAGCGGATTGAAAAGGTCTGCGATGTTTCATATGCATTTCAGGAGCTGGAGGATCTGCCGGATGGTTTTTCCCTGCCAACAGGAAGAGTGAAGCCGTGGGGAACGGGACATGCGATTCTTGCTGCGAAACCGGTGATCAGGGAGCCGTTTGCCGTTATTAATGCAGATGATTATTACGGACGTTCCGCTTACGGCATGCTTAAGAAACTGCTTGAAGAAGATTCGGGCTGCCGTGCGGAGGCCGGCAGAATTTCCATGGCGGCTTTTGTTCTCGGAAATACGCTTTCGGACAACGGCGGTGTGACGAGGGGATTTCTTGAACTGGATGCAGGCGGGAGGCTGACCGGCGTGCGCGAAACCAGAAATATAGTAAAGACGGAGAATGGTGCAGCGATCAGCTCGTCAAGCGGATTTCTTCCGCTTGATAAAAACAAGCTGGTGTCGATGAATATGTGGGGTCTTTATCCGGCTTTTATAGACACGCTTGAAGAAAAATTCCCTTTATTTCTGAAAGACGAAAAAGACATTCTGACCAGAGAATTTCTGTTGCCGACCATTATTGACGGAATGCTGAAGTCAGGAGAAGCAGAGGTGAAGGTTGTGAGGTCTGAAGACCGATGGTTCGGAATGACCTATCAGGAAGACCGTGATCTTGTGAGGAAAGAGATTGCGAGACTGGTAGAAGCGGGCGTTTACAGGGCACCGCTTTTCTGAACGGATTTATAAATTTCAGGCATTTTATCCGGAGGAGTTGAGAATATGGGAAAGTATTTCGGAACTGACGGTTTTCGAGGTGAGGCCAACGTGCAGCTGACAGCGGAGAAAGCCTTTAAAGTCGGCCGCTATCTTGGCTGGTATTACGGAAAAAAGCATGAGGACGGCAAGGCTCAGATTGCAATCGGCAAGGACACGCGCCGCAGCAGCTATATGCTGGAGGACGCTCTTTGCTCCGGTCTTACTTCTTCCGGCGCGGATGTTTATCTTCTTCATGTGACACCGACGCCGTCGGTGTCCTATGTTGTCCGGACAGAGGGCTTCGACTGCGGCATCATGATTTCAGCGAGTCACAATCCGTATTACGACAATGGAATTAAAATTATGCGGGCGAACGGTCAGAAGATCGAGCCGGAGATTGAGGCTGAGATCGAGGCCTATATTGACGGTGAGATCGGGGAACTTCCTTATGCGTCCCGAGAAAAGATCGGCAGAACGGTTGATTTTTCGGCAGGAAGAAACAGATATATCGGTTTCCTCATGACCGTTCCTTCAAGGGCTTTTAAAAATGTACGTGTCGGTCTGGATTGCGCAAACGGCAGTTCTTCCGCCATTGCGAAGAGCGTGTTTGAAGCTCTCGGCGCCGATGTCACCGTGATTCATAATCAGCCGGACGGTACCAATATTAATAAGGACTGCGGCTCTACCCATTTGGAGGCTTTAAGGGCGCTCGTTGCGGAAAAAGGGCTTGATGCCGGTTTTGCCTATGACGGTGACGCGGACCGCTGCCTTGCGGTTGATGAAAAGGGCGGTATTGTCGATGGCGATCACATTATGTATCTGTGCGGAAAATACCTGAAGGAGTGCGGCATTCTCGAAGCCAATACGGTTGTCACGACGATTATGTCCAATATGGGACTCTACAAGGCTCTTGAGAGAGAGGGGATGCGCGCTGAGAAGACGAATGTTGGAGATAAATACGTCGCCGAAAATATGATGGCCAATGGCTATGTTCTTGGTGGTGAGCAGTCCGGCCATATTATTTTCAGCAAATATGCCGCGACCGGGGACGGTATCCTGACCTCTCTAATGGTGATGCAGACGATGGTCGAAAAGAAACTGCCTCTGTCAGTGCTCTCCGGCGAGATGCAGGTCTATCCACAGGTCCTGAAGAATGTTGTGGTGCGTGACAAGAAAGAAGCCTCTTTGAATGAGGCTGTGAAGGCTGCTGTCAAAAAGGCTGAGGAGGCACTCGGTGATGAGGGCAGAATTCTGGTCAGAGAAAGTGGCACGGAGCCCAAGATCCGGGTGATGGTCGAGGCTCAGAATTATGAAGACTGTGAAAAGTATGTCGACAGTGTAGTCAGGGTGATCTATGAAGAAGGACTTGCTGCAGAAAAGTAAAGGACGGATGATTTTCGGGGTCATTCTGGCGGCGCTGCTTCTGACCGGCTGTGCGCGGTCTGATGCGAAGGCTGCTTATACTTCCGGCTGTTCTGCGCTTGAGTCTGCGGACGCCGAGACGGCGATTGCGTATTTTCAGGCATCGATCGATGCCGGTTATTACCTCTCTCAGTCTTACCGCGGAATCGGGCTTGCCTATCTTGAGTCTGCGGATTACGCGGATGCCTGTATTGCCTTTGAAAAAAGCCTTCTTTACGTCGACGGAGAGAGTGAAGCGTATCAGAGAGATGTGAGCCTTTATCTGGCCTACAGCAGGGAGCGCCAGGGACAGACGGACAAGGCCATGGAGCTCTATGACACACTGATCAAAAAGAATCCCGATGCTGAGACGCTGTTTCTCCGGGGGCGGCTCAATCTCCGCAGCGGCAGCCTGAAGGCGGCGAAAGCGGATTTTGATCAGGCGATTCTGCTGAGTCCTAATTATGACCTGTACATCAACATTTTTGAAATATATGAAGAAGAGGATAAGAGCGGTGATGGCGCTCACTATTTGGAGGAGGCTCTGAAAGAGGCGAGCAAAAATGCCGATGACTATTATAATCAGGGACTTGTCAATTACTATCTTCAGAATTATGAGGAGGCGCGGGACATTCTTGTTCAGGCGATCAAGCAGGAACATTCAGACGCAAAGTCGGTTTTTCTGCTCGGACAGATTTATCTGGCAATGAATGATGCTGCCGATGCAAGGGCGATCTTTAAAGAATATATCAGTGACGAGGCGGTGGCAGCCAGCGCTTATAACGGTCTGGCGCTTTGTGATATCGCTTCGGAAGAGTATGAGAGTGCGCTTCAGGACATTCAGAGCGGACTTGCGGCAGCGGATGAAGAGACGGAGCAGGCGCTTCTGTACAATGAGATTGTTGTGTATGAAAAAATGCATGACTGGAAGAACGCAAGAATAAAAGCGGCGGCTTATGTTGCCAAATATCCAACTGATGAAGCCGGCGCGAAGGAATACGAGTTCCTGGCCACAAGAGCCTGACTCCGATCATGCGGCAGCTCTTTACTGACAGCAGCAGTGAAGCGGTACCGAAGGTTATAAGCATGAGTCAGATGATTTTCGGACGGAAGATGCAGGCATTACTGGATTGCAGGGTGGAGGTTTGTTATGGCGTTTGACCGCTCGCGTATGACAAAAGAACAGCGAATCATGGCGGCAAAGCTGCTCGCCGCGGATCGGCTGCCGCGGATCAATCAGATGGTGAAGCCGGCAAAGCCCAGAAGTTCATTTTACACAAAATACGTCAAGCGGCTGATAGATATTGTTATATCACTGATTGCGCTGATCGTGACGCTGCCGATCAATCTGGTGATCGGCATCATCACCTACTTTGATGTCGGAAGTCCGATTTTTTTCAGGCAGGAACGCGTCGGAAAGGATGGGAAAACCTTTCAGCTCGTGAAGTTCCGGAATATGAAAAATACCTGCGATGAAAGAGGGGAGCTACTTCCGGCTTCACAGCGGGTGACAAAATTCGGGAAGTTCGTGCGGAAGACATCGCTCGATGAGCTCCTGAATTTCTGGTTCATTTTGAAGGGGGACATGTCGCTCATCGGTCCACGTCCGCTTGTTCCGGATTATTATTACAGATGGAATGACCGCCACAAGGCGTTTCTTGCAGTGAGGCCGGGGCTGGAGTGCCCGCCTCCGGTCGGCAGTACTTCCAGGACCTGGCAGGATCAGTTCGAGGAAAATGTCTGGTATGCCGAAAATATCAGCTTTAAAACGGATCTTCTGATGTGCTGGCGCCTCGTGAAATTTGCATTTAACCGCAAGAGTGCCGAAAAGCGGGCGAATGTAGGCAAGGGAAATTTTATGGGTTATTCTGAAGACGGGACGGCGATTGTTTTTGAAGAAGTTCCGGAGTCCTATCTCGTGGAAGCTGTCCGGCTTGTGGAAGAAGAACACCGCCGCAGGCAGGAGCAAAGTGGAACTGCAGCAGGGAAATAAGGCTCAGAACAGTCAAGACGCCCGGAATTGTATATGGGAAAAGTTATGAATCATATTGAAAAACTCCACCGCTTGTTTGTGATCGGTGATATCAAGAATACGGAAAAAGAGCCCGATGTCGATGAATGGTATCGATTTTTGGAGGCGCTCCCTGAGCCGAAGGACTGTTATGAAGCAGTGTACAACAAATACTGCTGCAGAAATCTTCATTATTCCGCTTCTAAAAAAAAGGTGCTTGATCTTGCGGCATACGCACCGCTGAAAGCTGCGATGCGTTATGTCAGTAAGACAGAGAAAACGCTTCCCGAGCTGAGCGGCAATACGCTTTTGATAGAAATCAGGAAGGATATTGACTACCGGGAAGTCCTTCCGAAAGAGCTGCCGAAAAAATACACGGCGTTAAAGACAACAGAGATCGCAGAGGTCGATTATAACGATCTGACAGTGGAGGCAAAAGCTCTGTTTATGGAGCTTCGCCGGCGTTACAGCCGTGAATATTATCTCCAGCTGTTTGTGCTGAGAAAGCTGGCGATTCATTCCCGGTATTTAAAAGAATTTAATCCGGCTGCGACGGCCGTATTTGTTTATGAGAGAAATGTGGCGACTCCCCTGATCAGAAAATTATATGAGGACAGCGGGCGCAGGTTCATTTCCTTTATGCATGGCGAATATCTTCTGCAGATTATTCAGGCTTATATGGGGTTCTCTGAATATTATGTCTGGGACAAAATGTATATACCGATGTTCAGGGATGATCTCCGGTGTCAGATCGGAGAATATTTTGTGACAACTCCTCTTAAGCTGACTAAAAAGTGGAAACTGGAGGAGATCGAGCCGACTGTTTTTTGCACTTATTATTTTTCGGGAGAGAGCACGGCATCGATTCAGCGAATTTCTGAACTCTTCCGGAAGCTTAAGGCAGAGGGGAAGGATGTCAGGGTCAGGCCGCATCCGCGCTATTCCCATCTGAAGCTGATCAGTCAGTCCTTTGATCCGGAGATGATTGAAGATCCGCATACGGTGTCAATGGAGGAGTCGCTCGCGAGAACACGATATGTGGTGGGACTGCACACAACGGTGCTTTCGGAGGCTCAGGTGGAGGGACGAACGGCTGTGATCGATGATATCGGTGATCCGGAACAGTTTAAAAATCTGAAAAAGAGGAAGTTTGTTGTTCTTGAGAGGGAGCATCGGCTGCTTTCGGAAATTATCTGAGAAATTTCTCTTGGGATAAAGCAGAGATTCATGCTTCGGAGCAGGAAGCTGGTTGCCGCCTGCCATGGCAATGAGGGGGAATTTGCGTGAAAGATATCATTATTGTGTGTGCGGGCAGTACCGGAGTCGAAGTCGCCGGAATTATTGAATGTATTAACATGGACGCCGAAAAAGAAGGCAGGGAAGCACCCTATCGGCTTCTTGGCTTTATCGATGACACGCCGGGACTGACTCTTCCTGATTATATGACGTGCCCGATTCTCGGAGGCATTAAAGACTGGCATCCGATAGGGGATGAAGTTTATGCGCTTGCCAATACCAAACCGAAGGCAAAGGAGAAGCTTGCAGAGCTGCTAAAGGCCAGAGGCTGCCGGTTTGAGACGATCATTGCGCCTTATGCCAGGGTAAAGCCTCACGCCGAGATCGGGGAAGGCTCGATTATTACGGCATACAATATCAATAATGGTGCAAAGATCGGAAAATTTGTCAATATTCAGGGATCGATGATCGGCGGTACTACTGAGATCGGGGATTATTCGACAACGCTGGGTTTTGCCAACATTCCGGGGGCCAGGATTGGGAAGCGCGTATATGTGGGGAGCCAGGCAGTTGTGATGGCTCATAAAGTCGGTGATGATGCGGTGATCTGTGTCGGCAGTATTGTCCTTGCAAATGTACGCGCCGGAACAAAGGTCTTTGGAAACCCTGCAAAAAGGGTTGACTGGTGAGCCGATATGTTTTGATAACCAAAAGGGATGCCGCCGGCAGCTCTTTTGGCATGCTGAGGCAAAAGGAAAAACTTGCCGCCGGCACGTTTTCTGTACATTTGATGCAGAAAAAACAGCTGTCTGTCCGACGGAAAGCCGGATGGGCAGCTGTTTTTTTCTTTGCTTTTTTTGAGGGGCACTCGTTCCGACGGACAGGCGCTTCGTCCGTGTTTGTCCCTGCAAACAAAAGGGAGCGCCAAAGGAACGGCCGTTTGCGGGATCAGAAGCTGCCGTATACATGACCGCTTTCAAGTGTTACGCCCTTGATTTCCGCAAGCTCCGACACGGTCACCAGGGAATAGCCCTCTTCCAGCAGTGCCGGGATCAGCATTTTGGCGGCCTCATAGGAGGCGCTGTAGATCTCGTGCATGAGGATGATGTCGCCGTCCTTGACATTGTTCATAACGGAATTATAGGTTGCCTGCGCGTCTTTTGTTGACCAGTCCAGCGTGTCTATGGACCAGAGAATTGCCGGAAGACCGCAGGAATTGGCCAGCACACTGTCATTGTAGCCGCCGCCGGGCGGACGGAAGAGAGTGGGTCCGTCTCCTGTCAGCTCTTCGAGAACGGCAACAGTGGAATACACTTCATCGTAGATCTGTTCATCCGTGAGGTGCGTGAGCGTTTTATGATCCCAGGAGTGGTTGCCCTGCTCCATACCGATATCGTGCTCCCTCACAACGGCTGAAGGATAGTCGTATATCTGGCTGCCGATCATGAAAAATGTCGCTTTTACGTTGTACTGTTCAAGCAGGTCGAGAATGTCATCGGTGTATTCCCCCGGACCGTCGTCAAAGGTCAGGGCGACAACCGGACCGTCAGTCTGGACGGCTTTCTTTTTTGTCGGATCATAGACGCCTGTCTCATCAAAGAAACAGTCTTCCCCGTTAATTTCCTGCCAGCCCGTTAAAGCTGCCCCTGTATCTTTTGAGAAGTAGTAAGTATTAACGCCAACGTCCTGCCAGCCTGTCAGGTTTACCCCGTCATAGCCGAAGTAATACCAGTTTCCGTCGATCTCTTTCAGACCTTTTGTGAGAACACCGTCTTCATCGAGATAAACATTGCCGATGTCCGGTTCCTGCCAGCCGGTTTTCGGATAACCGTTTTCGTCAAGAAGATATGTGCGGCTGTCTTCGTCTGTCAGCCAGCCGGAAGCCCGCTCACCGTCTTCACCGATGTAATAGCGTCCGCCCTCATCAGTCTGCCAGCCGGTGAGCACAGGCACAGCTTCGGCTGCAGATGATGAACTCCCGTTGTCAGAAGAAAGTGCGTCGGAAGCTCCTTTGGCGGCTTCGGCAATGCTTTCCTCAAGTGCGGGAACAAAGACCTCATCGGTGTTTTGACCGAAATGAAGAAACGAAATTTTCGGGATCGAGATCTCTGGAATCTGAATCTCCGGAATCGGAATAAGGCCCTGATACATGCCGGCTCCCGTGCCGGCAATCAAAGTAGCAAGAACAATGGCTGTCAGGCGGTGACGGCGCTTTTTGCGCCTTCGCTTTCTTATCAGCTCATCGCGTGTCAATTGTAAAGCCCCCCAAATTAATTGCAATGATCCATGCAGTGAATGATAAAAGCATGTGATCGGCTTAAGAAATGTTACTCCCCGTTAAAGCAGACTATATCATACCACAATGAAACGGAAAGAGGTAGTGAAAAGAAGATAAAGAAGATGATTTCTGAAAGGCTCTTTGCCCCAGGCCTTCAGACGTGTCGATGATCCTGTGAAAGAGGCAGTAAAAAGATGAGTATTTCAGAAAGGCGGCGTTTTACTGCCGGCGCATAAGTTGTCTGAGAGGAATAATTCTGATATGATAGACCTGCAGATATTGACAGCGCACGGATTGACTGTGAAAGGGCTTAAATCATGGAAAATTATGCTAAGATGCAGGGAAAGCATATTCTGATCACCGGCGCGACAGCCGGAATCGGCAGGGAGACGGCAGTCATGCTCAGTTCGCTTGGAGCGAAGGCGGCTCTTGTGGGAAGACGGGGAGAGAAGCTTGAGGAGACGCTTTCAATGATGGCCGGGGACGGACATTCCGCGCATATCATTGATGTCTCGAAGATTGACGAACTTGAAAACCGTATTAAGGAAATGATCAGGGAAACGGGTCCGTTTGACGGTTTTGTACACAGTGCGGGAATTGTAAAAAATCTTCCCGTTGCCAATTTTAAATATGAAAGACTGCATGAGATTATGCTGACTAATTTTTACTCATTTTATGAGATCATCAGAATCCTCAGCAGGAAGGGAAGATACAGGGAAGGGTTCAGTGCTGTGGGAATTTCTTCTGTTGCTGCGACAAACGGCGCTTCGGCTCAATCGGCTTATGCGGCTTCCAAGGCGGCCATGAATGGCGCAATGAGGTGTCTGGCAAAAGAACTCGGCCCAAAGGGGATCAGGGTGAATACTGTGCTTCCGGCGGCGACCGATACGGAAATGTACAGCACTTATCTGAGTTTGAAGGCGGATATGAAGGATACGGAACTAAAAAAGGAAGCAAATCCGAGACAATATCTCGGTATGAATTCGCCATCAGATGTGGCGAATGCCATTATCTTTCTGTTGTCCCCGCTTTCGGGAAAGATCACGGGAGTTCAGCTTCCGGTTGACGGAGGATTCACATCGTGCTGATGCTAAAACAACGGGAAAATGTGCCAGCGGCACGTCTTCTGTACGTTATGACGAAACAAAAGGGCTGCCGGTGGCAGGCCCTTTTGTTTCAGCATACCAAAAGAGTTGCCAGTGGCAGATCCTTTGGTTTACGATGTCAGATTCCGTAAGGATTTGTGCACTTGTTTTCTGCCATCTTCATGGCACGGACCTTCAGAGGCAGGCCGAAGAGCGTGATAAAGCCGTCTGCGTCATGGTGATCGTAGAGGTCGCCTGTTGTGAAGGACGCAAGGCTCTCACTGTAGAGGCTGTACGGAGAAGTGGTGCCCGCCTTGATGATGTTGCCCTTGTAGAGGCGCATCCTGACTTCGCCGGTGACATATTCCTGTGTGACATCGACAAAGGCCTTGATGGCATCGCAGAGAGGAGTGAACCATTTGCCTTCATAGACAACCTGAGCAAGCTTCTCTCCGAGAATTTTCTTTTCTTCAAGTGTTGCACGATCAAGGATGAGCTCTTCGAGCTGCTCATGTGCAGCCACAAGAATGGTGCCGCCCGGAGTCTCATAAACACCGCGGCTCTTCATGCCGACAACGCGGTTTTCGACGATATCGATGATGCCGATGCCGTTTCTGCCGCCGATCACATTGAGTTCGCGGATAATATCAGCTACCTTCATGACTTTTCCGTTGATGGAAGTCGGAATACCTTTTTCGAAAGTCAGTGTCAGTTCCTCGACTTCGTCCGGGGCTTTTTCCGGTGTAACGCTGAGAACCAGCATGTGGTCGTAATTCGGGGCCTGAGCCGGGTTTTCCAGTTCCAGGCCTTCATGGCTGATGTGCCACAGGTTGCGGTCACGGCTGTAGCTGGAGGAGTGGTCAAACGGAAGATCAATGCCCTTGCTCTTGCAGTAAGCAATTTCATCTTCGCGGGACTTCATTGTCCAGACATCTGTCATGCGCCACGGTGCGATGATGCGGAGATCCGGAGCAATAGCCTTAATGCCGAGCTCGAAACGGATCTGGTCATTGCCCTTGCCGGTAGCTCCGTGGCAGATCGCGACAGCGCCTTCTTTGCGCGCAATTTCGACGAGCTTTTTTGCGATTGCAGGGCGTGCCATGGAAGTGCCGAGCAGGTACTTATTTTCATAGACAGCGCCTGCCTTTACACAGGGCATAATGTAATTTTCGGCAAAATCATCGTTGATGTCTTCAATATAGAGCTTGGATGCACCGGAGAGAGCAGCTCTTTCCTGAAGTCCGTCGAGCTCATTTCCCTGTCCGCAGTCGATACAGACGCAGACGACATCATAGCCGAAGGTTTCTTTCAGCCACGGGATGATGGCTGTTGTATCAAGTCCGCCTGAGTAGGCGAGGATGACTTTTTCGTGTGCCATAATAATCAGCCTCCTTAGATCTGGCGCGCGGCAGGGCGCGCGGGTGTTTCGAATGCCGCTGCTTTTGACTTATGCGGCAATACCTAAGAAAATATACATCATATGCATGAACTATGCAAGATGAAATTGGAAATATGAGCGGAACCGTGAGAAGAGGGAGAGAAGCCACAGTTAAAAAGAGCGTTTATTTTACATTGAAAATTGTGATGATATAATGAAACAGGGAAAAATTTTCTAAAAATGAATAATATTCACAAATGATGCATAAATATGCATATAAGGGGGTTTACAATCAGAAAGTAATGGGATAAGATGGGGTCTTAAGCAGATCATAAATATCAAAATAAAGACAGCGGTGTTAAGTTATACCGGCGCAGTTGAAAGGATCGCGGCGGAGATAGGACTCCGGAAAAAGCTCCGGACAGATAAAAACTTTGCCGCAGGAGGAATCATATGATTAAAGCAGGGATTATCGGTTCAACGGGATACGCCGGCGCAGAGCTTGTCAGACTTCTTCTCAATCATCCTGAGGCGGAGATCGTCTGGTACGGATCAAGAAGCTATGTTGATCAGCCATATGCTGACATTTATGCAAATCTTTTTGAGCTTGTGGATGAAAAGTGTCTCGATGATAATATGGACGCTCTTGCCGATAAGGCGGATGTGATCTTTACCGCAACGCCGCAGGGTTTCTGCGCGCAGAAGGTAAGTGAGAAACTGTTATCTAAATGCAGGGTGATCGATCTTTCGGCTGATTTTCGGATTAAGGATGCGGAGCGGTATGAAGCCTGGTACGGCATTCATCATCCGACGCCGGAGTTTTTGCCGGAGGCGGTATACGGGCTGCCGGAGCTTCACAGAAGCGATATCAGAGGAGCCCGGCTGATTGCGAATCCGGGCTGTTTTCCAACCTGCAGCATCCTTACGATTGCACCGGCACTTAAGCAGGGCTTTATTGAACCGAATTCTGTTATCATTGACGCAAAATCAGGGACTACGGGAGCAGGCCGCGGTGCGAAGGTTCAAAATCTTTACTGCGAGGTCAATGAAACGGTCAAGGCGTACGGCGTCACCTCACACCGCCACACTCCGGAGATTGAAGACCAGCTCTCCATTGAGGCCGGCGAGTCGATGCTGGTTCAGTTTACGCCGCATCTTATTCCGATGAACAGAGGAATTCTGGTCACTGCCTATGCTTCTCTGAAGAAAAATGTGACAGAGGAAGAAGTGAAGGCAGCTTATGAAGAGGCTTATGCGTCGGAGCATTTTGTGCGGGTTCTTCCGGACGGCAGGGTGCCTGAGACAAGATGGGTCCGGGGCAGCAACTACGCAGATGTGAATATCAGGCTGGATGTAAGAACCGGCCGTCTGGTGATGATGGGAGCGATTGACAACATTATGAAGGGCGCAGCGGGCCAGGCAGTTCAGAATATGAATATTATGTTTGGTCTCGATGAGGCGGAAGGTCTTTCTCTGGTTCCTGCGTCGGTATAATGAATGAAAGGCTTAGGTTTATGAAATATAAAAAAATTGAGGGCGGAGCAGCGGCCGCAAAGGGCTTCAGTGCGGCAGGCACCGCGGCCGGCATCAAGAAGAACGGAAATGCGGATATGGCAATGATTGCATGCGAAAAGCCGTGTGCGCTTGCAGGTACCTTTACTACGAATCTTGTGAAGGCGGCTCCTGTCGTCTGGGATATGGCATTTGTCAGGGAAAAACGTCTGGCGAGGGCCGTTATCGTCAATTCCGGAGTTGCGAATGCCTGCACCGGGAAAAAGGG
>R11__coassemble_1181_pt1 | contig 15259 bp, 5 predicted proteins | sample R11__metabat2_low_PE_006 | metagenome-assembled genome bin R11 | reverse complement strand
ACAGAAAAAGGCCGAAGAAGAAAAGAAGAAAAAAGATCAGGAAGAACAGAAAGCAAAGGAGAAGGAGGAGCCTCAGGAGGACGGAAAAGAAAATCAGGAAAGTGACGGAGATTCGGACTCTTCCTATTATTCCGGGGGTTATACCTACACAGGTTCTTCAACCTATTACAGTTCCGGAACTTATTATGTTTCGGAGGCACAGAGAAGATTGGCCCTCAATCTCGGGTTTAAACAGATCGCTAAAAAATACGCCATTCCGAAGGGAACCTATGTCTGTATCCGGGAAACAAGAAGCGAAAGCGGCACCGTTGTCGGTGTCCTGGAGAGCGGTTATCTCTGCTATGTTCTTGAAAATACGAATACGGAGTGGGTTTTTGTAGAGTCGGGCGATGTGCGCGGCTTTGTAAAGTTGTCTGAGATCAGAACCGGGTCCGATGTGGATGCGCTTGTGACCTCCACAGGAGAAGACAATATGAAGCTCGCGATCCAGAAGGTGGATCCGCTCAACAATACCGCGTACCGCTATACGCTGACAACTACCCGGGATGTGTCGAAGCTTTTGGCTTCCATCATCAACACGACGGTGAGCCGGCAGACGGTGATTGAGTTTGCGCAGCAGTTTATCGGTAATCCTTATGTCTGGGGAGGAACCTCCCTTACAACAGGAACGGACAGCGCCGGATTTACGCAGCAGGTTTACGCGCATTTTGGCGTTTCGATTCCATCAACATCGGAAGAGCAGGCGGAAGCCGGTGTGAAGATCAGTGCGTCTGAAGCCAAAGAAGGAGATCTTCTCTTTTATGCAAGAGACGGTGTGATCTACCATGTCCTGATGTATCTCGGTGACGGAAAAGCCATCAGTGCCGCAAGTACCAGTGCGGGGATAGCGGTCTCCGACGTGGATTACAGCAAGGTCTGCTGGGGCTGCCGTTTCCTGACAGATGCTGACAGCTCGGAAGCTTCCACGCAGGCTTCTTCTCTGGTAACAACCGGAAGAGCGGCCTATAACGGTGATGAGGAGGCGCAGAAGGTCATTATCTCGGCTTTTGCGGCTGCTGCAGAGAAAGAATGGCAGGAGTATGGCTTTCTGCCGTCTGTGCTGATTGCCCAGGCAATCGAGGAGAGCGGCTGGTGCGCTTTCTGGAATTCGGGTTCCGGAATTCAGGCATCGGACAATAATATACTTGGAATGAATGTCGATCTGCTTAACAGCAAATGGACAAGCCCGTGGAACGGCGCCGCAACAAGCCGGCTGGTGCCTCAGTATGTGAATGGTTCCAGAGTATATGATTTTGAGGAAATGCGTGTCTATCAGGATATCGAGGCCTGCATGGAGGATTATGCGGCCTTTAAGATCGGTCTGCATCCGGAGCTTGCGGGTGTGACGGATGTTGACACGGTGATCTCCGTCGGGCTCAAGGGGTATGCGACGGACCCGAATTATCAGACGACGATCCGCTACCTGATTGACCGTTACAATCTGACACAGTATGACACGCCTTATGCGGAAAATGCCGGGGCAGAAACGGAAAGCAGTGAATTTGACGAGGAAGAAGGTGCAAAATACGGTGTCTTCCCGGCACAGGAGCCGGATGCCGACGATGGGGACGGCGAGTCTGAGCCGGAAAATGCCGGAGGAGAGCCTGAAGCGGACAGCTCTGACGGAGATGACGGAAACGCAGAGGAAGCCGGAAGCAGCGGAGATGGCGCGGCTTCAGAGGAGTCCGAAGCAGGTGAAGCAGCGGAGGAAGATGGCGGAACCGGCAGCAGTGCGGCCGCTGAGCCCGAATCCGATGAAGCGACCGGGGAAAACAGCGGCAGTGATCACAGCGAAGATGAAAGCACAGCTGCATCAGAGAATGAATCGGCCGGAGCCGCTTCTGCAGATGAAAATACTGAAGGCACAAAAGTCTCTCCGGTTGTAACTGCATCTGTCTCGGGAGTCTATCGCACGGACAGCACATCCTACACGGAGGAAGAACTGGAGTTTATCTGGGCGGTTGTTGCTGAGGAAGATGATATCAGCTATGACGGTGCGCTTGCGGTAATTTCTTCGATTATGAACCGCGCTGATGAGAATTACGGCGGCTTCGGAACCACGGCGAAGGATCAGATGACGGCGGAAGGCCAGTACTGCTGCTCGCCGGAGGTTGAGGATTCCATCTACTATGAGAGACGACTTGGCGGCAATGTGCCTGACTATGTAAAACAGGCGGTTGAGGACTGTCTTGTGAACGGAATCAGAAGCCACAGCTTTAATACCTTCAGTGAGACAAATGTGGACGGAAGCTGCATCCAGATCGGCTCAAACTGGTACTATAGTGAAGAAAGTCCCGAAGTCGAAGAAGAGGAAACCTCTGTACATGATCCGCTGGCGGTTCTGCCGAAACGACCTGAGGGAGAGGATGATGCTCCGAACAGTGAAGACAGGAACGACGGGAACGAGACCCCGGAAGAAGACGACTCCGGCACAGAAGACACTGCCGGATCCAAAAAGACTCCGCAATCGGACAGCAACGCGGAGCAGCCGGATGTGCCCTCCTATGACGGACCTGAGCCTGAGGCTGATTCCGATTCTGAATGGTTCGATGAGGATGATGAAGATGACCTGGACGATTTTGATGACTGGGACAGCGGCTGGACGAAAACCCGGTATGACCGGAATTACGACTGGGATTTTGATGACGATGACTGGGGAGGCTCTTTCGGCAGGGAGCCGATGCCGGATCTCGGCGCTTAAGTATCTGATGGGGATGATTTTCGTAAAAGCGGGAACCATTCCCGTTTTTATGTTTGCATCTGCAATAAAAGGACTACCGGCAGCGATTTTTTTTGCTGTGGGATGAGGACGGCAGGGAGCTGTCGTATTTTGCCGGCGCTGTCCGGTCTCTTGATTCCACAGATTCAAAGATGAAAAATTTGTCAGCGAAATGATGGAAAGCATGCCGGCGCATTTGAAAAAAGCCCGAAAAATATTGAATTCTTATCGGAAAACGCCAATTTACTTGACAAGGCGTGTTTGCAGTTATTAGAATAAACCTTTGCGTAAGGTCGCTAAAGCAGATGGACTGCTCCGCATAAGCCGGAGCTTTTACGGAAGAGGAATAAACGATGTATAAAAAAGTCGATACTGACATGAATTTTGTCGACCGTGAAAAAGAAACGGTAAAATTCTGGAAAGAGAATGACATCTTTAAGAAGAGCATCCGGGAACGCGAAGGCTGCCCTACTTATATGTTTTATGACGGACCGCCGACGGCGAACGGCAAGCCGCACATCGGTCATGTTCTGACCCGTGTTATTAAGGATACGGTTCCGCGCTACCACGCCATGAAGGGACAGCTTGTTCCGAGAAAGGCCGGCTGGGATACGCATGGCCTTCCGGTTGAAATCGAGGTCGAGAAGAAGCTGGGCCTTGACGGCAAGGAGCAGATCGAAGCTTACGGTGTCGAGCCGTTCATCAAATACTGCAAGGAATCCGTGTGGAAATACGAGGGCATGTGGAGAGAATTCTCGGATGTCGTCGGCTTCTGGGCGGATATGGATCATCCGTACGTCACTTACCACAATGACTATATTGAGTCCGAGTGGTGGGCGCTTCAGCAGATTTTCAACAAGGGCCTTCTTTATGAGGGGTACAAGATTGTCCCTTACTGCCCGCGCTGCGGCACGCCGCTCTCCAGTCATGAGGTCGCGCAGGGTTACAAAACCGTAAAGGAGCGCTCTGCGGTTGTGCGCTTCAAGGCAAAGGGTGAGGAGAATCTTTATTACCTCGCATGGACGACAACGCCATGGACACTTCCGTCCAATGTTGCGCTCTGCGTAAATCCGGATGAGGATTACGTAAAGGTTATTTCCGAGGATGTCTGCTATATCATGGCTGCTGCTCTCGTGGAGACCGTGATCGGTGCGGGCGCAGAGGTGCTTGAGCATTATAAAGGAAAAGATCTCGAGTACAGAGAGTATGAGCCGCTCTATGCCTGTGCCGGGGAAAAGGCTGCCGCACAGCACCGCAAGGGCTTTTATATTATCTGCGACAACTATGTCACCATGAAGGATGGTACCGGTATCGTCCATATCGCTCCTGCTTTTGGTGAGGACGATAACAGAATCGGTCAGAGATATGAACTTCCGCTTGTCAAGTTCGTCAATGAGAAGGGCGAGATGACGGAAGAAACACCGTTTGCCGGCATGCGCGCAAAGCCGTCGGCGAAGGAACTGGAGGCCGGCGCAGTGAGCGCGGATCCGGAAGTGCTTAAGGATCTCGACGCAAAGGGGCTTCTCTTTGCTGCTCCGAAATTCGAGCACGATTATCCGTATTGCTGGAGATGTGACACACCGCTTCTTTATTATGCGCGTGAATCCTGGTTCATCCGTATGACGGCGGTGAGAGATGATCTGATCCGCAACAACGCGAAGATTCGCTGGATTCCGGAGAGCATCGGCAAGGGACGTTTCGGTGACTGGCTTGAAAATGTTCAGGATTGGGCACTTTCCAGAAACCGTTATTGGGGCACTCCGCTCAATATCTGGGTCTGCGAGGGCTGCGGTGAAAAGACTTCCATCGGTTCGATTGCGGAGCTTGTTGAGAAGGGGGATAACTGCCCGCCGGATATAGAGCTTCACAAGCCTTATGTCGACAATGTGACCCTGACCTGCCCGCACTGCGGAAAGAAGATGCATCGTGTACCCGAGGTGATCGACTGCTGGTTTGACTCCGGCGCGATGCCGTTTGCCCAGCATCATTATCCGTTTGAAAATCAGGAGCTCTTTAAGGCACAGTTCCCGGCGAGCTTCATCTCGGAAGCGGTTGACCAGACACGCGGCTGGTTCTATTCACTGCACGCGATCTCTACGCTTCTCTTCAATGAACCGTGCTTTAAAAACTGTATCATCATGGGCCTTGTTCAGGATGAGAACGGTCAGAAGATGTCCAAGTCCAAGGGGAATGCGGTTGATCCCATGGAGGCGCTTCAGACTTATGGGGCAGATGCGATCCGGTGGTATTTCCTGACAAGCTCTGCGCCGTGGCTGCCGAGCCGTTTCTACGGAAAAGCGGTTATGGAAGGACAGCGGAAGTTTCTCGGAACACTCTGGAATACTTATGCGTTCTATGTTCTTTATGCAAATATTGACAATTTCAATGCAACGGAGTATTCTCTCGATTACGACTCTCTCGGAGTGATGGACCGCTGGACACTCAGCCGCCTCAATTCGACAGTCCGCGCAGTAGATGCGTATATGGCGGATTACAAGCTTCCGGAGGCAGGAAAAGCGCTTCAGGAGTTTGTTGATGACCTGAGCAATTGGTATGTCCGCCGCAGCCGCGCCCGCTTCTGGGCTCACGGCATGGAGCAGGACAAGATCAATGCTTATATGACGCTTTACACAAGCCTTGTAACTGTCTGCCGTCTCGCGGCTCCGATGATTCCGTTTATGACGGAAGAAATCTACCAGAATCTTGTTCGCAGCATTGATTCGGCGGCAAAGGAATCCGTTCATCTCTGCGATTATCCGGAGGCGGATGAGCAGATGATTGATGCGGAGCTTGAAGAGAACATGAAGCATGTTCTTGATATCGTTGTTCTTGGCCGTGCGGCGAGAAACGGAAGCGGTATCAAGAACCGTCAGCCGATTGCGCAGATGTTTGTGAAAGCTCCGTATGAGGTTCCGAAATTCTATCAGGAGATCATTCTTGACGAGCTGAATGTGAAAGCTTTTGAGGTAAAGGATGATGTCAGTGCTTATTCAGGCAGTATTGTGAAGCCGAATTTCAATGCAATTCGCGCTAATCTCGGCGGGGATAAGATCGGTCCGGTTCGTGCGGCGATTGCACAGACAGACGGCGATGAGATCGTCAGAGAGCTGAAGGCGAGCGGTTCCTGGAAGGTAAACTGCGGCGGTTCTGAAGTCGAGCTTACCGAAGCTGAACTTCTGATTGAAGCGAAGCAGGTGGAGGGTTTTGTCGCACAGTCTGACGGCGGCGTGACGGTCGTTCTCGATAAACAGCTGACGCCGGAACTGATTGAGGAAGGCTTCGTCAGAGAGATCGTGAGCAAGATTCAGACAATGCGCAAGGAAGCGGGCTTTGAAGTCCTTGACCGTATCCGTGTCTATGCGGAGGGAAATGAAAAGCTTGCGGAACTGATGCGGCGCAATGCGAAACAGATTGCCAAAGATGTGCTTGCGGATGAGATCTGCTATGACAGAACGGAAGGCTACACAAAAGACTGGAAGATCAATTCCGAAGCGGTTACTCTCGGTGTCGAAAAGATCTGACTGTCTGGGGGGACGGTCGGAAGCAATACGACAGAAAGATAAAGCTCCGGTTCGGCGGTTTCGGAAAACATGTCGCCGGACCGGGCTTTTAACGGCAGAATTTTCTGCCGATAGAGCCTGAGGTTCGATAGCAAGAGCCGCAGGGGGTATTCTTTTTGAAGGAATACCGGAAACGGGAAGTACAGGGTATTAAAGGAGGAAATTCAGTGAGCAGTACAAAAGCCGGGACAACAGAGAAGATGAAGACGAAGGTGAAGGCGGCATTTGACAAAAAGAAGTTTATCGAAGACGTTAAGAGTGCTGTAAAGAAGATGTACCGCACAGATATCGCGGATGCATCGCAGCAGCAGATTTATCAGGCGGTTGCAAATGTTCTGGAAGATCAGATTATTGATCAGTGGATGGACTCCTGCAAGAGATTTGAAGAGCAGCAGAACAAGATTGTCTATTATCTTTCAATGGAGTTTCTCATCGGCCGCGCTCTCGGAAACAACATGCTGAATCTTGGCGAATATCAGGGAATTAAGGAAGCTCTTGAAGAACTTGGACTTGATATTAATGCCATTGAGGATGAGGAGCCGGATCCGGCACTCGGCAACGGAGGCCTCGGCCGTCTGGCTGCCTGCTTCCTGGATTCACTGGCTGCGGGCGGCTACCATGCTTACGGCTGCGGTATTCGCTATCATTACGGTATGTTCAAGCAGAAGATTGAGAACGGTTTCCAGAAGGAAGTTCCGGATCAGTGGCTTAAGAATTTCTACCCGTTTGAGCTGAAGAGACAGGAGCATGCTCAGGTTGTCCGCTTCGGAGGCAACACCAGAACAGAATACAATCCGGCGACGGGTGAGACGAAATTTATCTATGAAAATTACCGCTCCGTCAAGGCCATTCCGTATGATATTCCGATTGTCGGCTATAAGAACGGCGTTGTTAATGCGCTCCGCATCTGGGATGCCGAAGCCATCAACAGCTTTGAGCTTGCTTCCTTCAACCGCGGCGAATATGACAAGGCTGTGGAGCAGGATAATCTGGCGCGCACGATCACGGAAGTCCTTTATCCGAATGATAATTTTATCGCAGGCAAGGAACTGAGACTGAAGCAGCAGTACTTCTTTATCTCTGCTTCTGTGCAGGAAGCCCTCTGCAAGCATCTTCGCATGTACGGAACGCTGGATAATCTGCCGGAAAAGGTTGCCTTCCAGCTTAACGATACTCATCCGACAGTTGCGATCCCGGAACTCATGCGGCTCCTCATGGATGAGTACGGTTACGGCTGGGACAAGGCCTGGGATCTTACAACACGTACCTGCGCGTATACGAACCACACAATCATGGCCGAGGCACTTGAAAAGTGGCCGATCGATCTCTTCTCCCGTCTGCTTCCGAGAATCTATCAGATCACAGAAGAGATTAACCGCCGTTTCCTCGAACATGAAATCATGAAGAAGTACCCTGGCAACCATGAGAAGATCCGCAATATGGCGATCATCTATGACGGTCAGATCCGCATGGCTTATCTGGCCATTGTCGGCAGCCATTCCGTCAACGGCGTTGCGGCACTTCATACAGAGATCCTCAAGAAGGATGTTCTGCGTGACTTCTATGAAATGATGCCGGAGAAATTCAACAATAAGACAAATGGTATCACGCAGAGAAGATTCCTGATGCACGGTAATCCGAATCTTGCGGCATGGATTACGGACAAGATCGGGGATGGCTGGGCAACGAACCTTTCGGAGCTTGCCAAGCTGAAGCTGTATGTCGATGATCCGAAAGCGCAGCAGGAATTCATGAACATCAAATACAAGAATAAGCAGCGCCTCGCGGAATATATCCTTGAGCACAACGGTATCGAGGTTGACCCGAATTCGATTTTTGATGTACAGGTTAAAAGACTTCATGAGTATAAGCGCCAGCTGCTCAACATCATGCATGTCATGTATCTCCGCAATCAGCTGATTGAGCATCCGGATATGGACTTCTATCCGAGAACCTTTATCTTCGGGGCCAAGGCATCGGCCGGTTATGAAGTCGCGAAGCTTATCATCAAGCTGATCAACGCAGTAGCGGATTCTGTCAACAATGATCCGGTGATCGCAGGAAGACTGAAGGTTGTATTTATTGAAGATTATAAAGTCAGCAACGGTGAGCTGATTTTTGCGGCGGCAGATGTCTCTGAGCAGATTTCAACGGCCTCCAAGGAAGCTTCCGGCACCGGAAACATGAAATTCATGCTGAACGGCGCACCGACAATCGGCACTATGGACGGTGCGAACGTTGAGATTGTTGAAGAAGTCGGTGTGGAAAATGCCTTTATCTTCGGTCTTTCTTCCGATGAAGTCATTAACTATGAGCATAACGGCGGCTATGATCCGCACTATATTTTCAATACCGATACGGAGATCCGCCAGGTCATGGTTCAGATGATCAACGGAACCTTTGATCCGGATACCGAGCTGTTCCGTCCGATTTATGATTCTCTGCTCACAACCCGCTTCGGTAAAGCGGACCGTTACTTCATTCTTGCTGATTTCCGTGCATATGCGGATGCACAGAGAAGAGTTGAGGCTGCTTACCGCAATCCGGAAGCCTGGGCAAAGATGGCGATGATGAACACTTTCTGCTCCGGCAAGTTCTCTTCAGACCGTACAATCGAGCAGTATGTCGATGAGATCTGGCATCTCGACAAGATTAACGCCAGATAAACAGCGGAAAAACGCAGCTAAACAACAGAAAAAGCTATATAGCCCCGCTTCGGAAACAGCCGAAGCGGGGCTCTTTTCTTCGACATAACGTGCCGCTGGTACGTTTTTCCGTTTCGTTATAGCGTATGACATAACATGCCGCTGGCACGTTTTCCCGTTTCGTCATAGCGTACGAAAAAACGTGCAGGCGGTACGTTTCCCGCTGCCTCAGCATACCAAAGACACTGCAGGCGGCAGCTCCTTTTGTCCGAACAATTAGCAGATTGGAAATAGTTAGCAGTTTACATTAAAAAATCAGTATGCTAAGATTGTTTTGATTATGGATATTTGCGCACTTTTATAAAGAAATGAACTTTGCGGCGGACTGGAACGCCGGAAGAAAAAGTGTGTGTATGAAAAAATATGATTCGGAGACAGGCAAAAGACAGGGGTACCGATTTGGATAAAGCGGAGTATAAAGTCAGACTGGAAGAGATCAATGCACTGGCGGAAGAGGGGAAATTCGCAGAGGCGGCAGCGGCTGCCGACACCGTCGACTGGCGTCATGTAAAGAGTGTGCGTACACTTTCAATGATCGGGGAGATCTATGAGGCAAACCGGCAGTATGAGGAGAGCCGGACAATCCTGAAGCTTGCGTACAAACGTTCGGCAACAAGCAAGACCGTGCTCTACCGTCTTGCGGAGCTGGATATCCGTACTGGGTATTATGATGAGGCGAAGAAGTTTATCAATGAATTTGAGCAGATCTCACCGAACGATACCTCACGCTACATTTTAAAATACAAGCTGCTTCGGGCCAGAAAGGCACCTTACGACGACCAGATCGAAGTCCTGCGCAATTTTAAGGATGCGGAATATTCAGAAAGGTGGGCTTTTGAACTGGCCCGCCTTTATAAGCGAAATGGCCAGAATGACAAGTGTATCGAAGAATGTGACGATCTGATCCTCTGGTTTTCGGAAGGGAAATACGTCCGCAAGGCGATCGAACTGAAGATGTCGCTGACGGAGCTTTCCCCATCCCAGAAGGTTCTCTATGAAAGCCTGCTGAGTCAGGGAGAGAAGGTCGAGCGCAATTCCGCAGTTCCGGTGGACGAACCGGAGACTATGCCCGATTTCCAACTGAATGCAATCGAGACGGTTGAGAAGGCTGTCAATGAGGCGGATGATGACGATGAAGAGAACAGGACAAAGAGCCGTTCTGATATTGTGATGCCGGAGCAGGTGGGGCTTCCGGAGAAAGAGGAAGAAGCCGGAGCCGATGAGCCGGAAACTGTTCCGGAGCCGGAGCGTTCAGCAGCTGAAGCGGATGGACAGCAGACCATCTATGAAGAAGATGATGACTTAGAGGAAGCAGCTGAAGAACGTGTAGAGCCGCTGGAAACTTTCCAGACGAAGTTTGCAAGAGGCTTCCGCAATGTCTTTTCCGGCATGAAGAAGCCGTCCTTTAAATTCGGGTCCAGGAATAAAGCGGAAGCGGGGGACAATCCGGACGATTCAGGAAATGAAGCGGCTGCAGATGAATTGCCGGCTGAAGCGATTCCGGAAACCGGCAGGGCGGATGCAGATGAGATACCGATGGAAAAGGAAGGCGGATTCCTTGCGGACCGTCTCCCTGATGAAATACTGTCGGAAGAGGAAGCTGCAGACCAAAGCACCGGGCTGTCGGACGAGGTGCCGCCGGCGGAGGAAGATGCTCACTTTGAAGGCGGATCAGCGGATGAGACAGCTGCCGGAAATGGGGCTGCCGGTGATGCTGGAGAGAATGGCGCGGAGATAGAAAGTTCAGACGGAAGGGAGCCGGAGTCCGGGACAGAGGAGAAAAAGGAGCCCACTGCCGACTCTTTGAATGTCGGGCCGGATGACGGGCAGTGGAATGACGAAGCTGCTGAGGCAGAGAATACAGCCGGAGACGAAAAAACGGAGCCGGAGGAAGAATTATTTGACCTTGAAAAGCTCTTCGCGGAGACAGCCGGTGCCTTTGCAGAGGAAGTGGCCTCCGGCAATTATGTCATGGCGGATACACTCGAATCGGAACGTGAAGCCGCTGAAGCGGAGGCTGCCCAGCGCAGAAAGTCAGAAGCGGAGGAGACAGAGGAGGAACTTTCTGTTCCGGCTTCTCCGGACGACGAAGTGCCGCCGCTTGAAGATGACAGCGATTCCCTCCTGAAATCACTCGAGGAAGTCATGAACCGTGCCGAGGGAGGAACATACTCCTCTCTTGAGGATGAGGAGGACCGGAAAGAAGCCCCTCTGACCCTGCCGGAGGAAGACAAAGAAGACGCTTCTGCAGAGGAGAAGACGGATCCTGCGGAGCAGCTCTACGCCAGGGAAACAGACGAGTCGCTCGGACTTACAAGAGAGTTTCATATCAGGGATGAGATCGAAAAGCTGCTTGCAAAGCGCAGAAAGAAAGCAGATGCGGGGACTTCGGAGCACGCTCCGGAGGAGCCGAAGCCGGTCATTAACCCGGAAGAGGCTGCGAGGAAAAATGTTGCTGAAGCGAACGGCACTCCCTATATGCCGGAATCGGAAGCCTCTGAGATGAGTGTGTCTCCGGACGATGAAGCGGCAGAGGCAGAACTTCTTGCTGATGAGGAGGATATCCCCGAGATTCCGGCAGAGGACAGCAGCGAGGAACTGATGAATATCTCTTCGGCAGAGGAGACCTATGAGGAAGAAGAAGCCGAGCTGATAGAAAATATTGTGATTCAGCCGGATTATCTCGTGAAGGTTCCGGTCGAAGGAAGGCAGTTTACCTCTGTCGAAAAGAATGTGATGACGTATTTTGCAGGAATTCCCGGTATTGATTATCAGACAACAGCAGCGGTTGCGGACATTCACAATAACAGCGGGGATAAAACTTCTGTGTCCGGAAATGTGCTCATTATGGGGCGTCAGGGGTCCGGAAAAACCCGTCTCGGCGATGCGCTGATCCGCATTTCCTGCATGGATCTCGGTCTCAAAGCAGTAAAATCTGCCAAAATCGTTGCGGATGAGCTGAACGGAAAAGATCCGGCTGCTGTGGTGAAGCGTCTTGCCGGAGGATTTCTGATTATCGAAGCAGCTGGCTCCATGAGCGAAGCGACAATTGAGAGACTGAATCAGGCAATGGAGTTCAGAACGGATTCATTGGTGGTCATCCTGGAGGATGAGAAGGCGGACCTTCTTAAGATGCTGAAAGAGCATCCTGAGTTCGCAGAGAAGTTCACCAGTCGGATCACGGTGCCGGTCTTTACCAACGATGAGCTTGTGTCTTTCGGCTGTGTCTACGCCAATGAGGAGGGGTATTTCCTCGATGAGATGGCAACCCTTGCGCTATATACGATGATCGGCGAAAATCAGAAGGATTCGGAGCCGGTCACCGTCGGAAGAGTCAAGGCCATGATTGACCGGGCGATTGACAGAAAGAAGCGCAAGTTCCGTCTCAGTAAGTCGGATCGTCAGGGCGGAAGGATTGTGCTTCACGAAAAAGATTTTAATTTTTAAACCTTAGGACGATATGTTTTGAGGGCGTAAGGATAGTTACGGATCAGCAGCCTCAGCCGGAAGTCTTCTTTTTGAGGAGATCAAAGCGACTGGGGCTGTTATGCTGTCTGCATGAGAGGGAATGCTGCAGGTCTGAAATCGGAACTGCAGGAAGGCGGCAGAGCGGTTAAGACAGTGATGCCTCTGAAATAAAAAGGCCTGAAACAGAACCGGGGAATAGAACTGTGGACAAAGCCGTGAAACAGAACCGGGGAAAAGAACTGTGGACAAAGACGTGAAATAGAACCGTGAAACAGAACCGGGGGACAAAACCGGGAAATAAAACCGGGGGATAGAACCGGGAGATGAAAAAGGAAGGAAAAAGCATGCAGCCATATCTTGGAAATCCAACGTATACAAGGGCGGTTCTGGAAAGTCATCATATCAGCGCAAGAAAGAAGTACGGCCAGAACTTTCTGATTGATCCGGATGTTCTTGAGGATACTGTGCGAGCGGCGGGAATCGGACCGGAAGATTTTGTACTTGAGATCGGTCCCGGAATCGGAACGCTGACCCAGTACCTCGCACAAAGTGCCGAAAAGGTCTGTGCGATTGAGATCGATACTTCGCTTCAGCCTGTGCTCGAAGACACACTCAGCGGATGGAATAACGTTGAGGTTCTGTACGGAGACATTTTAAAAACGGATATCCGGGAAATCGCTGAAAGAGAAAACGGGGGCAGGCCGATTAAGGTGGCTGCCAATCTTCCGTATTATATTACGTCACCCATTATTATGCAGCTGCTGGAGAGCAACGCCCCGATTTCGGGAATTACGGTAATGGTTCAGAAGGAGGTCGCGGAACGCATGGAGGCCTGTCCGGGTACAAAGGCATACGGTGCGCTGACGCTGGCCGTGGGCTACTATTCCATTCCCCATAAGGTCCGGGATGTGGCACCGTCCTCGTTCATGCCCCAGCCGGGTGTCGTGAGCTCTGTTATTCATCTTGAAAAATACGAAGAGCCTCCGGTGAAGGTCAGGGATCCGGGATTTCTGTTTTCACTTATCCGCGCCTCCTTTAACCAGAGAAGAAAAAAGCTGACAAACGGTATCATGGGACTTCCGGGGAACAGCTTTTCCAAAGAGGAGATTGAAAATGCGCTTCGGGAAGCGGGTCTTGATCCGGGTGTGCGCGGAGAGACGCTGTCGCTGGAGGAGTTTGCGCGTCTGGCAGACCTGCTTGAACGGTAAGAGGTGAGCCTGCGGCATAAGGATTTTTTAATCCGTATCATTCAAAGAAACTGTGCAGGAAATATCAGAATTGTCCTGAATCGAAACCTATATTTGTACAATGTTAATAAAATGTGAAAAATGTGACAAAAGTATTACACAAACAGGCCTGCATCGTGTATGATACTATATCATAGAAGAATAACACGCATTTGAGAGCGGCCTTGCTGCTGAAAGGGTTTTAAATTCATAAAGGTTTAAGATTTGCGGGATTGCATTTTCTGAAAGCTGCGCTATAATTTGCAGATAACTTATGAAAAATGAGACAGATATAGCCTGAGAAAACGCTGTCCGGCGGAAGGCAGCCGGATAGAATCGGGAGAACCTGAAATGCTGAAGAAAGGGTTGTTTCCGGAAAAGCGAAAAGGAGTTTCTTTCTGAGTATGAAATACAGATACGGAATGATTGCAGTCTTTGTTGCGCTTGTGACGGCGATTATTACCGCGCTGTCACCGGTAGCGGCGCTCGGTGAATACGATCAGCCATTTGTTTCTCTCGGAGCTGATCTGACAGCAGAGCAGCGTGAGCAGGTGCTTGAGCTTCTCGGCATCACGGAGAATGATCTCACCGAGGATACGGTTGTCACAGTGACGAATGAGGATGAGCACCGTTATCTCGACGGGATAGTCTCCTCGGATGCAATCGGAACAAAGGCGCTTTCTTCCTGTAAAGTAATTCAGCAGGAAAGCGGATACGGAATCAAAGTTGAAACTTACAATGTGACATATGTGTCGGCGGCAATGTTCCAGAATGCACTGGCGACAGCGGGAATGAAGGATGCGCTTGTTGTCGTGGCGGCACCGGTGGAGATCTCCGGCACGGCTGCACTCGTTGGCGCAATGCAGGCTTATGCCAAGATGAACGGGCAGGCCGTTCAGACCAATCTGATTACAAGTGCGGTCAGGGAACTTGTGACTTCCGGTCAGTTATCTGAGTTTACCGGCAATCCTGAAAAGGTTACCCAGCTGATTGCCGCTGTCAAGCAGGTGGCGGCATCCGGAGAGATCAGTGATGCAGAGGACATGCGTGAAGCCATTGCCGATATTTCTTCTCAGCTGGAGCTCTCTTTGAGCGAAGATGAGATTGATCAGGTGATGTCGCTTATGGAGGGAATTTCTGAACTGAACCTGGATCCGGAAGAACTGACGGAACAGGTCAAGAGTATTTATGAATCGGCAAAAGCAGCGGGGCTTGATCTTAGCAAATACGGAATTTCCGATGAGAAGGTGAACTCGATCTTTGAGAGCCTGCCGCAGCTGATTGAGCGTATCATCGATATGCTGAGATCGATTTTCGGAAAATCAGGCAGCTGAGTTGTTTCTTTTTCGGGAGAGGCGTCCGGCTTGCCGGAGTGCACAGATAAACGTCCCGGGCGGTGTTTTCTCCCCAAGAAGCGAAAAATCGGGACTGTGCCGGAGAAATGGGGATAATTAGACGAAAGAAAATTTGAACGGGCGAAATTATTGTTGTGAACTTCCATTAGAATGTAGCCCTAAATCTGAAATTGAATAAAAAGTTTTT
>R11__coassemble_1175_pt1 | contig 15305 bp, 14 predicted proteins | sample R11__metabat2_low_PE_006 | metagenome-assembled genome bin R11 | reverse complement strand
TACGGCGTGACCTATAAGCAGGTGGATCTGCTTCCGGACGGCAGCTTTGACCTGGACGGCATAAGCAGAGCTGTCACAAGCCGCACAAAGATGGTCACGATTCAGCGCTCCAAAGGCTATGAGAGCCGGAAAACACTGTCGGTGGCCCAGATCGGAGAGGCGATTGCCTGTGTGAAAGCTGTCTGTGAAAATGTAATCTGTATGGTTGACAACTGCTACGGTGAATTTGTTGAAACAATCGAACCGACGGACGTCGGCGCAGACCTGATTGTCGGCTCCCTGATCAAAAATCCGGGCGGCGGCCTTGCTCCGAGCGGCGGCTATATCTGCGGAAAAAAAGAATATGTCGAAAATGCGGCATACAGAATGACCTGTCCGGGGCTTGGTGCTGAAATCGGTCCGTCTCTCAATCTGAATACCAGCTTTTATCAGGGCTTTTTCATGGCTCCGGTAGTTACGGCGGCTGCCCTCAAAGGGGCAATTTTCGCTGCCAATATCTATGAACGCCTTGGCTTTGGAGTTATTCCAGACAGCAGGGAAGAACGTCATGATATCATTCAGGCAGTTACACTGGGGACGCCCGAAGGAGTCATTGCTTTCTGCCGCGGCATTCAGCGCGGGGCTCCCGTTGACAGCTTTGTCACGCCTGAGCCATGGGATATGCCCGGCTATGACGATCCGGTGATCATGGCAGCCGGTGCCTTTGTGGAGGGTTCTTCGATTGAACTTTCGGCAGACGGTCCGATCCGTCCGCCCTATAATGTTTACTTCCAGGGCGGGCTTACCTGGCCCTCTGCAAAATTCGGAGTCATGATGTCGCTTCAGTCCATGAAGGAGGCCGGACTTGTCGAAAGACTTGAGTACGATATGTAAAACAGGAAAAGAGGCTATCATCATCGGCGGGGGCGCGGCCGGTATGACGGCAGCTGTTTTTGCGGCACGCGCCGGAGTGAAAGTTACGCTGCTTGAAGCGGGCGACAGGGTCGGAAAAAAACTGCTCAGAACAGGAAATGGACGCTGTAACCTGACAAACGACGGCTGCAGACATCCGGAAGGAGCTTATAGCGGGACCGATCCCTGTTTTGCTGATGAAGTACTTCGCAGATTCGATATAGATGAAACAATTAAATTCTGGAAAGACCTTGGAATTTGTCTCAGAGATTTCAACGGCTGGTATTATCCTTTTAACGAAGAAGCTGCCTCTGTAAAGGCCGCGCTCACCGCTGAGCTTGGCCGCCTGAAGGTGAAAGTCAAGACCGGTGAAGTGATTCGCTCCGTGACAAAGGATGAAGACGGATGCTTCAGTGCCGCTACCGATACCTGGATCTATCGGGCGCCGGCACTTCTCATTGCTGCCGGTTCGACCGCCTCGCTTCCTCCGGAAACGCCTGATGGAGTACAGCTCGCCCGACAACTCGGCCACACGGTTCTTCCATTTTATCCGGTTCTTGTTTCTCTTTGCTTAAGGGACAGGAGGACCGCATCAAAATGGGCCGGTGTCAGGGCAAGAGCTCTTGCCCGCCTTTTTGCGGATGGAGAACTGATCGATGAAGAAAGAGGGCAGATTCAGTTTACGGCAAAGGGAATTTCCGGTATCGCAGTGATGAACCTGAGCCTTAAGGCCGGAAGGCTTCTTGACAGTGGGAAGAAAGTAGTGGTTTCCCTTAATTTTCTTGACGGCACTTCAACTGATCGAACAGCAGCACCGGAAGAAGCGTATCCGGAAGATCCCGATTATCTGCTTCCTGCAAAGCTTGTGCCCGTTGTTTTTGCTGGCGCAGATGGGCGCGAAGAAAAAATGCGGAGGCTCTCTGATTTTCAAATTGAAATCAACGGAACCGGTTTGATTTCAGAGGCCCAGGCTTCGGGAGGCGGTGTTCTCACTGCGGAAATAGATGCAAATACCATGTCCTCTAAGCTTGTACCCGGACTTTTTTTTGCAGGCGAGATGATCGATATTGCAGGAAAATGCGGAGGCTATAACCTGCAGTTTGCCTGGTCATCCGGCGCACTTGCGGGCAGAGGACTTGCATCGTTTCTTTCAATAGTGTAGAATGGGTTCACCTTCAACTGCCGGCATACCGATTCGGAAATGAGGGTGAAAATGAAATCACTATTGCGCGAAGAGTCAGGTGGGTGTGACCGTCCGTACGAAAGATGTCTCCGGTTCGGCGCCGGTGCTCTTTCCGACGCCGAGCTTTTAGCTGTCATTATCCGCACGGGAACTAAGGGAATGACAGCGGTAGAACTGGCTGAAAAGATTCTACGGCTGTCAAAAGCGGAGTCAGGACTGGGAGGTCTCTCAAGACTCAGTGTGCCCGAACTCGTTGCACTTCCTGGAATCGGTGAGGTAAAGGCCATTCAGCTTCTCTGCATTGGGGAACTCTCAAAACGAATTGCAGTCTCAGGAGCGCGGAAGCTTCTCCGGGCAAAGAATCCGGAGACAATTGCCTCATATTACATGGAACAGCTGAGGTGTGATGATCAGGAAAACATCATCTGTATGATGCTCGACACGAAGCTTCACTTTATTGGCGAGGAACGCATCACGAGAGGAACTGTCGATGCTTCACTGCTTTCGACAAGAGATCTGTTTCTCGCGGCTTTGAGATGCCGTGCAGTGAATATCATTCTGATTCATAATCATCCGAGCGGAGATCCGACGCCGAGCAGACAGGACATCGTCCTCACGGAGAAAGTTTCGAAAGCCGGTGAGCTGATAGATATAAAGCTGATTGACCACATTGTAATCGGTGATCGAAGCTATGTGAGTTTCGCGGAGAGCGGACTCATCTGACAGGAGTTGCACATATGTTCAGCAAAAATTGCTTCGGTGTTGACCTCGGCACCAGCGCCGTTAAAATATACAGTCTGCGCAAAAACCGGATGATGATTGAGCACAATATCCTGGCGATCAGAGACGGAGAGCAGGTCATTGCGGTCGGCAACGACGCTTATGAGATGTACGAAAAGAATCCGCCTTCAATTGAGGTTGTTCGGCCGATTGTCAGTGGACGCATTGCCAATATTCAGGAAGCGGAAATTCTGCTGAGAGTTCTTCTCAGGAAGACAGACCGCCGCGCAGGCGGAAAGCCCAGGCTTTTTTTCTCCGCACCGCTTAATATGTCAGAGATTGAACGCAGGGCCTTTTACTCCCTGAGTACTGTGGGCAATCTGAAAAGCCCAAGAATTTATCTGACAGACCGTCCGATCTGTGATGCCCTTTCTCTCGGAATTGACCTGAGAAAAACGCGCGGCAGCATGATCATTAATATCGGAGCAGAGAACACGGAGATCTCGGTTATTGCAGGCGGCCAGATTATTGTAAGCGACACGATTTCATTCGGCGGTCAGCTGCTCAATGACAGCATCGCAAATGAAATCAGAAGAAGTCGCAGTATGCTGATCGGTCAGCGGACTTCAACAAGGCTGAAGGCAGTTCTCGCCACGTTTGAAAATCCGGGCAACGATGCCCGCAAGGTTGTGGGAATCGATACGCTGTCGGGACTCCCAAAAGAGGAGGTGATCTCCTCGGATGTGGTGTCCACAGCCGTGGAAGCTGAATTCCACAGGGCTGCCGAGACGCTCAGAAATTATCTTGAACGCATGCCCCCGCAGGTTGCCAGATGCATCCGCGACGAGGGAATCTACCTGACGGGCGGAACAGCAAGAATTCCGGCGCTTGACCGCTATTTAAGCCGGATTATCGGCTGTAAGATCAACATTTCGCCGGATTATGAATTTTCAACAGTGAAAGGACTTCAGGAGATTATCCAGCACAGGGAACTTCAGAAGTGGGTCTCATCCAGGGAAAAATCATGAAACGAAACCACGAGTTATCCGGAAAAGCACGTCGTCTTCTTGCGGTCATGACAATTGTCTGCATAGGGCTTATTCTGATTACAATGTCGACATCGCTTGTCACACAGCCGGTTCGTCAGATTTCCGGAGTCATTGTTACGCCATTTCAGAAGGGCATCAACGCAGTCGGTCAGAAGATCACAGACCTCTTTTCCGGCTTCAATGACGTGCGCAGGCTGACAGCGGAAAATGAAGAACTGAAGGCTCAGATTTCAGAACTCAGTCAGAAAAACAACGAGCTGGTTCAGAATCAGACAGAGCTTTCGCGGCTTGAGGCACTTTATGCTCTGGATAAGAAATACAGTGAATATCCGAAGATTGCGGCACAGGTCATCGCAAAGGATCCGGGAAACTGGTACAGCACCTTTGTTGTCAACCGCGGCACGTCGAGCGGTATCGCTGTCAATATGAATGTGATCGGCGCCGGGGGGCTGATCGGTATTGTTACCGAAGTCGGCACAGATTGGGCCAGAGTCCGTTCTATTATTGATGACGAGAGCAATGTTAGCGGAATGGCGTCAAATACTTCAGAGACCTGTATTGTGACCGGAAATCTCCTCGAGATGGAGGCCGGAAAAATTGATTTCGATAGTTTGAGGGACGATGACAACCAGGTAGTCGAGGGAACCAGTATCGTGACTTCCAACATCAGCAACAAATATCTGTCGGGACTTCTCATCGGTTACGTGAGTGATATCGAGATCGATTCCAACAATCTGACAAAGTCAGGTACGATTATACCGGCAGCGGATTTCAGAACCCTCCGGGAAGTTCTGATCATTACGGAACTTAAGCAGACCCAGGAGTAAGGTGGACGCATGAAGCGAAAGATTATCATTTTTATTCTTTTATGGACGGCCTATCTTCTGCAGACAGCAGTGTTCCCGATGATTAATTTTCTGTCAACAACGCCGAATTTTCTGATGATTCTGACGGTGGCAATTGGTTTTATGCAGGGAACAAAAGAAGGACTTCTCACGGGCTTTGCGGCAGGACTGCTTATTGATTTTACATGGGGAAATGTTTTTGGATTCCGGGCGCTCATCTATATGCTGTCGGGGTATTTCAGCGGTACGTTTGCCCAGATCTATTTTGATGAAGACGTCAAGCTTCCGCTGCTGCTGACCGCTGGCTGCGATCTGGTTTTAAATGCAGCGGTTTACGCCGCTGACTTTCTCCTCAGAGGGAGGACGCAGCTGCTGGGCTATCTGAAAAGCATCATTATACCGGAAGTGATCTGCACTATGCTGTTTACGGTCCTCCTTTACCGTCTGATCTACAAGATCAATTATGCGCTTGCTGAAAAGGAGAAGAAAGGCAGACAGTCCTTATGGATAAGAGACTGAAAAGAAAAATCAAGCGGTTTCATATTAATCGGGCGCTGATCCTGGCATTTTTGTTTATTTTTATGTCAGGCGTGCTGGTTCACCGTCTGTATACCATTCAGATTATTAACGGCGAGGAATACCGCGAAAATTTTAATATCAAAACGACAAAAACACGGTCGCTGAAAAGCGCCCGTGGAAATATTTATGATAGAAACGGTAATGTTCTGGCCTATAATGAACTTTCTTACAGCCTGACGATTGAAGACTGCGGAACCTATTCAACAACCAGATTGAGAGATCTCTATCTGAACGCGGAGGCGTACAGAATTTCAAAAATTCTTGAGGAGAATGGAGATTCCCTAAACAATACGTTCCATATCGTGGTCGATGATGCGGACAACTATGTCTTCGACTGCACAGGCAGGACGCTTGAACGTTTTAAAGCTGACGTTTACGGACACGCAAAGATCTCCGATCTGTCGGAAGAGGAGGCCTCAGCGACAGCTGATCAGATGATGGACGATCTGATCTATGAGAGCCGTTTCGGCATTATCCGGCATTCGGAGAAGAGACCATTTACCGAAGAAGAACTTGCGGACGCCGGTCTTCCGGAGCAGCTTACAAAAACGGATATCTTAAATATTGTCTATGTCCGCTACCAGCTTTTCACAACACAGTACAGAAAATACATGCCGGTCACGATCGCTACACAGCTTTCCACTGAATCTGTTGCCGCTATAAATGAAGAGAAAGACACACTGACCGGTGTTGAAATCGTAGAGGACACAAAACGTGTTTATACCGATCCCGAGGCGTTTGCTTCTCTGATCGGTTATATCGGTTTGGTATCCAGTGAAGATCTTGCGGAATATCAGTCAACGAATTCCAATTACACAAGCGAATCAATTGTCGGTAAATCGGGCATTGAAAAGGTGTGCGAGGAAATTCTGCAGGGAAGCGACGGTCAGGAAACCGTTTACGTAGATCGTCTCGGAAAAGTTCTTCAGGTTGACGAAGAGGCCACGATTGAGCCGACGGCCGGAGGCAATGTCTACCTGACGATTGATGCGGATCTTCAAAGGGCTGCCTATGAGATCCTTGAACAGAGAATAGCCGGTATTCTTGTCAATGTAATTGTTGATCAGGAGGAGTATGATAACTCCAATCTGACAGATACCTCCGATGTACGAATTACCATCACGGAAGTGTATGATGCCATTTTTGAAAACGGCGTTCTTGATATCTCACATTTTGATTCAGAGGATGCCTCGGACAAAGAAAGGGAGATTTCGCAGATCTTTGCCGCAAAGCAGGACGAAGTCTTTGCAGAGATTTCTCAGCAGCTGATGGGAGATGATCCGCTTCCCTACAGTGAGCTGAACGACGAACTGAAAGAATATGAATCCTACATCGTCAATACACTGCTCACTTCCACAACCAAGATTCTTGACAGTACAAAGATCGATAAGACAGATGCAACTTATCTGGCCTGGACAAGAGACGAGACCATCAGTCTCAAGGAATATCTTACCTATGCCATCAGCCGGAACTGGATTGATATTTCATCTATCTCTTCAGACGATACCTATCTTGATTCCACAGAGACTTATCAGGTGCTATCGGAATATATAGAAAGGTATCTTTCATCGGACGAGACGTTTTCCAAAATGCTCTATAAGTATCTTATCAGAGATCATAAGCTGACCGGAGATGAAATCATCGAAGCACTCTATGATCAGGGAATTTTCAGCAAGGATGACGAAACATACGATGAATTCATTGCGGGCACGATAGCCAGTTACGATCTGATTTTGAGCAAGATCTCATCGCTTGAACTTACTCCGGCGATGCTGGCTCTTGATCCGTGTTCCGGCTCGGTTGTAATCACCAATCCACAAAACGGGGAGATACTCGCCTGTGTGACTTATCCGGGGTATGACAACAACCGCCTCACGAATTCCATGGATGTTGAGTATTACAGTAAACTGTCCCAGGATGCGTCGAGACCTTTCTACAATAAGGCTACACAGCAGGAGACCGCCCCGGGCTCAACCTTCAAGCTGATTACAACAACGGCGGGACTTGAGGAACACGTGATCACAAGCAGTACGATTTTCAACTGCACCGGTATTTTCGAAGAGACAGAGACACCGCTTAAATGCTGGCTTACAACAGGTCATGGCCCGCTCAACATTGTGGGAGGCATTCAGAATTCCTGCAACGTTTTCTTCTGTAATGTCGCTTATGTTCTCGGAACAAATGAAGAAGGAAACTGGTCTGACTCACTGTCTCTGAGCAAACTGCAGCAGTATGCTCAGCTCTATAATATGGACAAGGAATCAGGCATTGAGGTTCCCGAAAATACGCCGAATGTGTCGCAGCAGTATGCGATCCAGTCCTCAATCGGTCAGGGGACTCATGCCTACACAACGACACAGCTTGCCAGGTATGTCACAACTCTCGCCAACAGCGGGACGAGCTACAATATTTCAATGATTGATAAAACAACCGATGCGGAAGGTAATTTGATTCAGGATTACTCCGCAGAGGTAGAAAGCATTATTTCGATCAGTTCTTCTACCTGGAGTACGATCCATGAAGGGATGAAGGCCGTGATCGACGACAAGGAAGAATATGCGGACATGACGGTTCAGGTTGCGGGCAAGACCGGAACTGCTCAGGAAAGTAAATCGAGACCGTCTCATGCTCTTTTTATCTGTTACGCGCCGTACGACGATCCGGAGATTGCCATGGCGGTCCGAATCGGAAACGGTTATTCCTCGACGAATGCGGCGATGGTGGCAAAAGACATCCTTCAGCTTTATTTCGGCCTTGCCGACGAGTCGGATATTATCACAGGTACTGCCCGCAACGAAAATGTTTCTTCGGAGAACGTGGACTAATAATTATGATCAGACAATACCGCATCAGGGACTACAATTTCAGACTGGTTCTCTGGCTGCTTACCCTGTCGATTCTGGGTGTGCTGCTTGTCGGAAGCGCGGATTCTACGCTTCAGACCAAGCAGCTGCTCGGCGTTATCGGCGGGTCGGTTGTCATGTTCATAGTCTCACTGATTGATTTTTCGTGGATTATCCACTTTAACTGGATTTTGTATGGCATTAATCTTCTGATGCTCGCAGCTGTGCGTATTCTTGGGAGCAATGTCAATGGCGCGACCCGATGGATTTCTATTGCCGGCATCAAGTTTCAGCCGGTTGAACTGTCAAAGATTATTTTGATTGTTTTCTTTGCGCGCTATTTTATGGATCATGAAAACGATCTCAATAAACCAAGAACAATCTTAAAAACACTGCTGCTCATCGCAATTCCGCTGTTGTTTATCTTTATTCAGCCGGATCTTAAGAATACGCTGACGATTGCTGCTATTTTCTGCATCATGTTTTTTATTGCAGGCCTCAGCTATCGCTATATTGTCGCAGTTCTGATCGTTGTTATCCCACTGGCAGTCATCTTTATGAGCATTATTGTGCAGCCTGATCAGACACTGATCAGGGATTATCAGAGAAAGCGCATTATGGCTTTTCTGAATCCGGATAATGAAGAATATACCGACGACCTGACACAGCAGAACAACGCTGTTATCGCCATCGGAAGCGGTATGCTCTACGGAAAAGGTCTTAACAACAGTGATGTGTCTTCAGCCAACAAGGGAAATTTTATCTCAGAAATTGAGACAGACTTTATTTTCGCGGTCGCCGGAGAGGAACTTGGTTTTGTCGGCAGTGCCGGAATTCTGATTCTTCTTCTCCTGATTGTCCTTGAATGTCTGCTGGTATCGGCCCGGTCGAAGGATCTGTCCGGAAAGATTATAGCCTGCGGAATGGCGTCGCTGATTGCCATCCAGAGCTTTATCAATATCGGCGTAGTCACCCGTATGCTGCCGAATACCGGAACGCCGCTTCCTTTTGTAAGCTACGGTCTGACCTCTCTTACGACGCTGTTTCTCGGTATGGGGCTTGTATTGAATGTCGGTCTTCAGACAAGGATCAGACTTTCTTCCTATGAAAAGCTTGAAAAGGGAAGGAGGAGACGCCGATGAAAAGCAGGAGTGCACACAACAGAGAAAAGCGCTTCTGGCTCGGAATGCTTCTGGTTTTGATTATTCTGGCGGCAGGAGCGATCGGAGCACTGATTTATGTATATGTCAATGATCCGGGCAGACTGACTATGCCGCTTCCCTGGAGCAATGAACGGATGGCCTATACTTCCGCAGATCAGAATGCGATGCAGTCCGGAGAAGCGTTTTCCTCACAGGTGTGCATCGGCACAAACAATGTCACAAACAGTGAGATTACGGTCGGCGATTCGGAGTCAGCAGCTTTATTTTCCATTGATGACCGCAAGGTTGTGTTTTCCAGAGAGATGTTCCGTCCGATTTATCCGGCCAGCATCACCAAGATTATGACCGCTATTCTGGCACTGAAATACGGAAATATGTCGGATACGGTCACGGTTAACTGGCAGGATCTTGAGCTTGAATCCGGCTCCCAGGTCGTCGGTCTGAAAATCGGTGATCAGGTGACCATGAGCGAGCTTCTCCGGGGACTTCTGGTCCATTCCGGCAACGATTGCGCTCAGGCCATCGCCAGAGCGGTTGGCGGCACGCAGGATAAATTCGTTGACATGATGAATGAAGAACTTTATGCCATCGGCTGTACAGGAACACATTTTACAAATCCAACAGGTCTTCATGATTCGAATCACTACACGACAGTGTATGATATCTACCTGATGTTGAATGAAGCTCTCAAGTATGACGAATTTGTCAATGTCATGCAGATCAGCGTCTATGATTTTGAGTATACAAACTCAGATGGAGAAGAATGTCATGTAACGCTCGACTCAACAGACCATTACCTTACAGGTGAAGTGGAGCCTCCAAAGGATGTCACAGTTCTTGGAGGAAAGACAGGAACTACTTCGGCGGCGGGCAATTGTCTCGCGCTGGTCGCGCAAAATGCTTACGGTCAGTTTTATATCTCAGTTGTGGTTGGTGCTGCATCCAAAGATCAGCTTTACGAAGACCAGAACCAGCTTCTCGGACAGATCAATAGTTAGGATAAGTTCTTGTCTTTTTTGACGCACTCAATTATAATCAGAGTATAAATCAATTGCATCGATCGGGAAAGATCTTCCTGCGGCCGCTGCCGCATTGATTTGAATCTGTCAGAAACTCAGATTTGAATAAAACGGAACAATCAGCCGATCGGACAGAACAACAGCGGTATTCACTTTGAGGTGGCCGCGTAATTACTTACAGGAGGTGTCTGCCAATGGTTCAGCTTGTTGCAGGGCAGAAGGGAAAAGGAAAAACAACGGAGATTCTCAGCAGAGCAAACGAAGAGATGAAATCTGCCCGCGGAAATATTGTTTTTATTGATAAAAACAGTGAACAGATGTATGAATTGAATAATCGTGTCCGCATGATTGATGTTTCCGGATACTCAATTACAAATTCTGATGAATTTGTCGGTTTTGTAAGCGGCATCATTTCTCAGGATCATGACATTCAGACCATGTATTTCGATCGTTTTATGAGCTGTGCACAGATTGAAAACGCCGAACAGCTTCTGCCGGTCATCAGCAAACTGGATAAGATCAGCAGTATGTTTGAGATCAATTTCGTGGTTTCGGTTTCGCTTGATAAGGAAGAGCTGCCGGGTAACCTTCAGGAGAAGGTACTGCTTGCTCTTTGATGAAGGATCAGATGAAAAATCGTAAACATCTCAGAATGCCGGATAAAAAGCCTTCAGATCGGCCGCGGATATTTTCGCTGAATGTCGGAACGGCTGTTTTCGGCATTCTTTTTATATATATTCTGGCTACGATCGTCATGTTTGTGACGGCAAGACATGTGACATCCTACCAGGTAACATCGGGTCCGCTTGCTAAGAATGAAACCTATACGGGTGTTGCGCTTTATGACGAGCAGATCGTTCGTGCAGATGCTTCCGGTTATGTCAATTATTATGCCGGAAACAATACGAAAGTTCGAAGCGGCGGCATTGTCTACGGAATCAGCCCCGAAAAACAGGAGACGGCTGACATTGAACCCGGGGAAGAGACCTTAAAAAAGATCCGCTCTGAGCTTGAAGCCTTTGCGCGAAATTACAGTCCGGACGATTTTAATGATGTTTATTCACTGAAATATTTAATTGCCGGCGATATACTCAATGAGACTCTTGAAAACAGTGTCATCGCTGATACAACCGGCTCCATGACAATCGGCAGCGAAACGGTAAATATGGCATCGGCCGACGGAATTGTCACTTATTCTACTGATGGCTATGAATCGATCGACTACCGCAATCTGCCGGAAGATTTTTTTGATGAAAATTCGTACTCCGTGACTTATTTAAAGACAAACAGCCGAGTTGATGCTGGAGATTCGGTATATCGTCTGATCAGGTCGGAGGAATGGTCTCTGATCATCCCGCTTACCTCAAAACAAATTGTACGGCTGAGTGATCTCACCACAATTCGAGTCAAGTTTTTAAAGGATGGCGTGACGCAGAATGCATCTTTTTCCATTTTGACGCAGGCGGACGGAACCTATTGTGGGAAGCTTGATTTTTCAAGTGGTCTTATTCGCTATCTGGACAACCGGTTTATTGACATTGAACTAGTGACGAATACCGAAGTCGGACTGAAAATTCCGGTGACAGCCATTGTCAATAAAGAATTTTTTACAATTCCTGATGAGTATGCCTCTCAGGAAGAGGATTCTTCAGCAGTCGGTTTCCGCCGCCTCACGACCGATAAACTTGGGAATATTACAATTGAATTCCTGACCACAACTCTTTATGAACATAAAGACGGAAAATATTATGTGGATGACAGTGTCTTTTCTGCCGGTGATGTCATTGTAAGGGAAGGCTCAAGGACAGACCGGTATATTATAAAAGATACGCAGGAGCTCGAAGGTGTGTATTCAATGAACAAAGGCTATGCGGTTTTTCGCAAGGTATCGATCATTACGAAAAATGAAGAATACTGCCTTGTAGAAAAAGGGACATCCTTCGGGATCGCACAATTTGACAATATTGTTGCGGATGCTTCTACAGTGAAGGAATCACAGATCACGGCAAAATAAAAGCCTGAAAGGAAAGAAATGTCAATAACAGACAATCTGAAGACGGTCAGGGATGAACTCGCGCAGGCTCTGAGAAATGCAGGACGGGAACCGTCTGAAGTTTTGCTGCTGCCTGTCAGCAAGACAAAACCGGAAGCGGATATTCTCGAATTATATAAGGCTGGGCAGAGAGATTTCGGTGAGAATTATGTTCAGGAACTTAAGGAAAAGCATGAACACCTTCCAAAGGATATCCGCTGGCATATGATCGGTCACCTTCAGCGGAACAAAGTCAAGTATATAGCGGAATATGTCTCCATGATTCATTCGGTAGATACGAGAGAACTGGCCGACACCATTGAAAAAGAAGCAGCGAAGTACGACAGGGTGATTTCTGTCCTCCTGGAAGTCAATGCCGGCGGTGAAAAGAGCAAATTCGGAGTCAGTCCGGAAGCTGCCCCGGAACTCGCATCATATATTTTTCGGCTTCCGCATGTGAAGCTGGAAGGTCTCATGACCAGTGCTCCGTATGTTGAAGACACGGAACAGATTCGGCCGGTCTTCAAAGTGATGCGGCAATTAATGATTGACATCAATTTAAAAAACCACAATAATAAGATGACGGTTCTCAGTATGGGGATGTCCAACGACTACAGAGTTGCGGCGGAAGAGGGTTCAACCTGTGTGAGAATAGGCACCTCAATTTTCGGAAAACGGGACTATTCCAAAGATTAAAACGGAGAGATAAACACAGTGGGTTTATTTGATCGATTGATAAAGGCCATCCGTATGGATGATGAGGATGAAGAAGAAGACTATCTCGACGAAGACGATGACTTCGACGATTTAGACGATGACTTTACCGATCCTCCTAAAGCGAAGAAAAGATTTTTCAGCCGCTTCCGCTCTAATGAGGCAGATGATGAAGATCTGGACGCGGATCCAGACAGTGAGTTTGAGGAATCGGAGGAACCGGTTCGCAGAAGAAGGCCGGCTCCCGTAAGAAGCAGGGAAACCAAAAAAACGGAGAATGAACGCTTTTCGGATCCTTCCGAAGCAAAATCCGGTTTTGCCGTTTCATCAGATGACTCACATGCAAGAACTTATGGAAGCAGTCGCTCAGCTTATCGCAGGGGGCAGAGATTTTCTGATTATTCTCCGAGCGAAACCGCATTCCCTGCCAAGGGAACAGCTTCCGGCAGTCAGACCTATTCAAAGAAAAAAAGCAGGCCAGTAACTGAAGGGACATCGAGAAAATCGGATCAAAGCAGTACGATTGCCGGAATGGAAGTCAATGTGATGAGACCGTCTTCCATGAATGATACCCGCGAGATCGCCGATACTCTGATGAATCATTGCACAGTGGTGCTGAATCTTGAAGGTCTGGATGTGGATATCGCCCAGAGAATTCTGGATTTTACCTGCGGTGTCTGTTACTCACGGCACGGCAAACTGCAGAAAGTTTCCAGCTATATCTTTATTGTGACACCAGAGGATGTCGATATTTCCGGAGATTTCCAGAGCATTTTAAGCGGTGCATTCAATATTCCTTCTATGCACATGGGTTACTGAAAACCGGCATCAGGAGATTTCCTGATGCTTTTTAAATTCGATTTTGATTTTCCTGAGACGGAGATGGAGGATAACCGCTATGACAGATCCTGTCTTAAATCCATTCATAAATAACTCGTTTTTATCACTTCCGGAAGCGATACGGATGAGTGGCCTTAAGGCCGGCAGAGCGATGATCGTCGGGGACACCAACACGCTGCCTCTGTACGGTGAAGCTGTCGCAGAGGCTGTAAAAGACTGTTTTGATCAGCTATATCTCTATGCGTTTCCGGCAGGAGAGGAACACAAAAACATCGATACGATCATGGGACTCCTGAAAGAACTGATCGCGAACCGTTTTGAGCGCAGAGACTGTATAATTGCCGTAGGGGGCGGAGTCACCGGTGATATGGCGGGCTTTGCTGCGGCGATTTACCTCCGGGGAATCGATGTCATTCAGATTCCGACAACTTTACTTGCCCAGATTGATTCGGGAATTGGCGGAAAGACTGCCGTTGATTTAGATGGCTTTAAGAACATGGTCGGAGCTTTTCATCTCCCTGTCTTTGTTTATTCAAATACGGCGGTACTCCGTACACTGCCATCATCTGAATTTACAGCCGGGATGGGGGAGGTTATAAAGTCTGCACTCCTCGGCGATGCGGACCTGTATGAGTGGCTATACGGGAATTCAGAAAATGTTCTGGCACATGAACCGGAAGCACTCACCTATATGGTACGCTCCACAGCAAAAATTAAGGTTGATATCGTGCGCCGTGATCCGACTGAAAAGGGCGAGCGGGCACTGCTCAATCTCGGGCACACAATTGGGCACGCAATAGAAAAATACATGGATTTTTCTATGATCCACGGTATCTGTGTGGGTCTTGGTCTTGTAGCTGCCGCAAAAATCAGCTTTAACAGACAACTGCTTACATCAGAGGAATACGAAAGTATCAGAAAGCTGCTGAGTCTTTACGGTCTTCCTCTGTCGGTCAATGGCGTAGACAGGGAAGCTGTCCTTCGCTTTACGAAATCAGACAAGAAGATGTCGGGTGGTCATGTCAGGTTTATTCTGATCGAAAAGCCTGGAAAAGCAGTCATTGCCAACGATGTTACAGATGAAGAGCTTCTTTTGGGGATCGATGCGGTCTGCGAACACTGATGGGAATAGATTCTATGCAAAAAGATAAAAATAATCTTCTGATCACGCGCAGTAGCAAGCATTTTATGACAGGTGGAATTCTACTGATGGTCCTTCTTGTAGTTGTTGATCAGCTTACAAAACAGCTTGCCTCAACCTATGTCTCCGGGAATGGTGTTTCTGTGATTCCGGGCGTGTTCAGATTGTTATATGTTGAAAATAAAGGGGCTGCTTTTGGTCTTTTTAAGGACCGGCGTTTATTTTTTATATTGATTGCGGTCATGTTTATTGCAGCCGGTGCTGCGCTACTTAATCACCATGCAGA
>R11__coassemble_1093_pt1 | contig 16082 bp, 9 predicted proteins | sample R11__metabat2_low_PE_006 | metagenome-assembled genome bin R11 | reverse complement strand
TACACAATCAGTACGGTAATCATATCAGCTTAATTCACTTTTTGTGCAGTATCAGACACTTCTTTCTTTTTTCGGCGATCGGGCCGGAGACAGCGTTTCGATTCTTGACGATCACATGATAGTCCGCATATCCTGCTCTCGGGAAGACGTGCGGCCGGAACGTTTTCCTGTTCGTTGCGATGGAACGGTAAAACGTCCCGCCGGCACAGCTTCCTGTTCGTTGCGAAGGAACGATAAAACGTCCCGCCGGCACGTTGTCTGTACGTTATAACGAAAAAGAACAGAGCCGCACCTCAGAAATACAGTGTGGCTCTGTTCTTTTTTGCAATCATGCATAAGAAATTCTTCCGGCTGCACGTTTCCACAATAACCGCTTAGGCTTATACCGCGGCTATTCAAGTGCTAAAGTTGACGCCGTCCTCATTTTTAATGCTTCACAATTCAGGACTCCTGTCTGTAATGAGCAAAGAAATCCGTCATCTTCTGCGCCGCTTCTGTAAGTGTAATCATATTCGGCAGATATACAATCCGGAAATGATCAGGCGCCTTCCAGTTAAAGCCGGTTCCCTGTACGATCAGGACATGCTGCTCCCGAAGCAGGTCATAAGCAAACTTCATGTCATCATGAATATTAAATTTCTCAATATCCATCTTTGGGAAACAGTAAAAAGCTGCCTTTGGCTTCACTACGCTGATGCCCGGAATGCTGTTCAATGCGTCAATGATAAAATCCCTCTGCTTTGTGATGCGTCCTCCCGGACAGACATAGGACTTAACGCTCTGGTTTCCGCCGAGTGCTGTCTGGACAATCGACTGTGCCGGCACGTTCGAGCAGAGGCGCATGGAAGACAGCATCTTGATGCCTTCGATATAATCCTTAGCCGCTTCCTTATTGCCTGAGAGAATCATCCAGCCGATCCTGAAGCCGGCTATCATATGTGACTTTGAGAGACCGGAAAACGTCACGCAGAAAAGATCAGGTGCAAGAGAAGCAATGGAGACATGCTCCTCTCCGTCCATGCACAGGCGGTCGTAGATCTCATCCGAGAAAATAATAAGCTGATGGCGGCGGGCAATATCACAGATTCTCTCGAGCAGATCCTTTGAATAAACCGCACCCGTCGGGTTGTTCGGATTGATAATGACGATCGCCTTCGTGCGGTCCGTAATCTTACTCTCAATATCGTCGAGATCCGGATACCAGTCGCTCTCTTCATCACAGATATAATGGACTGCTTTTCCTCCCGCAAGCGTCGCGCAGGCTGTCCAGAGGGGATAATCCGGTGCCGGAATCAGAATTTCATCGCTGTCATCAAGAAGGGCCTGCATACTGAGATTAATCAGCTCGGAAGCACCGTTTCCGGTATAAATATCATCGACCGTTACGTTCGGAATATTTTTCAGCTGAGCGTACTGCATGATTGCCTTTCGCCCGGACCAGATACCTTTTGAATTTGAATACCCCTGGCTGGCCCGAAGGTTCGCCGCCATGTCATCGATCACTTCCTGCGGAGCATTGAAGCCGAAAGGCGCAGGATTTCCGATATTCAGCTTCAGAACATCGACGCCGGCTGCAATCATGCGGTCCGCCTCTTCAACAACCGGTCCGCGAACATCATACAGAACATTGTCGAGTTTCGAAGATTTTGTAAAATATCTCATAGCAAATATGCTCCTTGTCTTATACTTCGTCTGTTCATTCATCTGCAAACGCATTCTTACGGTCCTGCCTGCCGCTTTCAGCCTTTAGAAAAGTTAGGACTGACGGTGCCCGCAGAAACAGCAGAAGCCCCGAAATTTCCTGATCGTCAGATAAAAAATACCGAAAGTGCGCTCCTCTGTGAACAGTCATATACTTCAGACTATACGATTCTTCGGTTAAATATGCAATAAGGTTTTTTCCAAAGCTTTGGAAGCAGGTACTGTTTCGTATCTTCCATTATTTGGCTGAAGGCCTTTTTTTCATTCTGCTTCTGTGATAAACTTAAAAAGATGCAATGCAAAACAGATTGAGTATCAGAAGTTTAATGAAGGAGTACACAAAACCATGGCTGAACCCTACCGAATCAGAATGAAAAAAGGACATAACATCCGCCTTCGCTTCTGGTTCTGTCCCGTAAACGATAAGATCATGAAAGCGAATCAGGACTGGGATGAAGACACTGAACTTTCCTGTGACAATATCTGCACAAAAGAAATGTTCTATCCGTTTATTGAAAAATATTTTCCGGGTGACTTCAAATGGCGCAACGAGCTCAATCTCATGCCATTCGACAACGTCCGCGCGATGACAAACGAAGTCCGCAGGGTCATCAAGCTGATGTCTGCAAATTTCAAAGATCCCAGAATTGCTAAGTATACTGAAAATATCGATATCGATCTTCTTGTCGACAGTGAAGAATACGAAGAGCTTTACCTCTCTGCGCCGGACCGCGTCAGACGCAAAGCCGTTGAAGAGCACGCCAATGTCATCATTGACTTTTACACGCGTCTCTGCGACTGGCTCGAAAAATCCATGGATCGTTTTGAACCGCTCGGCTACCGTTATATGGCAATTTTTGCCCCTCATTAAATTCCGGCATTTCCTTGTAAGCTGAGGCTAACCTGAAGCCACCGCGCGACATGCAACCAATTCATATTGTGAACGAGAAAACGTGTCATCGGCATGTTTTCTGTCCGTTATGACAAAAACCGGTGACCTTCTGTTTAGGTCACCGTTCTTTTTTTTCACACCTGTTTCAGAAATTTGAGTTTCGGCAGAGAATTACTTGCAAAAAGACGTTCCGTCCATTAATGCGGAGGCAGATATTCCAGCATGACCTCCATAACTCCGCCGCAGGCCATCCCGTCAGCGGCAGAAGAATCTCCCCCGGTGAGATCAACGGTCATCAAAATACCGCCGGTTCCCTCCGTCATCAAATCTCTGGCCTTACGGATCACTTCCGCCTCAAAACAGCCGCCTCCGATCGTCCCTGCAAAACTGCCGTCTCGGAAAACAACCATCTTCGTGCCGGGAAGCCTGGGCGCCGGGCCTTTTCTTGAGACGATTTCCGCCAGCACCCGCTCCCTGTGATCAGTCAGAGCCGAAACAATCTCCTTCGGCATTTCATTTGTTCCGAGTCTGTGAAGCTCGGATATAATCTCAGCGCACACAGAAACTGCGATTTCTTCAGGCGTCTCCGCACCGATGGAAACGCCGATCGGTGCATGAATTTTATCAAAGCTTTCGTTCGGAATTCCCTTTTGTGCCATCAGTTCACGGGCCGTTCTGATTCTCTTTCGGCTTGTCATCATTCCGGCATATGCAAAGCGGTGAGACAAAACGTATTCCAGACATTCCATATCGTACCTGTGACCACGCGTCATAATAATATAGCACAGGTCTTCTCCATCCCCGATATGTTCCAGATTTTCTCTGTAAGATCCGACAAACACTTCCTCTGCACCGTTCTTTTTTGCCTCTTCGGCAAACGAAAGCCGATCCTCGAGCACATACGTTTCAATGCCAAGCATGACGAGCAGCTTCAGAACATTCAAAGCCACATGCCCTCCGCCGCAGATCACTGCCTTTCTCCGTATCCCGATACTCTCAGCGAAATAAGAAATCCCGGCCTTTTTCATGATCTTTCCGCTTCCGGATGAATATTCATCATACGAAAAAGCTGCGTCAAAGCCTTCCGTGACCTCCGCCGGAGAGCCGTTAACATACATCGCATGCTCCGTTCTCCCCGCTTCGTCTATCGATGAAACAAGCAGATTGTCATCAGTACTCCGAAGATTTTTCAGAACATCATAAAACATCGCGTCTTCTCATTTCCTCCTCTGCCCTGGCTCTGATTCTGTACTGAAGCGGCGAAATATCGTAATACTTTTTAAACGCCCTGCAGAAATACGAACAATGGGAATACCCAACCCGCTCGGAGATTTCTTCGATCATACTGTCTTCCGTCAGGATCAGATAAGCCGCCATCTCCATGCGGTTTTTCTCGATATAATTGCGCAGGGACACACCTTCCCTTTGTTTAAAAAGAGCACTCAGATAATTCGGCGAAAGACAGGCCTGCCTCGACAGGTTCTGGAGAGACAGGTCTTCTCCGAGATGCATCCTGATATAAAGCTTTACTGCTCCGATGTCCGCCTTTACTCTCGAATTCTGAAAGTCCGGAACCGCATCCCTTAAGTGTTCTTCAGGTACAAACAGCGGAAACTGCTGTTCCAGTGCCGAGAGATCTGTCAGGATCACAACGGTCCCGCTCTCTTCCCCCAGTGCGACCCCCTCCCTCATGGTATCAACTCTCGTCACTTCTATTTCACGGCTTTCACTGCTGATTCTTCCTGCGATACGGTCATAGAATCCGGTTTCCTTTGATACAACAACATACTTAATAGCTGACATATTGCCTCCCCTTAAATATTGATTTCGAAACTGCCCGGCAGCGTCCCTTCGTGTTGATTTCCTGCCGGTTAGGTTCTGCCGACAGGTATCTTTCCTGCAGCTTTCCAGGTCCCGTTAAGTCTGGATTCAATATATCATTCTGCACAAATATCGCAATATTTATTACGGATTTAAGTTGAATTCTGACATATATTTCGTGAAAAGTATCAGGAAGATTACAGTTCTGTAAGGTTATTGCGCTCCTGTAAGATTCAAGGCAATCTGTAAGCTTTCTGTAAGATTTAATGCAATCTGAAGATTCCCGCAGCCTTCAGCCTGTCTGAAAAATCACGGCGAAAGCGTTCCGCCGTCAAGACCGAAGAACCCGCTGTCACGCCGATTGCCTCCTGTCAATTCATTGTATATAAGACACTTGTAATCTTCAAGCATCGCCTCCTCAGCTTCACCCGAACTGTCCGAGCCCCACTCGTGCTGCTGTCCGTCCGTCCCCAGATATCCGTAAGCATTCATAGCCGGTATCAGTTCCCGTGAATTAAGCAGATACTCCTCATAATCGCTCATATCAAGTCCTGCGGCCGAAAGGAGATAGCTGCCGAGGTAATTGGCTGAAATTGTCACATTTTCCTGCTCCGGAATATCATAATTTGCCCAGATAAACCAGCGGGTCTCATACATAAGCTGCTGTTCCTCAAAGCTAAGGTCATCGAGATCTTTTCCGAAACAATACTGCCAGAAATCATCTCCGATTTCCGGCTGATGATCTCCAAAGAAACAAATGATTGTTTTTTCATCTGATTTTGAGAAATAATCAATCAGACTTCCAATCGCCTCGTCCGACATTTTTATCAGTGTGCAGTACTGTTCAGCCTGTCCCTCATTGCTGCCGGAAAAGCCTTCAATATCAACCGTACTCGTAAAGTTCTCGGTTTTATAAGAGCTGTGATTCTGCATCGTAATATTGAAGATAAAGAGCTTCTCCCCTTCCGGCTTAGACTCCACCTGATCAATAATTGCCTGGTAATCCGCCTGATCGCTCACAAACCCCCTGACCTTTTCCGCATCAGTATAATAATTGGAAGTATTAAGAAAGGTATCAAAACCCATTTTCGGGTAGACCGTATTGCGGTTCCAGCCGTATTGCCCGTAAGGATGCATGGCCAAAGAGGTATAGCCCTGTGATTCAAGAACTTTTACAAGGGAGTACTGATCCTGCTTAATGAAAGAATTATAGACCACTGTTGTCGGTGAAAGAACGCAGGAATTGCCTGTCAGAAATTCATACTCCGTATTGGCAGTCGTACCACCCTTTACCGAAACAAGTAATGTGCCGGACTGTGTATTTTCCTTAAGACTGTTCACATGATCCAGCAGAGAAACATTTGACTCAAAATTCGGATAAATCGTCAGATCACTGAAGCTTTCGTTCATGATACAGATAATGTTTTCAGGCGCTGTTCCTTCGTCCGTCTGATCCGCCGTTCCCGACACTGCCGAATCGGACTTCCCGCCTCCGGCTGCGCCGCCGCTCTCTGCCGTTTCTCCCGCAGCTTCAGCCTCTGAGATAATTTCTGCAACTCTCTCCTCTGAATAGCTCTTGGGCGCTTCAGGATAAGAAGCCCTGGCGAAAGCCAGAAAGCCGGCCTCCATTCCGAACAGCCTGTATGTATACCAGGGCTGCCAGTCTCTCAGCCAGATTCCCTGATCAGCCAGAAAATCCGATTTGAAGATCACAAGAACAAATACAGCGGCAATAACTGAGGCCGCACCTCTTGAAATCAGTTTCATTGCGATTGAACGGAAATTATGTGAAACTGCAGCTCGCATCCACAGCCCGCTTACAGCACATGTGATCACACATGCCGCCACGATCTGCCAGTTCGGCACATACTCATAATTGCCGGCAACGGACATAGCCGTTCCGAAAGAGCTGAAATCCACCCACTGAAGAGGGATTCCCCGAAATTGCTGAACAAAATAATTAGCAGCGCCCCAGGCAAAAAAGAACCAGTTTCCGACCACCATGCCCCAGGTTGCCGAATTGAGCGCCAGTACAGCAAACAGATAAAAAACAGCTGTCACACCGATGCCAAGCAGGACATATCGGGTCTTCATCTGAAGAATATAATAATTATTAATAAGTTCGACAATTCCAAAGCTCAGCGCCGCATTTGCCGCGAGGCCAATCACAGAAAACGCAGCTGCAGCAGGTTCGGAAGAAAAGCTTCTTTTTTTTCCGGCATTTTTACCGAAGGATGAAAAAAGTGCGTCTACCCCTGATAAAACAGAAATAAGAATCAGAACAGCAAAAACGAGCGGCCGTGAATTTTCAAACGGCACCTCCGTCTTGACTGACGTCAGAAGAGACGGCTGAAAAAAGAGAGTTCTGTAAGCGAAAAGAAGAATCAGCATAACAAACATACCGAGCAGTTTTACCGGTATCTGACGTCTGTTACTGAGATTCGGAAAAATTCTGTTCAACAATCCTAATGCCTCCGGCCTATCGGCCTAAATGCTCATGCTCCTTACAGGGCTGATGATATATTTAAAATGACGTCCTTCCAAATCAGGAAATCGGCCTTGTCGCCTTAAGAAGCCACTCAAGGTCCTCACCTTCGAGATAAGGTCCAACCTTTTCCCGTACAAGCTGATGATAGGCGTCAAGTTCGGCGGCTGCAGCCGGATCAAGATAAACCGGATCGACAGCATCCAGATCAATCGGTGCAAATGTCAGGGGCTCAAAGCGGTAAAACGTACCGAATTCATTTTCCGTGTCCGGTACACTGAGCATGATAGTTTCCGTTCTGATACCATACTGTCCTTCCCGATAGATTCCCGGTTCATCCGATGTAAGCATACCGGGCTGCATCTCGGCATCAATATGATCTTTCGGTGTATGCGCAATCCTCTGCGGTCCCTCATGAACATTCAGAATATAGCCGATTCCGTGACCCGTACCGTGATTGAAATCCATTCGATAACGATAAAGAGGTTCTCTGGCAATGAGATCCAGCTGACAGCCTGTCGTTCCCTTCGCGTAAACAGCATTCAGTAAAGCAAGATTTGAAACAGCAACAAGTGTAAAATCCCGCTTCATCTCTGCCGACAGCGGTCCTACCGCGATCGTGCGTGTCACATCCGTAGTCGCTCCCAAATACTGTCCTCCGGAGTCCACAAGCAGAAAGCCCTCAGGCCGGATTTCGGCAGAGGCTTTCTGCGAAGGAGCATAATGCGCCATAGCGGCATTCGGTCCGTAAGCGGAAATTGTTGGAAAAGAAAGACTGAGAAAACCGGGAATTTCGGCGCGCATCGAGTCCAGTTTCTCCGCTGCCTCCCACTCTGTCATTGCTATGCTGCCTGCATTTTCCTTGATAAAACGTATAAACCGGCAGAGCACCACAGAATCCTTCAGATAGAATTCACGGATATTTTTTATTTCAGTCTCATTTTTTACCGCCTTCAGGGCAGATGTCGGATTCGGCGCCGCCACAATCTCTTCTTTCTCTTTCAGCAGATCAAAGAGCGCATCATTCGTTGATGACGGATCACACATAATCGGTCCGTCAAAATGATAATTTCTGAGATAATTGAGAATCTCTGTATAGTCATGGAGTTTAATGCGATGGTCCCGCGCATATTCTTTAAATGGCTCACTGACAGCATTGTTCTGAATAAACAGATCAGCTGTCTGCTCACCGATCAGTAAAAACGAAAGTGCTACAGGATTACAGGGGACATCGCTGCCGCGAATGTTGAGCACCCACATAATATCATCAAGACTCGACAGCAGAAGATGCACGGCTCCGGCCTCTCTCACCTCCTGCCGGACAAGCTCCAGCTTTTCTTCACAGGTCCGCCCGCAGAGTTCATCAGGCAGTGTCTGCACAAGACTGCAGGGGAGCTGCGGCCGGTCGATCCAGATCCGCGACGCCAGGTCCTCTCTTGTTTCTGTCGCTGCACCTGCCTTCCCGGCTATTTTTCTGAGCTTCATCCCTTCTGCCGCAGAAACACATGTTCCATCGAAACCCAGCACGGATCCTTTCACAAGCGAATTTTTCAAAAATTCCGCAGGTGTCGGCACACCCGGCTGTCCCAGCTTCATAAGTCTGATTCCGCTGCCTTCCAATTCACCGGCTGCAGATATAAAATACCTGCCATCGGTCCAGAGATATGCCTCCGTCTCATCAACGATCAGCGTAACATTATCGCTTGTACAGCCTGTCATATATTCTGTTGAACGATAGTATTCCCCGATATATTCCGATACGTGTGGATCAGTCGATCTCATGAGGTAGAAATCAATCCCCGCATGTTTCATTTCCGCACGCAGAAACTCCAGTCTTTTTCTGATTTCTTCCGCTGCCGCCATGACAATCATCTCCTCCTTATATAAGCCGCACAGCTTCAGGCGCAGTGGAGCATACAGCTTCAGACATCAGCCGTGCACAAAAGCATCTTCGGACCTGATACAGTATAGCATTATTTCAGAAAATATAAAAGACCTGCAGCTTTAAGGGCCGCAGGTTTCCTGACCGGACTTTTCCGGCAGAATCAAAGTTTATTTATTGTTGAGGGCCGCCTGTTCTTCTGAATATCACTACTTGGTCAACAGATTCTGATAAAAAATCTCATCGGCATCATAGCAGAGCGGCCCCAATTCTGCTTTTATCAGTACGCTCTTAACCAAGCATGGAACGTGCTGACTGCAAAAGTGTGCTGATGGAACCGTAATCCTCCAGAGGAAGCAAAGACTGGGCGCTTTTTACCAGGCCTGCCGCTTCTGATCCTTCCTTTTCCAACATATCCGCTGCCTGCTGCAGCATCCGGGAGAGGGAATCCTGATCTATCTTCTCATCCTCCTCCAGGAGCGTCAATACCTCTTCCAGCAGTTCTTCCGCTGAGATGTCTTCTTCAGTTTCCGTCTCTGCAGAGGCATCTGCTGTCCCCAATTCTGTTTCTGCCGAATCACTTGTCGCTTTGCTATCCGGTTCTGCCTGGACATCTGTATCTTTAACATCTGCGTCAGAAGGATCTTCACCGATGCCGGATGCCTCTCCTGCGTTTATCATGTAAAGTTCCGGCTGTGAACTGCTATCCTGGCGCAAAATCAAATATTGATCATCGCCGGATACAGACAAGCTGAGAAAATCTGACGCCAGTTCGCTGCCGTGCCAGTCGATCAGGTGGGTAGTATTGGAATCATCATAGTACCTCCACAGCATTCCACTGCCCAGCGCCTGGGGGCTTGCCGAACCCAGATCCGTCTCCACACCATCCGCCGATACCAGAAGATAGCGACTGCCCTCTTCCTCTTCTGTTACATAAACACCGGCATATCCGTAATTCAAGAAATAACTATTATCTGAAGAGGTATCATACTGCAGTTCGCAGGAAACTTCTCCCCCTGCAGTCACATAGCCATATTGATCGTCCAGGCATACACAGAAATAGCCGCCGGCCAGATATTTATTCTGATTTCCGTAATGATATACATTGTCATAGATCGTCGGAATAATCTCGTTTCCTGACATGTCAATGATACCATAATGATTTTCACCATCATAGGAAGAAGCTCTGATGTAGCCGTCTTTAAACGCACTGTCTGAGATATAAAGCCCCGTTTGATCCTGCAGTTTATCGAACAGTGCTTCCTTTTCCAGAAGGTCCGGGAAAGAGTAGACACTGTCCGCAGAGGCCACCGGTGTAAAGGTATGATCATAGGTCGTCACGTTCTGGGTTTCCCGATCCATGAGATTCAGATAATCCTCTTCCGCGTAAAGCTCACCGACCTGCTCCCGGGTGAAGGTCGCGGATGTGACATCCGGCAGATTGACATAATAGATCTCTGCCTGATCGATCAGGCAGGCTTCCTTTACCCAGATGTCATATTCTTCCTCCGACTCCGCTTTCACCAGACTGTATCCGGCGATCCACTGTTCACTCAGTACATCAATATAGTCATACTCACAGGGAATGACCTCTTCGCCTTCCGGGGAAATCACACCATACTTCTCACCGGCAGGATTGGTGACGATCAGCCATCCGTCGGCGTCATAACTGTAAAACCTTCCATAAACTGTATCTGATACCAGATTGCCTTTCAGGTCCGCAATCACGATCCCGTCCCCTTGGGTGATGGCGATCAGATTGCTTCCGATCATAAATTCTTCTCCGTCACAAGTGCCAATCCTGGTCAGTTCCGGCCCACCGGTATAGATATCCAGGGAAGCACCCTCCTCAAGTCTTGTCTCCAGCTCGGTGGCACCACCGGCTGTCTCAGCAAGACTGACAGGTGACGCATCGTTGATGAGGTAGAGGGAGGAGGAAGTATAACCGTTCTGGGCAATCAGATAGTTTCCGTTAGCAGAAACGGTCACGTTTCCGCTGTCTGCAAGAACTATGTTGCCATGCCAGTCGATCAGATCATAGCCATCGCTTTTCTCCCCTGTCCATAACATTCCGCCCGATTCAGTGATCACATTCAGACTGGTGTAGGTAGTCCCCAGGTCAGAAGCTACCCCATCACCGGAAAGCAGTACAAATCCACCGTTCTCTTTTTCATACAGAGCGCAGATTCCATCGTTTTCTACGTCGTCAAATGGATAGTCGAAGGATCCCGTCACCGTGCCTCCCTCTGTCACATAGGCAAAATTTCCGTCAATGCTGACAGAAGCATAGCCTTTGGTAAGATAAAGATCATTTCTGTAGTTGATCCCAATTTCTTCAAAATCCACCGGAATGATCTGATTGCCGTAGCGGTCAATCAGGCCGCATTTCCCATCTGCGGATATTTTTGCGTAATTTCCCCTGAAAGACCAGACAACCCAGCCTGTGGCTGCGGAAATATTGTCCGCTGCAGTCGTGTCTTCATCATACTCGCCAAAATCGTCCAGGGAATCCGCGGTTCTTAGCGGAGTGAAAGTCCCGTCATAGGTCGTGACAACGCCGCTCTCATCTGCGAGATTAATATAATCATTCAGGAACTGGCAGTTCTGGTTCTGACACTGGGTCCTGGTCAGCTCTGCCACCGGCTCAGCTTTCTCACTGCCTGCATAGTAAAGATCTGCCTGAGAAATCTTGTAATATACTTTTTCAGTCCCATTTCCATTATTTACAAAATCGTAATAATCATAGTCCTCCTCGGCAGCATCTTCCAGGACCATACCGGCTGCCCATCTGTCATTTATAATCTCCACCACCTGGTAGGTAAAGGGAACGATTACATCTCCATTCGCTGAGAGAACCCCTCGCATACCCGTACCATCATCCAGTATGCTCCGGAGCATTCCCTTTCTTTCGTAAAAATCATCCGTGTAAACTGCATCCGTCACCATATTGCCGTTCAGATCCATCAGCGCATAGGAACCGTTCAAGTCTCTATAGACCACCAGGTTTGTTTCATCTACAAAGTGGTCTGCTTTGATAGTCCCCGCCTCAGTGAGGGTCACTTCACCGCTGAAGGTCTCTACCGGCTCTGCCGGGTGATCCCCCAGGGCTACGGTATCGGTGGCATTGATGTCAGCATTCTCCCCCAGAACTTCATCATCGGTTCCCAGAAGGATGCTGTCGGCCGACAGTCCTTCCTCATCATCGATGGTCTCAAAGGTATCTTCGATGGGGTCTTCGATTCCTGTACTGGTGACGATGTTGTGAACCACGCGCTCCAAAGTACGCTGCAGGTCGCTGTAGCGATAGTCCATCTGACTGTATTTGCTGCCGAAATCGTACAATTTTTCCCGGTCTCCATCGCTGATAGCGACCACCTGTACATCGGCCCCCGCAGAGGCAGCATTCATTACGGCAGTCTGCGTGGTATCAATGACATCATCCACTACTTCTTTGACTTCTTCCTCTTCTTTCACCTGGTCCCGGACAATATGAATCTTAATATCATTGACCACCAGGGTTGCCTGATCCTGGCCCACCGAATCGGACAGTTCTCCGGTCACGATGATTTCCTCGTTTGCCAGACTTTTCTTCGCTTCATCCAGGCTTTCCCCGCTGGCATGTTCATAAGCCATCATCACACCGGTCAGTGCGCCGGTCCCCGATACAACAAAAGGAGCAACGGTCAGTACTTCACAGTTTGCCACGCCGGAGGTGGAGAGGGTGGAAGCGATCATATTGCTGGTGACGTAATTCATATTGGCAGTCTTAACCTGGATGCCTCCCCGGGTGGTAGGACGCACCAGTGCACAGCTGTAAGTGTGGGTGCCGATGATTTCATCATCAATGAGCCCGCCTAACTGGTCATGTTCATCCTGGTTGGTGATGGTAATAGTCTCGGTGGAGTCGTCGCCATACTTGCCAAAATAAGAAAGGACATAGCTCCTGTCCTCCGGAGACAGATCTGCCCCCAATGTCATCACCAGCTGGTAGGGATTTGAGGCAACCGAGTCTGCCAGTGCTGTCTGTGACCCTGCGACTGCCCCCAAGATCATAGAAGCACTGAGCAAGGCGCTCAGCATTCCCTTTCCAAAATACTTCCTCATAAACTTTTTCCTCCTTCTTATTCCTCGAAATACCATTCCGCGCGAAGCGTACTCAGGCACTGCAGTTCCATTTCCGTCACGATGCCGTCCTGGCAGACGATCGTCAGGCAGCTGTAATAGGGCGCATTGTTGGCGATGATGAGATAGCCATTGCTGCCGTCACTTCTGACATTGCTGCCGAATAAAAGGTCATTTCCGCGGTAAGCGCCTTCACCCAGCTCTAGTTCAGCAAACTCCGGCAGGCCTGCCATAATGCTGCTCTCCGGGGCACCGACGTAAATGTCACCGGGCAGGGTCATGGCCAGTCCCGTCCCTTCCGTATCAATCAGGGCCGAAACAATGCCATTTTCTGTTGTAGTTTCTGTGCCTGTCATGTTGGAAACGCCCACGATTTCAAAATTCATACTATTGTCCAGATAAGTGTACTGGGTATTTATTAGCTCGGACCAACGTCCGTCCAGGGTATCTTCCTCGGACTTGAGGTCATAGGAGAGAACTGCCGTACGGTCAAGAGCCAGGTCGGACGCCTCAATATCCGTTACCGGCGTGGGGAACTGATAAACATGACCGTTCAGTGCATATTCAAAAGTTTCCAGGTCACCGGAGAATGCCACATCTGTCACCGGCACAGCCTCGGTTGCAGGCTCCGTTTCTGTCTCAGGTTCGGCCGTTTCCTCAGTCTCCGACTCTGTCTGCTCCTCTGTGATCACCTCTGCCGCAGCTTCTGTCTCCGACTCTGTCTGCTCCTCTGTGATCATTTCTGTCACTGTCTCGGTCTCCGACTCTGCAATCGCTTCCGTTTCTGCCTCGTTTTGACTTACTTCACCACTCAGTTCTGCTTCCCGTTCGGCTTTCGCCGCAGCAATGGTTTCTTCATCTCCAATCTCAGCGCTGTTGACAACTTCATAATAAGTCGGGAAGAAATCATACTGCGCCTGATTGCCCTGCATCAGCTGGAAAGTGTACATGGTATCCTCCCAGACAATACAGGCCGCCTCACAATCAAAAATATTGGCGCCGATCGTCATGAGATAATTGAGCTTCGCTGCCGGAACTCCGGCCAGCGTAATGGTCTCCGCTTCCACGTCACTGACTGCGTTCATGCCCGTCAGACTATCTGCGTACTCGTCAAAGGCACTCTGGGCATCTGCGTTGTCCACCGGAAAGTAGCTGACCGTCAGCGTTCCTCCCGTCGGGCTCACTGCGCCGGAAGCATTGACTGGTGAATAGGAAGTGATAGCTCTGCCGGATTCGTTATTGCCCCAGTCTTTCGGCACATCCGCCAGCACGCTGTCCTGTAAAATAGAGACGATAAATTCCGAGACCTCAAAAAGAGGCAGATTGTAGGGACTGGCATAGTCCTGTCCCAATATCGTATTTTCTTCAGGGATATCACCAGTTTCATCCCCGACGCCATTTTCCGAATCTGCGTCAGCTTGTTTCTGCTCATCGGCATCTTCATCTTCGCCTGCCAGAATCCCATCCAGCAGCACCTCTATGGATGCGCTGTCAGCATCCGCTCCCTCCAGAAGTGCAAGAATACTTTTAATGGCAGACGCCACAGCATCCTCTTCACCCAGTTCCTCAAGGCAGGATTCCAGGAGGTATTTCAGGGTATCCTTGTTGGATGCAAAATCTGCCTGGACCAATGCCTGGGCAGCTTCCAGCTTGTCCGCAGTATCTTCCGGAATCGCAGCCAGCACAGGCATACCTTGCAGCGTCAGTGCTGCCGCCACAGTCACGCTGATTAATGCCCTCTGGTATTTTTTTATTTTTTTCATAATATTCCCTCAAAACTTTATCCTATTACTACTGTTGGACTACTTTTGATCCATACTCATAAATATTCATGGCAAGCCAACCTTTATTGAAAATTTGCAGTCGCCACCGGCGCCAGCTGCATAATGGAGGCATCATAAGATTCATCCCCATCGTAACCCATTCGAAGATGCACACATTCCGGACAAAGGTTTATCAGATACATCTGGTCCTGAGTGGTATATTCATACTCCTCCCCTGAAGGAAAGTGTGTCATCAAATCTGTGGAAATCAGGAATAGATAATGTTCAGCAAGCTCCCCGTAGTACGGGTCATCCAGGGCTTCAGACCAGTAAAGATACTCCGCGGATTCTTCCGCCACATCATCCAGGGCATTCCTCTGGTCGTCCCAGGTGCAATCGACTTCATACCATTCTCCGTCAACTTCCACGATATTCCAGGCATGGCCTCCGGCCGTCTCTTCCGTACCACCGCCATAACCGCCGATAAAAGCAACGTTGATCCCACATTGCTGGAGCAGGTACTCAAAGGCCAGAGAGTATCCATCGCAGACCGGATAGTTAGCGATGCCGGAAGAATCCTTCACAAGAGCCCCATAGGCAGTATGTCCCAGATCCTGGCTATTCCCAACCTGGATCTGATTACAGACAGGATCATTGTAATTGACCAGATCAATCAGTTTGTCATGGATCTGGCGCACTATATCATATTCGGAAACGGAGGTGTCGATATCCGCCAGAAAATCATCCGCCGCTTCGTAGAATTCTGTCATTACCGTTTCAAACGCATCATACAGATCCGTGACGCAGAAATAGACATAATAAAATCCATTCATAGGAACTGCCTGAGAATAATATCCGATGGAAGTCTCCTCCATGGAATAGAGCCAGAAAAGTTCCGGGTGGTCAAAACACAAAGCACGGTATGCCATGGAAAACAATTCGTGAAACTCATCACCGGAAGGATCCAGATCTGTCATCATGAAGCCGACATTTCCCTCATCTGTGGGATCCGCTGCCACCTGCAGCATGATGTCATACATTTCCCTGGACAAGCCATCCAGGTGCTCATAATAATAGAAGGATTCCGCTTTATTTTTCAACATGGAGTCCTCCGATGGAACATAGGCCACCATTTTTTCATTCAGAGCCGCTTCATCGGAGGCGCTCAGATACTGCAGAGTCTCCAACGGTACATTGGCCGAAAAGTCACCGCTTGTATATTCAAAAATGGGTGCTTCCCCAACAGACTCTTCAGCTGCAAAAGCACTCATTCCCATGCCGGACACAGCCATAGCCACTGACAAAAACAGGGCTATAAAACGCCGATATTTCCTACCTCTTTTCCTCATTCTTTTCCTCTTTTGCAGTAGTCAACATATTTTAGACACGAAATCTCAAAAATTGCTCGTTTAAATT
>R11__coassemble_1016_pt1 | contig 16682 bp, 15 predicted proteins | sample R11__metabat2_low_PE_006 | metagenome-assembled genome bin R11 | reverse complement strand
TACGCACGGTGGTGTGAGAGGTCGGGGATTTATTAAAACCCCCTCCTACTCGATCTGCTTCAGTATACAAGTGAACAGCAGATGGCAGGTCTAAGGAGTAAGGCTGACTGATGAAGTGGAATAAGTATACAATCCGGACCATTGAGGAGGCTGAAGATCTCATCAGTGCGATGCTGGCAGAGCTCGGTTTCGACAGTGTAGAAATTGAGGATAAGAGGCCGATATCCGCCGGGGAGAGCGGTGGGCTGTTCGGCGAGGTTGTGCCGGAGATGCCGGAAGATGATCATATTGCCTGCGTATCATTTTATACGGAGGAAGATGTAAATCGCGAACAGACGATAAAAAAGGTACGGGACGGTCTGGAGGAATTACGTCATTACGCTGAAATCGGAGATACGGAGATCTCGGAATCCACAACAGCTGATGAAGACTGGATCAATAACTGGAAGGAATATTTTCACAGCTTCTATGTAGATGATATTCTGATCAGACCGACCTGGGAAGCGGACAGGACAGAGGCAGAGCATGCATCTCTGGTTCTTAATATTGACCCCGGAACAGCGTTTGGAACCGGTGCGCATGAGTCAACACAGCTTGCAATCCGGGCAATCCGCAAATATATCAAGCCCGGAGACAGATTTCTTGATATCGGAACCGGAAGCGGAATTCTCGGTATTGTCGCGCTGAAAAGCGGAGCTTCGCATGTATTCGGGACAGATCTCGATGAAAATACACTGCCGGCCATTGCCGACAATCTTGCTGAAAATGGAATTGAAGGGAAGGATTTCGAACGCGTTCTTGGAAACATTGCGGATGATCCGAAGATTCAGGAAGCTGCGGGATATGGCTGTTATGAGATCGCAGCGGCCAATATTATCGCTGAAATTCTGGCCGATATCACTCCGGCAGTGCCGGAGCATCTCGTATCAGGAGGCCTTTATATTACTTCAGGTATCCTGAATGAAAAGGAAGATCTTGTCAGAGTGGCGGCGGAAAAAGCCGGCTTTTCCCTGATCGAGAAAAACCGGCAGAATGGCTGGTCCGGGATGGTGTTCCGGAAAAACTGAAGGCTCACGGAGACGTGATATCCGGAAGCTCCTGCAAAAATCAAAGAGCGGCAGAATTATGGGATTTCAATGGTAGCGGACTTCCATGAGAGTAAGACCTTTTGCCGGCGCGGTCGGTCCGGCCATGATTCGGCTTCTGGCTTCAAGAAGCGTTTTCATGGATTCCGGATCCCGCTTTCCCTCTCCGACTTCCACAAGAGTGCCGACGAGAATTCTTACCATGTACTGCAGAAAGCCTTCTCCGAAAAAACCGATATTGAGCTCATCGCCGTCGTCGTCAATTCTGATTGTGCGGATTGTGCGGACCGTGGATTTGTTCATATGAGGGTTGCCGCAGAAGCTTCGGAAATCATGTTCGCCGATAAGCTGCAGCGTGGCAATCTTCATCGCCTGCACATCGAGGGGCTTTTCTCCACGGTATTCCCAGACATATTTTCGGTCAAAGACATGTCTGGATTTGTCTCTGACAATGCGGTAGAGGTAGTATTTTTCTGAAGCGTTATAGCGGCTGTGAAACCGCGGTCCGGCTTCCGCAACCTGGGTTACGCCGATATCATCCGGAAGATACTGATTGAGGTAATCACGGATGTCGGCGGGGGACAGATCGGTGTCACAGCGAAATTGCGCGACCTGTCCTCTGGCGTGTACGCCTGCGTCTGTGCGGCCCGCGCCGTGAACATCAACGGGAGCGCCGAAGAGTCTTCCGAGTATTGTTTCAAGCTTGTTCTGAATGGTATTGTCGGTGTCGCCCTGTTTTTGCCAGCCGTTATAGCGGGATCCGTCGTATTGCACGATCATTCGAAAATTGGTAGACATCTGCTCAGCCTTTCATATATGATTAAGAAATCCTGAAATCTATGATGATCTATGAATTATCATAACACACGGAACCCGGAAATTCACATAAAAATCCCACGAATACTGCAATCTGTGATATACTGAGTAAACTATGTGCGAAATATATTTTGACAATTCATCGACAACAAAGCCGTCAAAAGCCGTGCTGGATATTGTGATTCGCACCATGACGGAGGACTATGGCAATCCTTCTTCCCTTCATCGAAAGGGAATAGAGGCAGAGGCCTACATTAAAGATGCGAGACGGAAAATAGCGGAGACTCTTAAAGCGTCCGAGGGGGAGATTTATTTTACCTCCGGCGGAACGGAGTCGAACAACTGGGCATTGATCGGCGCGGCACTCGCCGGAAGACGGCGCGGCAAACGCATCCTGACGACGGAGATGGAGCATCCGGCGGTATCTGAACCGCTCGCTTTTTTAAAGAGGGAGGGCTTTGATATTCAGAAGACCCCCGTTGATGCGTCGGGAAGGCTCGATCTCCAAAAGCTTGAGGAGCTTTTGACTCCGGACACGATTCTTGTTTCAACGATGTATGTGAACAATGAAATCGGCGCAGTTGTGCCGGTCGGAGAAGTTTCACGGTTGATTCGAGCCAAAGCTCCCGAAGCGTTGTATCACGTGGATGCGATTCAGGCATACGGAAAGTATCGGATTAATCCGAAAAGACAGGGGATTGATCTGCTGTCGGTGAGCGGTCACAAGCTCCACGGTCCTAAGGGGACCGGCTTCCTTTATATCAGTGACCGCGCGAGGATTGTCCCGGTGATCTATGGAGGCGGGCAGCAGAAAGGGATGCGTTCGGGTACGGAAAATGTGCCCGGAATCGCCGGTCTCGGAGTCGCTGCCGAGGAAGCTTACACAGATTTCGAGGCAAAGCTTGAGCACATTTCGCTGCTTCGCACCCGAATGATAGAGGGACTTCAGGCTATGGATGGTGTAGTGGTCCACGGTATGGGGTCGGAGGGCGCCCCGCATATTGTCAATGCGGCCTTCACCGGGGTCGGTTCAGAAGTGCTGCTGCATTCCCTTGAGGACCGGAACATTTATATTTCGGCAGGTTCGGCCTGCTCGACGCATAAGAGATCCGCAAGCCCGACACTGACAGCCATCGCCGCGCCGAAGGAGGAGACCGGTTCATCGGTGCGCTTCAGCTTCTGTGAGACGAATACATTAGAGGAAGTGGAGACGGTGCTGAAGGCACTTGAGGAATTGCTGCCGCAGCTCCGCCGGTATCGTGCGCACTAAAGACATCACGGGTAAAATCCGCTTATACAGGGGGATTTATGTATAACACATTTTTAATTAAATACGGTGAAATCGGACTCAAAGGAAAAAATCGCAATGTTTTTGAGGATGCCCTTGCAAAGCAGGTTTCAAATGCGCTTCGTGATATAGAGGGAGAATTTACCGTTCGAAAGGAAAGAGGACGGGTATATGTGACCTGTGCCGGAAACTGGGAAGAGGCAGAAGTAATTGATGCCCTTCAGCATGTATTCGGCATTGTGGGGATCTGTCCTGTCCATGAATATGAGGCGGGTGATCTCGATGTGCTGAAGAGGCACATGATTGATTATGTCCGTGCGGAACATCCGGGCTCCCATGAAACCTTCAAGGTCAAGGCAAAAAGAATTGACAAGGAATTTCCGCTGAATTCGATGGAGATTGCTGCAGCGTTAGGCGAGGCCATCCTTATGGAGTTCCCGGATATGACAGTTGATGTCCATAAGCCGGACATCCTGTTTGATCTTGAGATCAGAGACAGAATCTATATCTACTCCAGAGTATTTCCGGGCCCGGGCGGTATGCCTGTCGGAACTAACGGAAGCGCGATGCTCTGCCTGTCAGGGGGCATCGACAGCCCGGTCGCCGGCTGTATGATCGCCAAGCGGGGCGTTGCAGTGGATGCGGTATACTTCCATGCGCCGCCATACACCTCCGAGAGGGCGAAGGAAAAGGTGGTTGACCTTGCAAAGCTGGTGGCTCGCTATGCGGGGCCGATCCGGCTTCATGTCGTCAATTTTACTGATATTCAGCTGGCAATTTATGACACCTGCCCGCATGAGGAGCTCACCATTATCATGCGCCGCTATATGATGCGGATTGCGGAGTATTTTGCAAAAGAGCGGGGATGCCTCGGCATCATTACTGGAGAGAGTATCGGCCAGGTGGCGAGTCAGACCATGCAGTCGCTATTGTGTACGAATGCGGTCTGTACCCTTCCTGTGTATCGTCCTCTGATCGGGTTTGACAAGAGTGAGATCGTTGATATCGCGCAGAAAATAGGAACCTTTGAGACCTCGATTCTTCCCTATGAGGATTGCTGCACGATTTTTGTGGCCAAGCATCCTGTGACAAGGCCGGTTCTTGAGATTATTGAGCGCTCGGAGGCGAAGCTGAGGGACAAAATTGATGACCTCATGAAGACGGCGATCGAGACGACTGAAGTGATCAGGGTAAAATAAAGCCGATGCCTGATGAGAATCGGAAATCGAAATACAGATATATGAAAATATACGCAGAAAAATCCCCTGCGGTTCACGCAGGGGATAGTTGATTTGTGAAATCAGAACGTCAAACGGCCATTGTGCCGCACGAATGGATAATTGACGCCGGCACGTTGGTTTAGAGTTAACCGATAATATAAGGAGTGAGAACACTCATGACGGCGTCGAGCTCTTCACCATCTGTGTGAATATTGAGGTCAATCGGCTTGGAAAGATCGAGGCTGAAGATGCCCATAATGGACTTGGCGTCTATGACATAGCGGCCGGAGACAAGGTCAAAGTCATATTCAAAGCGGTTGATGTCGTTGACAAAGGTCTTTACTTTATCGATGGAGTTGAGAGAAACTTTAACTGTTTTCATATAAATGATCCTCCTTCTAAGGTGTGGTTTGCGGTTTGCGAAACGCTGAGCCGATTCCGGCACGGCGTGCTGACTTTGAAAGCGCAGAACGTGAAGAACGGTACGGTCTTACATGTCCGGGATAACTCATTTCTTATCGTTACGGAGAACAAAAGTCCGACCGCTTTTGCATCAGGTATAAAAGCCCGATAGCTTTCGCACCAGGTACAAAATTCCGACTGCTTTCGCATCAGGTATAAATTCATCTTATATGGAATCAAAAGGCAAGTCAAGTGAAAACCGGATCCCTTTTGAGCGGAGAGAAGCATGGCAAAAAAAGCAGCATTTCACAATCTTGGGTGCAAAGTGAATGCCTATGAGACGGAGGCGATGGCAGAGCAGCTGAAGCGGGACGGATATGAGATCGTGCCGTTCGATGTTGGGGCAGACGTTTACGTCATTAATACCTGTACGGTGACGAATATCGCGGACAGAAAATCACGTCAGATGCTTCGCCGGGCGAGGGAGATGAATCCGCACGCGATTGTAGTCGCAGCGGGCTGTTACGTGGAAGATTCTGAACTGGATGTAAAAAAAGATCCGATTGCCGATATTGCGGTGGGCAATAATGAAAAATCCAGGCTGGCTGAGCTTCTTCGGCAGTATTACAGAGGGCTGTCCGGCGAGGAGAGAGAACGTTATGAGCCCGGTGCGGCTGTCCTGACCGATAAGGCTGGTCTGCCTGATGACAGTGAGGGAAAAGAGAAGGATCACGGTGCTTCAGCGTCCCTGGCCGATAAGGCTGATCTGACTGGTGCCGGTAAGGGGAAAGAGACGGGGGCCGGACGTCAGACACCGCCTGTGAATCGAAGGGAGAATATCAACCGTGTCACAAGTTATGACAATCTTCGGATCTCTGAGGCAGGGGAACACACCCGAGCATACATTAAGATCCAGGACGGCTGCAATCAGTTCTGCTCCTATTGCATGATTCCCTATGTGCGGGGCCGTGTCCGCAGCCGCGAAAAAGAAGATATTCTGCAGGAGGCTCGCCGTCTTGCAGAGGGCGGATACCGCGAGCTTGTACTTACAGGCATACATATCAGCTCCTATGGTCTTGATTTCGATTATCCGGGGCAGAACAGACAGACTCCCGATGCGGCGGAGGCGGAGACAAATGTTCGACTGCTGGAACTCATAAAAGAGGCCGCTTCAGTACCCGGAGTGGAGAGGATACGACTCGGCTCACTTGAGCCCGGCATTATGACTGAGGACTTCGTCCGCTCGATCGCGGACATTCCGGAGATCTGCCCGCAGTTCCATCTCTCCCTTCAGAGCGGAAGCAATACGGTCCTTGAGAGAATGCGCAGAAAATACCGGACGGATGATTATGAGGCGATCTGTAAACGGATTCGGGAGGCATTTTCCCATCCGGCAATTACGACTGATATTATAACCGGCTTCCCCGGAGAGACTGCGGAAGAAAGCGAGGAGACTGTCAGATTTGCGGAAAGGATAAAGTTTGCTAAGACGCACATTTTCAAATATTCCGCAAGGCGCGGTACGAAGGCTGCCGCGATGAAGGAACAGATCCCGGAAAGCGTCAAGCATGCAAGGAGTGCAGTACTGATCGAGCTTGACAGAAAGAACAGACGGGAATTTGCTGATTACTATGTCAGTAAAGAGCTTGAAGTCCTCTTTGAGGAGAAGAAACTGTTCAGGGGCGCAATGCAGTGGTTTGGGCATACGCGGGAAGCTCTTGATGTCTATCTGATGGGTGCGTCGGAGAAAAAATTGTCCGGCTCACTTGTGCGCTGCAGGGTTCTGCGGTCTGTAGAGGACGGCAGCCTGCTTGCCGAACCAGTTATCTGACAGAAAATGAGTCGGCAGGCCAATTCGCACCGAACGCTTTACTAATGCGGATTTGCGGAGTAAAATAAAAAAAGAATTGACAGCGTGAGGTTTATGATTACAGGCACGGATAACGAACTGTTCTGAACGCAATTTGCGTTTGTGAAGCATATATAAGAAACGGTTTGCAGGCCCTTTTGGCGATGCTGAACCGCTGAAGAAAATATGAATCCAGGAGACGTGCAGGCAGGAGAATTGACTATGACAAATAAAAGCACATCGAACAATGTCGGAAATACGCAGTTTTTCAGCGTGAAAACAGAGCCGGAGATTCATGTAAAGGATGTCATCCGCATCGTTTATGAGGCGATGGAGGAGAAAGGCTACAATCCGGTCAATCAGATCGTAGGATACATTATGTCAGGAGATCCGACGTATATCACCAACTACAAGGGTGCGCGCAGCATGATCATGAAGGTTGAGCGCGATGAGCTTGTGGAAGAACTGCTGCGCGAATATATTCGCACCCGCGCATGGGAACAGGAATGATCTGAGATAGAAGTGCATGACCGGAACCGGTGGCGAATATGAGATATATGGGGCTTGATTTTGGCTCAAAGACAGTCGGGGTGGCACTCTCCGATCCGCTTGGGCTTACTGTCTATGGATTGGAGATTATCAGAAGAACAGAGGAGACTCATCTCCGCAGGACCCTTCGAAGGATTGAGGAAATTGCCGGAGAGTATGAGGTCGAGGCGATTGTCCTCGGATATCCGCTGAATATGGACGATTCAGTCGGAGAACGCGCAGAAAAGACGCTTGCTTTCAGGGATCAGCTTGTAAGCAGGCTGCATCTGCCGGTTTATATGTCGGATGAAAGACTGACGACGGTGGCGGCGGAAGAAAATATGGCGGAGCGTGGAATCCGGCGCGAAGATTATAAAAAATATGTGGACCGGGTTGCAGCCTCCATTATTCTTGAAGACTGGATCGGTGCACACAGCTGATGAAGCTGTATGAATATGAAAAATCCAAAGAAATATCCGGAATAACGAAAAGTGTACACGAATTGTGATGCTGTATGAAGCAATTCCATGACATCCGGATGATGTCTGAATATACGAGAAGAAATATGGAAACAGTAAGATTCATTGCCGAAGACGGCACGGAAGAAGAATTTTATATTGAGGAGCGGACGCGTCTTCACGGATCTGATTATCTTCTGGTGACAGATTCGCCGGAAGGGGACGCAAATGCACTCATTTTAAAAGATATATCCGATGAGAGTTCCGAAGAGGCGCAGTATGTTCCGGTGGAAGATGAAAAAGAACTCGGCGCTCTTCTGAAGGTCTTTGAGGAGATGCTTGATGATACGGCAATCGAGATGTGACGGAAGCATCATACGATTGTATTTCTCCGGCAGCAGGAAGGGTGCGATGCCGGTCTGAAAATCAGAAAGGAGAATTTTTTGAACGAACAATTGAATATAGACAGGCTGAAAATCATACCGCTCGGAGGACTTGGTCAGATCGGTATGAATATGACTGCGTTTGAATACGGGGACAGTATTGTTGTCGTTGACTGCGGGCTTGCGTTTCCGGAGGATGATATGCTGGGAATTGACTTTGTCATTCCGGATGTCTCTTATCTCGAGGAAAATTACAGCAAGGTCAAGGGCCTGATCGTCACACACGGACATGAGGATCATATCGGTGCGATTCCTTATGTGTTTAAAAAGCTGAATGTGCCGATCTATGCGACGAAATTAACCATTAAACTGATTGAGAGCAAGCTTGAAGAGCATCAGATGCTCGATGTCGTCAAACGCAAGGTGGTAAAATACGGGCAGTCCATCAATCTCGGTGATTTCAGAATCGAATTTATCCGCACCAACCACAGTATCCAGGACGCCGCGGCTCTTGCGATTTATTCGCCGGCTGGAATTGTGGTTCATACAGGCGATTTTAAAGTGGATTACACGCCGGTCTTCGGGGATGCGATTGACCTTCAGCGGTTTGCTGAGATCGGCAAGAAGGGTGTTCTGGCACTGATGTGCGACAGCACGAATGCCGAAAGACCCGGTTTCACAATGTCGGAAAAAAGTGTTGGTGCAGTATTCGACAGGATTTTTGCGGAGCACAGCCATCAGAGGCTTATTATCGCGACATTTGCTTCAAATGTCGATCGGGTTCAGCAGATTATCAACACAGCGGCGAAATACGGCAGAAAGGTCTGTCTTGAAGGACGTTCCATGCTGAATGTCATCGGAACGGCGATTGAGATCGGCTATATCGATGATTCGGCCCATACGATCGTCGATTTTGATACACTTCAGAATTATCCGCCGGAACGTGTTGTGCTGGTGACGACCGGAAGTCAGGGGGAATCTATGGCCGCGCTCTCGAGAATGGCGGCGAATATTCACAAAAAGATTAAACTGATCCCGGGCGATGCGATTGTCTTTTCCTCACACCCGATTCCGGGAAATGAGAAAGCAGTATCCAACGTCATCAATGAGCTCTCAGAGATCGGCGCGGAGGTGATATTTGAAGATACGCATGTCTCCGGACACGCATGTCAGGAAGATATCAAGTTGATCTATGCGCTTGTGAAACCGAAATACGCCATTCCGGTGCATGGTGAAAGCCGTCACCTCAAGGCCCAGGCGCAGTTGGCGGAGAGTCTTGGCATTCCGCGCGAGAACATTCGGATTCTTCATTCCGGCGATGTCCTGGAGCTCGGCGAGGAATCTATGCGTCTGATCGGAAAGGTTCAGACAGGCGGAATTCTCGTTGACGGTCTGGGCGTGGGCGATGTCGGAAATATCGTTATCCGTGACCGGCAGCGGCTTGCCGAAGACGGAATTGTCATCGTCGTGATGACGCTTGAGGAGCACAGCAACCGGCTGCTGGCGGGTCCGGATATCATCTCCCGCGGTTTTGTATATGTCCGCGAGGCGGTCGATTTGCTTGATGAAGCGGATGAGGTCGTCCGTGAGGCAGCGGAGTACTGCATCGACCACAATATAACAGACTGGTCAAAGATTAAGTCGGAGATCAAGGATTCTCTGAGCGATTTCATATGGAAACGCACTCAGAGAAGGCCGATGATTCTGCCGATTATTATGGAGGCGTCTCTCTGATATGGATGCAACAATTGCAGGCAGTGTCGATCAGCTGATCGATGCGATTCGGACAAGCGGCAATTACGCACGCTATTGCGAGACCATGAAACAGCTCAAAACCTGTCCCGAGCTTTATATGCGGGTAATGAGGCTTCGGGCAGATACCATGGCACGCTATGAAAACGGAACCGAAGGTGACCTGATGGAAAACAGTGAATCTCTGGAAGAAGAATATGAAGCACTTCAAAAGGAGCCGATGGCCAATGCTTTCCTTGAGGCAGAGGAGGAACTTGTGAGAACACTTCGGGCGGTTAATGATGCGATTCTTGGTTGTCTGGAGATCGGGACGCCGTGAGGTCGGTACACTGATCCGTCATAAGGTGCGGAAATCGTGTCGGCGGTACACGTTTCCGCAGATTTCTGACAGTCCGGGAAGGATTTTATTCTGCGGAAGATTTCAAAACATTCGTGCAGATGGTACTTTTATGGCAAAAAGAAAAAAGAAAAAGCTGGCCCGGAGCGTGTTTAACGGGGCGGAGAGCGCTGTGCGCTTCCTGATTTTTGTACTGATCCTCGTCATTTTAATTTTGCTCGGTAAAACGGCGTATTATTATGGATATGAGGTATTCTGCGAGCGAACGGTTGAGGATGAGCCTGGAACAGATATCGAGGTGACGATCCCGGAGGGAACATCTCTGCATGACATTTGTGTGATTCTCCGGGAGGCGGGGGTAATACGTGATGCGGAAGTCTTTTATCTGCAGGAGCTTCTGTCCGACTATCACGGGAAGCTGAAGTCCGGAACTTACACGGTCAATACTTCGATGAAGCCGACGGAGATCATGGCAGTGCTGGCGCAGCAGGACTGACCCGCCATTTCTGCCCGTGATGCTTAAAGACGGATCGATCAATGTAAAAGGGAAACGAGAAAATGAAAGGTCTGTGCAGCAGATGGCTGATGAAGAACGGATAAGAGTATTTCTTGAGAGCTTTTACCGGGGTGCCCCGGAATACCTTGACCGGCTGGAGTGGGATGCAGTCCGCGACGATGTTCCGATCATAAGAAAAAATACTCAGAGTGTGCTCCGGCTGCTTTTAGAGATCAAGAAGCCGCAGACAATTCTTGAAATCGGTACAGCGGTTGGTTTTTCTGCCTTATTTTTCTGCGAGTACAGCGCTGCACACATCACAACGATCGAAAATTATGAAAAAAGAATACCGCTTGCGGAGAAAAACTTCCGGGAAGCAGGTATGGACAGCCGCATCACATTTTTAAAAGGAAATGCAGAGGATATTCTGCCGCAGCTCTCCGGACCGTATGATATGATTTTTATGGATGCCGCAAAGGGGCAGTACATAACATTTCTTCCGGAGTTGAAACGACTCATGCATTCGGGGACCGTCCTTGCTGCAGACAATATCCTTCAGGATGGTGAGCTTTTAGAATCCCGGTTTGCAGTAGAGCGACGGAATCGGACGATCCATAAACGGATGAGGGAATACCTGGAAGCCGTGACGTCTGATCCGGAACTTGTGACTTCGATTATTCCGGCAGGTGACGGACTGGCTGTTTCTGTGAGAAAGTAAAAATGAGAGAAAAGTTGCCTTCTCCGGACTCGGTACAGCTTGCCGGAGGAGCGTCAGCGGCAGATCATCTGGTTCGAAACGGCGAAAATGATACAGAATTATCAGGGGAAATCATGATGAACAGACATCCGGAATTGCTCGTGCCCGCAGGATCACTGCCGGTACTTAAAATTGCTGTCCTTTACGGCGCGGATGCGGTCTATATTGGCGGCGAGGCGTATGGTCTCAGGGCAAAGGCCAAGAATTTTACCTGGGATGAGATGCGGGAGGGCATTGCGTTTGCCCATCAGCATGGCGTGAAGGTATACGTGACCTCCAATATATTTGCCCATAATGCGGACCTTCCGGACGCCGAAGCTTATTTTCTACAGCTTGCGGAGATCGGGCCGGACGCGATTCTGATTGCGGATCCGGGTCTTTTTGCAGTTGCACGCCGGACGATTCCCGAGATGGAGATTCATATCAGCACGCAGGCAAATACCACGAATTATGAGACCTGCCTGTTCTGGCATGAACTCGGCGCAAAGAGGATTGTTACGGCGCGCGAGCTGTCGCTCGCTGAGATCCGCGGGATCAGGGAGAAGATTCCGGAGGAAATCGAGCTTGAGGCGTTCGTTCACGGCGCGATGTGCATCTCCTATTCCGGAAGGTGCCTCATCAGCAACTATCTGACCGGCCGTGATGCCAACCAGGGCGCCTGCACGCATCCCTGCCGCTGGAAATATGCACTCGTGGAGGAGACCCGTCCCGGCGAATATATGCCGGTCGAAGAAAATGAACGCGGTACCTATCTCTTTAATTCCCGGGATCTCTGCATGGTTGACCATCTTCCCGATCTCTATCAGGCGGGAATTGACAGCTTTAAAATAGAGGGTCGTATGAAGACAGCTCTTTATGTTGCGACGGCGGCCCGCACTTATAAGATGGCAATGCGGGATTTTGAGAAGGATCCTATGCTTTATGAAAGCAGACTGGAGTTATATCGTGAACTGATCTCTGACTGTACCTATCGGCGTTTTACCACCGGTTTCTTCTATGGAAAACCGGGCGCAGGCGAGCAGATCTACGACAGCAATACCTATGTCCGAAATTATATTTATCTTGGAACGGTCGAGGATCTTGATGAAAGAGGCCGGGCTCTGGTTAGCCAGAAAAACAAGTTCTGCGTCGGAGACCGAATTGAGATTATGAAGCCATGCGGAGAGGATGTGGAAGCTGAAGTGCTTTCGATCTGTGATGATGAAGGCAATCCGATGCCATCTGCGCCTCATCCGCAGCAGCATCTTCATGTGGAGTTGTCGAAGGCGGCGGAACCGTACGATATTCTGCGTGTTCGATCAGGAGCGTGATTAAAATATTTTTAGAAGTCCCTGCGCGTAAGCCGGGGACTTTTTTTAATCTGTAGAGAGGAAAATATCAGAATAAAGAGAGAAAAAACGTCTGTTGACCATTAAATACAATAATTTTAGATCAACAGGCCTTCTTTGCAGAAAATTCGGTCTTTTAGTTCTCAGCCTGACCCTGATTCATACCCCGAATGATGTCTTCAGCCAGCCTGTTGATCTGTTCCCTCTTAACAGAAAGTGATGGGTGAACATACCGTTTTAAAGTGATGTGAATATCTTCGTGCCCCAGAATTTCTGACAGCGACTTGACGTCAAGACCGTTTTCAATCCATCTGGTAGCAAAAGTGTGGCGGAGCGCATGAAAGGAATAGTTTCCGAGATCCAGCTCTTTCATAATTCGCTTATAGGCACGATAAAGATTGCGGGGCTCCATGCATGTTTTTTTGCATGTAAGAAGGTATAAAGAATTGTCATGCTGATATGAAGCAAGCTGCTTTAAAAGAAATTGGCAGAGAGGAATCTCTCGAACGGAATGAATTGTTTTAGGGGTAGTGATCAGGAGGATGGTTTTTCCTGTTTGTTCGCGGTCAGGACTGGGATTTTGTATGCGCTGAACAGTGCGCTCAACTCTCATTGTGGCATTTTGAAAGGAAATATCTCCCCAGCGAAGCCCGCACACTTCTCCGATCCGTAGTCCGGTGAACAGACTGATCAGGATTCCAAGGGATATCCCATCAGGTTCTGACTGCAGCCTTTTTACCAATTTAATCTGTTCGGTTGTGCTTAAAACAGAAATCTTTGGTGCAGCCGGTGCATAATAAGTGATTGAAATCAACTGGACGGGATAGTTTTTATTACTTTGGGCATATTGCCACAGCATCTTTATTACAGACAGGATACTGTTTACCGTTTTTGGTGAAAGCCCGCAGCCTTGCCGCAAGGAACCCTCACATATATAATAAGAAGCTGCACGGTCGATTGTATCCGTATTAATTTCGATTATATTGTTTTGACCAAGCAGAGGAAGTATGTAGCGATCAAGATAAAACCTGTACTGCATATATGTGGACGATTTGACACGAGATGCTTTATAGTTCAGCCATTCGTCTGCTAACGCCTTAACGGTTATCGGAAGGCGGGGAACAGCCTGAAGCGGAACTGAAGAAAATCCCCAAATATCTGGTTTGCATGCAGTTTGAATCGTAACGTCTGAGCACTGGTACAGACGTCTCTTCTCTTTTGCCTGCCTGTAGCTGCTGCCGTAAAAAGACTTACAGGTCTTTTTTCCGTCCTCTCTTTGGACATAGAGACGGGCTTCCCAGCGCCCGTCCTTCCTCTTGCGAATGTTATCCCCATGTCGTGCCATTATCTAACCTTCCTTTCTGACACCGAATCTGACCCATTTTACATTGAGTTCCTATATTATCAGTACAGAAAGATTTTTCCGGAGAAGTTCATGATGCCCCATAGATGCCTTTCTCTGTATGATGGCAGCTGATTTCTTCGAATTTGACATATCATTTTTTAAGGAATCGGAATAAAATGAACAGAGTTCGATTGACGATAAAATAAATTAGGTGTAATATACAGATGAAAATCAAAAATAGGCAGATTGCTTGGATTTAAGTATTGTACTATATGGTCATTTTATTTTCCATATAAAAGAAGCACTTCAGACGTCCATCATATCTGCCGGGAAGGCAGGAGATGATGGGATGATGAGTGTGAGGGCACCTACAAATTGAAGAGGGGTTTGGGTTTATTGAAAATGCGATAACGCCTAGAGAAAAAGGAGGAAAATATGCGTTTAGCAAAAACGATGGCGATCGGCGCACTGAGCCTTATGGCGGCCATTTCTTCGGCAATGGCTGTAAGTGCAGCTGATCCTGAGACGTGTATCCATGAAAACATGGAGACAACGACAATTAAAGCGTTTGACTGCGAAAAGCAGACGAATGGTATCGAAAAAAATTATTGTTCGGACTGTGGATATACATCGTATGTGCAGGTTAAATGGAGCCATACTGCATCAAATGATCCGGATGATATTATAGAGTTCAAGGCAAATACCTGCGGCGAAGCTGGCTATATTACGACACTTTGCAGTGTTTGCAAAGAAGAATTTACAGTGGATTTCCCTGCGAAAGGCGAGCATGATTATGTAGAAAAAACGACGGAAGAGACCTGTAGAAAACCGGCAATGGTTGGGATGTTCTGCAGCGTCTGCGGAGCGGAAGATCCTGAGAACCCGGCTAAACCGGTAGAAGGAAGCGAGCCGCTCGGCCATGAGTATGAGATTGATACAGAAGACGAAGAGTATGTGGCAGCAACCTGCACGGAAGGCGGCGTTGATGTAGAGGTCTGCACACGCTGCGGAGACCGACTTGTAGTCGAAACAGAGGCCCTGGGTCATACTGCAGGCGCAACAAAATATGTTCCTGCTGATTGTGAGAATAACGGACGTGACGAGACCTATTGCTCAGTCTGCAATGAAGTGATGTATTCCGAAGATCTTGGCGACACGGATCCTGCGCTCGGTCATGCGCTTGAGACAAAGGTCGTTGCTGCAACCTGCAAGGAAGGCGGCTACACGCTTACGAAGTGCACACGCGAAGGCTGCGATTATGAAGTCAAGTCTGACGAGACTGCCATTGATCCGAACGGACATATCTATGGCGAACCCACGGCTCTTAAGGAAAAGACTTGCACAACAAATGGTATTTATAAGTACACCTGTACACTTTGCGGCAAGTCTAAATACGAGAGCGTAAAGGCCGGTCATAATTGGAAAGAATGCGGCACAACAGCAACCTGCACAGAAGCCGGAATATCTTCACAGATTTGCGAGGATTGCGGAGAAGAACAGGAAGTAGAAGCTGCAGCTCTTGGTCATGATTGGAATGACGGCGAGATTACAACAGAAGCTACCTGTGGCAAAGCCGGGGTTAAGAAATATACCTGCAAGAGAGATGGATGCGAAGAAACAAAGGAAGAGGAAATTCCTGCGACAGGCGAGCATCCGAGCTGGATTGACGGTTATGTAGAAGCAACCTGCACTGAGAACGCAAAAGCAGGTATGGTCTGCAGCGTATGCGGTATGCTTGAGCCGGGTACAGAATATTACGAAGTTCCGGAAACGGCACTTGGCCATAATTATCAGACTGATACAGAAGACGAAGAGTATGTGGCAGCAACCTGCACGGAAGGCGGCGTTGATGTAGAGGTCTGCACACGTTGCGGAGACCGACTCGTAGTTGAAACAGAGGCCCTGGGTCATACTGAAGGCGAAACAGAATATGTTGCAGCTGATTGTGAGAATAACGGAAAGGTCGTGACTTATTGCTCAGTCTGCGAAAAAGAGATGTCTTCTGAAGATCTTGGCGACACGGATCCTGCGCTCGGTCATGCGCTTGAGACAGAAGTCGTTGCAGCAACCTGCAAGGAAGGCGGCTACACACTTACGAAGTGCACACGCGAAGGCTGCGAATATGAAGTCAAGTCTGATGAGACTGCCATTGATCCGGACGGACATGTCTATGGCGAACCTACGACTCTTAAGGCAAAGACCTGCACAACTAACGGTATTATCAAGAAGACCTGTAAAGAGTGCGGTAATGCAGTATACGAGCTGGATCCGGCGGCACACACTGTAGACAAATACAAAGTTGTGAAGGAAGCAACCTGTACTGAGGAAGGTTCTGAGAGCGGAAAGTGCTCAGTCTGCGGCGAAGAGATTAAACGAGTGATTCCGGCTACAGGACATAATTATGTAGATGTAATTGACGAATCCGGTAATACCTATAAGTACTGTGTCAATTGTGGAGATGAAATCCACGATACCACCTGTGAGCATAAGAATGTGGAAGTGCTTCCTGCAACGGAGGCGACCTGCACTGAGTCTGGTCTGACCGAAGGAAGTAAATGCGCAGATTGTGGAGAGATCCTGAAAGCACAGGAAGAGATTCCGGCACTTGGCCATACAGAAGAAACCGTCGAAGGCTATG
>R11__coassemble_996_pt1 | contig 16818 bp, 7 predicted proteins | sample R11__metabat2_low_PE_006 | metagenome-assembled genome bin R11 | reverse complement strand
TCATTGCCCCTATATACCAACCTGCTCAAATTATGCGATAGAAGCAATTCAAAAACACGGCCCGCTTAAAGGGGGCCTTTTGGCGTTGTGGAGAATTATAAGGTGCAATCCGTTTTCTCACGGCGGTTATGATCCGGTTCCGTAAATAACTGCTTAAAAAGAACGGAGAGATAAAGAGTCATTATAGCGGGCAGTCCCGCATAAGTATAAGGAGGGAAAAAAGTGTCTACAGTGTTAACAACAAGTTCAACACCGATCATCGGACAGGTCGCCTGGGTTATGGGCCTTCTGATGCAGGGAATCTACTGGGTAATTGGAAAGCTTGGGATTCCGAATGTCGGTCTGGCTATCATCATCTTCACCGTTATTCTTCTGATGCTGATGATGCCGCTTCAGATCAAGCAGCAGAGATTTTCCAAACTCACCAATATCATGCAGCCTGAACTGAAAAAGATCCAGAATAAGTATAAGAATAAAAAGGATCAGGTTTCTCAGCAGAGAATGATGGAAGAAACCAACGCAGTGTACGCAAAATACGGTGTTTCTCAGATGGGTTCCTGTGTGCAGATGCTTATCCAGATTCCGGTGCTCTTTGCGTTGTACAGAGTTATTTATCAGATTCCCGGTTATATTACAACGATCGGAGACAGGATCAGAGTCATTGCGGAAAATGAATCCTTTGTCGCTGTTTTCAAGGAATTTGTTGAGGGACAGGGAAGCACGACACTGACACAGCATTTTTCAAAGGGAACGACCAATAATATTATTGATGCGGTGTACGGACTTTCCACAAAGCAGTGGGAGGCACTGGAGACACTTGTTGACGGAAAAGATTTTCAGCCTGTTCTGACAGATATTCATAATTATATCTCAGGGGCAACAAAATTCTTTGGTCTCAATATTTCCGATACTCCGTGGGATATTATTAAAAATGCGGTTACGGATAAGCCGTCGTTCTGGATTCTTCTGGTAATTGCCGCTTTGCTTTTCCCGATTCTGGCCTGGGCAACACAGATGCTCACCATCAAACTGATGCCGCAGCCTGCAGCCACGACGGGTGATGATGAAAATCCGGTGGCTAACTCTATGCAGAGCGTCAATACGTTTATGCCTCTTATGTCCGCTTTCTTCTGCTTCACACTTCCTGTCGGTGTCGGCATTTACTGGATTATGAGCGCGGTGGTTCGTGCTATTCAGCAGTTCTTTGTCAATCGTCATCTTGATAAGGAAACACCGGAAGAAATCATCAAGGCGGCTCAGGAAAAAGCCAACAAAAAACGAGCAAAACAGGGACTTCCGCCTCAGAAGATCACGGAAGCGGCGCATGTTTCCACAAGAAGTCTTGAAAATGAAAGAAGTTTAGAGGAAGAAAACAGGAGAAATATTGCCGACAGGGCTCACAGACAGGCACAGGCATCGACAGAATATTATAATCAGAATGTCGGTGAAGCGAGACCGGGTTCTCTGGCATCAAAAGCCAATATGGTGAAGGCATTTAACGAAAAAAACGGCAGAAAAAAATAAGGCAGAGCCTTTTGAAAGGAAGCAGTGAAGAATATGGAATTCAGAAATTATACGGCAAAGACCGTAGATGAGGCTATCACACAGGCCTGTCTGGAAATCGGAGTGACTTCGGATTGTCTTGAGTATGAAGTTGTGCAGATGCCTTCTTCCGGATTTCTCGGAATCGGGAGTAAACCGGCAGTGATCAAAGCCCGCAGAAAAGAGGAAGAGAAGATGCCCGAGCCGGTGAAACCGGCAAGGCAGGATAAGTCGGTGAAGACTGAAAAAGCCGGACGGAGCGAAAAAGCAGAGAAATCAGAAAAACTTGAGAGCAAAGAAAAGGCAGTAAAGTCCCCTAAAGCGGAAAAAGCGGCGGCTGAAGAAAAGAAAGACAGTTTAAATGCAGCTGCGGCTACGAAAGATTCCGGTTCGGAGAGAAAAGTTCTTTCCGCAGACGAAATTGAGAGGCGCGCGAATGAAGCAGCGGCGAGAGCGCAGGCGGAGGGGCGTACAGAGGAACAGAGGTCTGATTATCATGAAGAGCGCAGAGGCAGAAATGATCGCTATGAACGCAGCAGAAGTGACAGAGGCCGGAGCAGATATGACAGAAATGACAGAGGCCGTCGGGAGGATCGCCGTCCGCGCCGGGATGAATTCACAGAAGTTCACCACGAACCTTCAAAACCGAAGCCGGAGAGGGTGATCAGGGAGAGATCGGACGAAGAAGCTCAGGCTCTGACTTCGGCTGCGGAGACATTTCTCAAAGATGTCTTCAGGGCAATGAATATTCAGACAGAGATGACAACCTCCTATGATGCGGCTGAGGGCGCTGTGAACTGCACTTTCGCCGGAGAGGAGATGGGACTTCTCATCGGAAAGAGAGGCCAGACACTGGATTCGCTTCAGTATCTTACCAGCCTTGTAATTAATAAAAATACGGATGAGTATGTGAGAGTAAAGCTCGACACGGAAGATTACAGATCGCGTCGTGCGGATACCCTCAACAATCTTGCCCGCAATATCGCTTTTAAGGTTCGCAAGACGCGCAGACCGGTAGTTCTCGAACCGATGAATCCTTATGAAAGACGTATTATTCATTCGGCTCTTCAGGGAAACAAATTCGTCGAAACTTACAGTGAAGGTGAAGAGCCTTACCGCCACGTTGTAGTGGCACCGAAGCGTTGAGCCGGCGGGATGCAGACATCGGATCGGACAATGAAGTGATGGTTTCCGGATATTCAGAGGATACTATCGCTGCCATAGCAAGCGGAATGACAGCTTCGGGCATCGGAATCATCCGGATTTCGGGGCCTGAAGCTTTTGCTGTTCTTAAGAGGGTTTTTCGTCCGAAAAACCCGGTTGATCCGATGTCTTTCAGGACAAATACGATTCATTACGGTCACATTGTCGATCCAAAATACAGCGGAGCAGTTATTGACGAGTGTCTTGTTATGGTAATGAGGGCGCCGCATACTTATACGACTGAAGATACCGTCGAAATCAACAGTCATGGCGGTCCATATGTTATGCAGAAGATCCTCGAGCTTGTATTTAAGAACGGCGCACGCCCCGCTGAACCGGGTGAATTCACGAAACGTGCTTTTCTCGGCGGCAGAATTGATCTGACGGAAGCAGAGGCTGTCATGGATGTGATCGGCGCAAAGAGTGAGGATGCCCTAAAAAGTTCACTCATGCAGCTGTCAGGCTCAGTGCGCGACAGTATTATCTCTTTGCGTGAAAAGCTCATTCATGAACTCGCCTATATCGAAGCTGCGTTGGATGATCCCGAGCACATGGATCTTACCGGTTATCCGGAGACGCTTCTTAGTGTGCTTGCTCCTATTGAAGAAAAAATCAGACGTTTATCGGCGACATTTGGGACAGGAAAGTTGATTCGGGAAGGAATCCTCACAGTGATTCTCGGAAAACCGAATGTAGGAAAATCTTCTCTTTTAAATGCTCTGATCGGTGAGGATCGTGCCATTGTTACGGAAATTGAAGGTACAACAAGGGACGTACTCGAGGAAAACGTTCGTCTCGGGGGCATCTGTCTTAGAATCATCGATACAGCCGGTATCCGCAATGCCAGGGACCAGATCGAAAAGATAGGAATCGAAAGAGCGCGGAATTATGCTGAAAAGGCAGACCTGATTCTTGCAATTTTTGATTCTGCGAGGCCTCTCGATGAAAATGACCGTGAAATTTTGCAGCTTGTAAAGAGGCATAGGGCAATTATTGTGCTTAACAAATCAGATCTTACTCCGGTTGTGAATGAGGCTGAGCTTCGACGTGAGCTTGCCCCGGTTTTTTCAGACGGGGAAGATATTCCGGTCATAGCTGTTTCGGCGGCTGAGCAGACAGGTATCGAACGTCTTGAGGAACAGGTGAGAAAACTCTTCTTTTCCGGCAAGCTGCAGTTTAATGAGGAGACGGTTATTACAAATGCGCGTCATTTTTCAGCACTGAAGGCAGCCGGAGAGAGTCTTGTCCTTGTCAGAAAAAGCATAGAAGACGGACTTCCGGAGGATTTTTATTCTATAGATCTCATGGATGCTTACAGGAGTCTCGGAGAGATCATCGGCGAAGAAATTGATGATGATCTGGTAGATACAATTTTTTCTCAATTCTGTATGGGAAAATAGCACTCCCGCTTTCCGTTTCCTGCAGCATACCAAAGGAACTGCCGTCTGCAGCTCTTTTGGCTGTCATAAAGTTCTGTGTTTAAGGTAATAATAAGATGTTAAATATTACGGAGAATTATGATGCAGTTGTCGTCGGGGCCGGTCATGCCGGCTGTGAGGCGGCACTCGCTTGTGCCCGAATGGGTCTTGAGACGATTATTTTTACTGTCAGTGTTGAGTCGATTGCACTTATGCCCTGCAATCCCAATGTGGGAGGGAGCTCCAAGGGTCATCTTGTGAGAGAACTGGATGCTCTCGGCGGTGAGATGGGAAAAAATATTGACCGGACGTTTATTCAATCAAAGATGCTGAACCGCTCTAAAGGGCCGGCTGTTCATTCTCTTCGTGCTCAGGCGGATAAATCTGAATATTCCCGCAGTATGAGGAGTGTTCTTGAACATCAGGAGCATTTGACCATCCGTCAGCAGGAAGTGTCTGAGCTTCTCACGGATCGGGACGAACTGTCAGAAATTTTACAAAAGAATTCGGATAAAGAAAATTTATTCACATTTTCGGGCTCTAAAAATGTGGATAATGTGGATAACTCTGTTTCGACAGAAAAAAATCTTATACCGATTGAGGAAAATAATGAAGATCCGGAAGATATCCCGAAAATTGTCGGCGTGCGCACAGTTTCAGGAGCGGTTTATTTTGCCAAAGCCGTTATTTTGTGCACCGGCGTCTATCTGAAATCACGCTGTATTTACGGAGATATCAGTCAGTACACGGGACCAAACGGTCTTATGGCTGCCAATCATCTTTCTGATTCGCTGCGTGCACACGGGATTTCTCTTGTGAGATTTAAAACAGGTACGCCGGCGAGAATTGACCGCAGCAGTATAGATTTTTCAAAATGTACTGAACAGAAGGGGGATGAACGAGTCATTCCGTTTTCTTTTGAGACGGATCCGGAGAGTGTGCAGATTGAGCAGGAATCCTGCTGGCTGACTTACACAAATCCCGAAACCCATCGCATTATCCGTGAAAATATCGACAGATCGCCGCTTTACGGAGGAATGATCCATGCGACAGGTCCGAGATATTGCCCGTCTATTGAAGACAAGGTCATGAAATTTGCCGATAAAGACAGGCATCAGGTTTTTATCGAGCCGGAAGGACGATATACGACTGAAATGTATATCGACGGAATGTCCAGCTCGATGCCGGAGGATGTGCAGTTTGCAATGTACAGGTCTGTCCCGGGTCTTGAAAATGCGCGCATTACGCGAAACGCGTATGCGATTGAATATGATTGTCTTGCACCGAAGCAGCTGAAAAACAGTCTTGAGTTTAAATGTATGAGAGGCCTTTTCTCCGGAGGGCAGTTTAACGGCAGTTCCGGTTATGAAGAAGCGGCGGCTCAGGGACTCATGGCAGGAATTAATGCAGGAAGATATATTCAGGGGAAAGAACCGATCATTCTCATGAGATCGGAGGCTTATATCGGTGTTCTGATTGATGATCTTGTGACGAAGGAGAATTTTGAACCGTATCGGATGATGACAAGCCGCGCGGAATACAGGCTGCTTCTCCGGCAGGACAATGCTGATCTGAGGCTGCGAAAGTATGGTTATGAGGCGGGGCTTATCACAGAAGAACAGATGGAGTATGTCCATTTGAAGGAAAGACTTATCCGGGAGGAAATTGAAAGAATCATCCATCTCAATATTGGAACAGGTTCATCTGTGCAGAAGCTTCTCGCAGAACTGGGAAGTACGCCGCTTGAAACGGGAGCCACTATGGCGGAATTGATCCGCCGCCCGGAACTTGATTATGAGAAGCTGGCGCCGATCGATCCGGAGAGACCGGAACTTCCGGAGAGTGTGCGGGAGCAGGTGAATATTGAAATTTGTTATGAGGGTTATATTAAACGGCAGCAGCGTCAGGTAGCGGCTTTTGCCAAAACAGAAAGCCGCCGCATTCCGCCGGAGCTTAATTATGATGATGTGCCGTCGCTTCGGATTGAGGCGCGCCAGAAGCTGAAGGAATTCCGTCCGGAAAATATCGGTCAGGCGTCCAGAATTGCCGGGGTAAGTCCGGCAGATGTGTCTGTTCTGCTGGTATATCTTAAAAAAAGGGGTACTGGGAGGAATTTTATAGCTGATGGACAATGAACAGCTGAGATTTATTCATGATGAGGTGGCCTGCTTCGGACCTGAACTCAGTGAGGATCAATGTGCAAAGCTCTGCAGGTACTATGAGATGCTGGTCGAGAAAAATAAGGTGATGAATCTGACCAGAATTGTCGATTTTGAAGATGCGGTGCGGAAGCATTTTGCAGACAGTCTGGCGATCACAAATTATATTGATCTTTCCGGAGAAAAGCAGATTCTGGATCTTGGAACGGGGGCCGGTTTTCCCGGTATTCCTCTCAAAATCGCATTTCCGAATCTTAAAGTCATAATGATTGACTCGGTTGGGAAAAAGGTAAATTTCGTAAATGAGGTTATCAGGGAGCTGGGACTTGCAGATGAACCGGAAGTGCTGCCGAAAAAAATAGGAACTGCTGCGATTCATGCCAGGGCAGAGGAGCTTGCATCTGATAGTATTTACAGGGAGCGGTTCGATCTCTGCGTGTCCAGGGCTGTCGCAAATCTCTCGACATTGTCGGAATATTGTCTTCCGTTCGTCAGGAAAGGAGGGCTCTTTGTCTCCTATAAATCCGGTGAAAGCAATGAAGAGATCAAGGCAGCCGGAAAGGCAATTTCCATTCTTGGAGGTTCGCCTTGTGAATGTTTTGATTATGAACTCAGAGGAATGGGCCGAACACTTGTGAAAGTTGTAAAGATCAGAAAGACACCTTCTATTTATCCGAGAAAGGCGGGGACACCGTCGAAACAGCCTCTTTCATAATAGGCAGGCAGCAGAAGAAGAATTCAGTTCATTCTTTTTCTGCTGCCTTTTATCTGTTATAACGTACGGGAAATGTGCCGGCGGCACGTTTTCCCGTTAATTTTTCAGGGTTATTCAGTCGATGAATTCCAGAATTTCCGATACAACCTTTTCCGGCTCTTCGAGATGCGGAAGCTGACGAGTGTGCTCAAGCATGACAGTTTTAACAGAAGGATTGAGATCTGTCCATTCTTTAAGAATGAGATCTGCATTTTCAGCAGCGGCGCCCTCTATCAGTTTAACCGGTAAACTCAGTTTGGAGAAAGCATAATTGGAATTGATGTTGACATACCGTCCGATGATGCTTCCGGCCAGATAATGACCGGCTCCGCCGCCGAGCTGGGAGGCTTCGAGGTAAGTGTCGACAAGTTCATCCGTGTCGTGGAACGGATTGTAGAAATAAGTCTCTGTGAAGGCCAGATCAATCTGAGGCCTGCTGGTCAGAATATTGTAGATCAGGGACCCCAGAATTCTGGAATTCATAAGTTTCATCAGGAATTTTGAACAGTAATCAGGTGTTTTTTCCAATGATTTTGCAGATGGCGGACTGATAAGAATCATGCGGTCAAACATCTCCGGATCATAGGCGGCAGCCATGATGGCGGCAGCTGAAGTGAGATTAGACGTGACAACAGAGGCGTGCCTGATCTCCATTGTACTGATAAAATCAGCGAGCAGAGAAACATACAGGATGCTTGTATATTCAATGTCCGGCTTGTCTGAGCGGCCGCAGCCCGGAAGATCGAGCGTATAAACAGTGTGTGATTTTGCAAGCAGGGAGATGACTCTGTGCCACTCATAAGAGGAAGAAGCAGGGTGAAGCGCATGCAACAGGATCACCGGAGTTCCTTCCCCGCTTTTGCTGTAATAGACCTTCATGTCTTTCCATTCAAAATAATTTTCCGGTTTTGCCGTCAGAGCATGTTTTTTTACTGCATATCTGCTGTAGAGCTTATTGAACAGATAGATAGAGCCTGCAGTGACAATACATTTTTTAATCAGGCTGGCAAGCTTATTTTCTTTTTTATACATATGTCTGATCTCCATTTTTCAGATCTATCATTTATGGATAATGGATCCGGATTTCGGGATACTTCACCAACGAGTGATTATGAGTTTGGAAATCCTGATCACTCCGGCAGTTCAGGTTTATTGTCATTGTCAGCTTCAGACCTGTGAAGAAATAAACGGCCGGGATTTGAACTCGTTCCTATTATAGTAATTTGAGTTATTTTCTTCAAGTATTGCTGTGTGGTACAATTATTTTTGTACAGTGGGATTACTATTGATGAGGAGAGCAGGACTATATACGATTTGTCGGACAAACGTTTTAGTTTGCCGGAATGTCTGATTTTACTCAAAATAGTTTTCATGATATGATTCAGTTGTCAAAACGAAGTGAATATTTTTAGTTCATATATGGTGGAATTGACGATTTTGAACCACAGGATATGTGGCAGAAGCACATGCAATGACAATTTTAACACCCAAGCCTTTCCATAAGAGTTTAGAAAGAGGAATGTATTTAAGATGAAGTACTATCGGAAAATTTCGGCAATTTTGACAGCGGCGGCATTGATGTTTAACTCAGCGGTTTACACAAAGGCAGATGCTTCTTTGTATCTGTCCGGTATTTCTGCGGGGCAGACTGTGTCGGAGTTATATTCGGACAGTTCATCTGGCGGGAATGCAGGTGATGGAACCGAAAGCAGCACGGATGGGAATGAGAACGGCGGTTCCGGGAGCGGGACAGACGGAAATGCGAAAGGAGGTTCCGGGAGCGGGACAGACGGAAATGAGAACGGCGGTTCCGGGAGAGGGTCAGACGAAAATGAGGAGGGAGCTTCGGGGAGCGGATCGAATGAAAATGCTGCCGGCGAAACGAATGAAGGCTCAGAAAACACTTCGGATGAAACTTCGGACAGCAGTGCGCGCAAAAATAATAAAAGAACTTCGGACAGCGAATCTGATTCAATGTCCGGAACAGAATCGAATCCGGCAATTTATTCCGATGTAATCGTTCTTGAAACTGCAGCATTTTCTTCTGCAGTTATTTGGAATGACAATAATAATGAAAGTGGGATCAGACCGGATTCAGGTTCATTCAGACCTTCCGCTATACGATATTGCATAAATGGCGGGGAGGAAGTTATACTTTCAAATGACGAAGAAAGCTTAAAGAAGGTTGGTCTCAGTTCATATCCGTCTGTTCAGCCTGATACTTCAGCGGGTCATACATGGAATTACAGCTATATGCTTCCGTCATTGATATCTGTGTCAGATGAGCAGGGAATGACAGAGAGCATGACGGTGACATGGTCTTTTGAGTTTTCAGACACACCGACGGATTCGGCACCGGGCTACCTTGCAGCGCGGAGTGAAAATTCAGTGACTTATACAATCTGCTCCGATTACTCTTCTTTGTACAGTTGGCAGGACAACGGAAACCTTTATCAGTCCCGCCCGGACTCGGTTAATTTTACAATTTACCGTTATATTGAGGGAAACAAAGCGAGTGCGGAATCTGTTCCGGGAAGTCTTACTGTCAGTCCGATTTCAGCCGATATTTTCAGCCTTACGCTTGACAGCCTTCCTGCGTACAGTGCGGACGGAGAACCGTATGTTTATTTTGTTGTTCCGGATTCGGATGAGAGCGGCAGGATCTGCGGAGTCGGGGATGCCGGATATTACATGGAAGAATATGTAAATGAGTACCAGTATGCCCAGTATAATGATGGTCTTTATGACGATGGCAGCCTGATGCTCACACTTACGGGGACAACTTCATTTAAGGCAAATAAAATATGGAAGGATCATAACAGTGCTTCCCGTCCGGAACTCAGACTTTATCTCTATCGCATCGTTGAGAATAGCGAAGGGAAAATTACTGCGGTCCAGGTAGCCAAGGCCAGTCCGGTAAGCGGCTATGATTCAGCCAAAATTCCGACCGAAGACGGACAGATTACGATCGGAATTGAGGACGGGGTCGAAAGTCTGCCGCTTTATGATCTGACTGGCAATCGATATGTTTATTTTGCGCTTGAATCGGCACCCGGGGGAGATTATGTAAGAGATGTTAATAATGAAGATTCGGTTTATTCTGATGAAGTCGAAGCAATTTTTGCAGAAGTAAAATCAGGAGGCTATATAAAATATATTCTGAACGGCGGCGAAGTTACCAACAGGCTTGAAAATACTGCCAATACCGATGCAACGAAGATCTTTGAAGCAAAAGCCATGCAGAATATGGTGGCTGCGGTACAGTTGACGCTTCAGAAATACGATGAGGCATCCGGCTCGTGGAAAAATGCAGAGGAATCTGATCTTCTTGACCCCTCTGAAATAACAGGGGATATTCTGAGCTTTGATGAAGCCGGCCATATTATCATGACGATGACAGACTTTTCATCAGAGAGTGCCGGAGAGACAGAGAGCGGACCGACATTGGCGGTTTATGACGATGATGGCGCCGTTATTTTATATCGCTGGGTAGAGACTGCCATGAAAATAGGGGATGCCGATTCTTCTCTTGACGATCTGACCTGGATTCAGGTAACGCATTTGGACGATGGCGATGAGGTTATTTATGACGAAATTAATGAGAGTGTGATTGGTGAGAGTCATGCTCCGGGGGTGAGCTCCGATGAAGAGACAACGGCGCGTTTTCAGCCAACACAGGAAGGAAATACGGTTACAAATACACTGATTGGAGAAACAAGGCTGGATATAAAAAAGAGCTGGTATGTGGACGGTGTGGATATCTCCGGAGATGAATCGAAGCTCGGTGATGTGAAAGCTGTATTTACAGTGACGAGGAACGGCCGAACATACAGCTTTGAGGATGTGCCGGAGTTGAGCGCAAGATATCCGGATGGCCAAATCGTTCTTTCTTATGCCGATTATTCGGATACGACAGGTCTTTGGGAGACAGTTTTGCAAGATCTTCCGAGATATGATGAATATGGGCGTGAATATCAGTATCAGGTGGAGGAAAGTTCGGTCACAGCTCTTGATGGCAAAGAATGGAGTGTCAGTTCAGGCATTGAGCAGAAGGTTGTTGAGGATGAACTGGGAAATCTGATCACGGAAAAAGTCTATCAATATGTCAATTCGATCGGTCCCGATGGTGCACTGATCTTTGATATTTCAAAGGAATGGCTTGATGAAAATGATCTTCTTACACGCAAGCCGGTGACGATTGGGATTTTCAGAATTTCAGACAATGAGCAGGCTGCGGAGGTGGTTTTGAATGTTTCAAACGGCTGGTATAAGCGGGTTTCTGTTGAGAAGCAAAATGAAGAAGATACTGTTGAACATTACTATGTAAAGGAAATTTCTGTTAATGGCTTTGATGCCGAATATGGTTCGATGTCTGCGGAAGATTTTGCTGCTGCGGAAAACAGCGGAAGTGGTGAGGTTCTCGGACAGATCGATGCACAGGAGGACGACGGTCATCTGGTGGCGTATACCTATGAAATTATGACGGTCAGAAATTCACATTCTGACGAAACTGTGGTTTATACTGTTTCAAACCGCAGAGTCGGAGAAATGAGCATTGAGCTCACAAAGACCTGGTATAACGGACAGATGAATCCGATGGAGCAGCATGATCTGCATGCGGAATTCGAGCTTTACAGAAGTGTGGACGGCGGGACGGAAGAATTTATCGAGTCCTTTATTCTCGGTGAAGATGAAGAAGAACTTGAGCGGGATGATGAGGGCAATTACCGTATTATCCATAGGATCGAGAACCTTCCGAAGTATGATGAGGATGGTATTCAGTATGACTATCTTCTTAAAGAAGTCAGAATGGGTGACACGCCTCTCAGCGGAGATGCGGGAACACGGACAGCCAAGGTCATGGGAGACGCTTATGTCTGCAGAACCTGGAACAGCCGCAGCGTGATCGTTGGAACAGCCGGGCACCACACAGGGGATATTTATTACTGGACATCAGACAACAAACGGTCAGATAAATATAGTCTTTCTGTTTACAAAGTCTGGAGGGATGACGGTTCTTCAAAATCGAATCGTCCCGATGCTTATTTTGAACTTTATCGGATTGCGGTTACAGAAGACGTTTTTAATGAGAATAAGGATGATCTGGCGGCTTACTGTAAGGCAAATATCGGTTCGGCTGAACAGGTCGGCGTGGATCTTTTATGGAACACGAAGCTGAATGACTGGTGCTGGGAGAGCAGTATAGGACAGGTAGACAGGTATGATCAAAACGGAAATAAATATATTTATTTTCTTCAGGAAGGATATGCAGGTTCTTCCGGTTTCTACCAGGGCTATTATTGCAATACTGCATCACCGACAGGCATCTCGGATGGAAAACCGAATACTTCAGAAGCAGTTTCTTCTACAGAGGAAGTTCTGACGGTGGAAACATCTTCAATGGGAACAGTTACGGGGGGAGATGTTCTCATTCTTTCCGACGGAACGAATGAAGGAGCAGATGGCTGCGGAGATTATTACTCCAGAACGACGATTAACGGAAGAACAAGACCGCGTACCATTACAGGAAAGAAGCTCTGGAAATTCCCGTCAGGATGGACCATCCCAAAAGAACAGCTTCCGGCGGTTGAAATTGATATTTATTCGTCTACAGCTTCGGATCTGACGCAGGAAGAAGTTGCAGCAGAGGTTGAAAAGCTTGAGAGAGGTGAGTCATCAGCACTTCAGTATGTCAATTCTGTGAATCTCAATGAGGATGGGAAGGGCGTCTATGATTTCACGGTTTCTGAAGATATTTACGGAAATGAACTGTTCTATAATCGTTACGGTGAGACGGTGACGTACTACCTTTATGAAAAAACGGAGCTTGAAAATTATTCATCTGGAACGGCAGTAGTGGGAACATCGAATTTTACGATGACAAACAGCTACAGTGCTTCGGATACGCCGAATACTGTGGAAATTACTGTCGAAAAAGAATGGAAGAGCCAGTCCTTTGATGAAATCAATCTAAGTGATCTGGCACCGGCGATGTTCCGGCTTTATTGTGTCGCAACTGATGAGAACGGAAACGATACCGGAAGCAGCAATCTTGTCAGTACGGCGATCCTTAAGCCTGTTGATGACGGCACTGTCAGCTTTACCTTCTGCTATCAAACCGGCAGCAGCGATGCAAATGCTGATGACTTCGATGCTTCTTCGTATGATGAGCTTCCGTACATTTCACCGACGGGATATCCGTTCAGGTATTATGTGAAGGAAACCGGGCTGCCGACGAGTTGTTATCAGTTCGATTCGAGTGAGAGAACCGTATCGCTTGCGGAAGCTGTCGGTGAGACGGGACTTTATACAGGAAGTGTTTCTTATACGGGTAATGATGCAAATAGTTTCAACGGCGGAGCTGTCGGTTTTACGGCATCGAAGCTTTGGCTAAACGAAGCAGGAGACGAACTCGACCATTCCTATTATCGTCCGGAAAGTGTGACTTTTGCAATCTGGAGAAGATGGGATAAGAAGACTGTGAACGGAACAACAATGCCGGCCGGGGATGAACTGTTTACAGAGGTGACAGTGAAGGCCGGGTATAAAGCGATCGGCGCCAGTGATGGTACAGTCGTCTATGAAGAGGACACGGATGGATGGAAAGCTGAGTGGACAGATAATCTTGATCAGTATACTGCATACGGTGCCGAAATAACTTATTACATTAAATCTGAGCGTTATTCTGATGATGAAACAGAGGATGCCCTCTTCAAAAAGCTTTACTCCGCTTCTGCGGAAGGTAAATATCCATCTGTATATAAAAATGCTTTCTCGACGACTTCTGTTTCTGTAAAGAAAAGCTGGGTAAACGATGAAACAGATACGATATTTTCAGCAGAAGATCTTACGAGGCTTTCCTCAATAGGGTACCTGCCTGAGACGATTGATTTTACACTTGAGTACAGCACTGATGGAACCGAATGGTCGGATCAGTTCAGTACCCTGGAAGACGGGACTGTTGCAGCGAAGAAACTGACGAAGTCGTTCAGCGTTGCTGAGACAATTGATTTCGAATGGGACGGTCTTCCGAAATATAATACAGAAGGTGAAGAATATCAGTATCGTGTAAAGGAAGAAATCGGTGATATTGTGCGCTTCAGCACGGACGACACCTTTGAAAAGGAGGTGATCGGGGGTAGCAGTTTCAGCGGAGAGACGGCATCGGTCCGTGTGGATGGCAATACTGTGATATTTACAGATATACTTGATATGACTTATTTCGGGCTGAAAAAGATCTGGGAGGACGAGGACGATAAGTATGGGATCAGACCGGACAGCGTAAAAATTACAGTTGCGGCTGGAAATGGAGTATTAGATTATATTCTCACAAAACCAGAGAAGGGTAATGAGTCCGATCTCAGCATTCTGCTGCCTGCACTTCAGAATATGGAAAGCGCAGAAGCTGTTGCCGAGGTTTATTCTGTTTCGGAAATACTTGAAGACAAGAGCTATGAAATATCCGGAATATCCGGTCCGAGTCTCGATGATGACGGGAAGTATTTCTGGAAGGTGACAAATGCGCTTGCAAGGACAACTTTGACCGGAACAAAAGTCTGGGAAGACGGCAGCAACTGTGATGGAATTCGTCCTGATTCTGTGATTCTGAGTCTTAGAAGAAACGGGACTGAAATTACAGATCCGGAAGCAGAAGGAATTTCTCTTGAGTGGCAAACGGAAGGAGATACCTGGTTTTATACCTATACAGGTCTTGTCGCCTATGATCAGAACAATGAGGCATACACATATACTGTTACTGAAAAGGCTGTCAAATACGATGATGAACCTGATGAACGTGAAGCCGCGGACGGAGAGATTCCGGTTAAGAAGGATAAAACGTATCAGATTTCTTATTCTGCAGATTCTTCCGGCAATCAGGTAATTACCAACACTTATGAAATCGAGAGAACGGAAATCCGAATTGATAAGGAATGGGTTGATGCTTCAAATGCCGATGGTAGCAGACCGGATTCGATAAAACTTGTATTGTTTAAAAACGGTGTCAGGGTGGATGATCCGACGGAGCTTGGAGCTTCAGTCAGCTGGGAAAACAAAGATACAGACAGATGGACGTATATCTGCAGTAATCTCCCGAAATATGAAGATGGAAAAGCCTGTGAATATACTGTTGAGGAAGAGGATGTTCCGACCGGCTATATGATGGAAACGAAAGTGGAAGACGAAACTCAGCTGATTGTTAATACTGCGGTTATAAATATTGCGGTTGAGAAGGTCTGGAAAGATAACCATAATCTGGATGATATTCGCCCTGAATCAATCGAAATTACGTTGATTGGAACCGGAGAAGATGGGTCTGAACTTGTAAAGGTTGGACCGGTTACAGTATCCCGCACGGATGAAAATGCTGTGGGTACAGACGGCGGATTTTATTATGAATTTAATAATGTCCCGAAATACGGAAGGGACGGAAAGGTGATCAGTTACACCGTTCAGGAGGAAGAAATACCGGGATATACAGCTTCTGTTACTGAAGATAAAAATGGAGGTCTGAAGCTTATAAATACGCATGAGGCGGAGGAAGGACCGGCAAGTATAAGAATTATAAAAAATCTTTGGGATAAGACACATAATTGTGATATTGCAGCAAAGCATGCGGAGTTTTATGTGGCTCTGTTTGATTCTGCTGAATTGAAGGTGCGGGCGAGTGATATCAAAACGATTGTGTTTGACCATGAAGCTTCATCTGAGATTGTATTTGAAGGCCTTCGGAAGGATACGACTTACTATCTGGCAGAGATGAGTGACAGCAGCGAGGATGCGGTGCCGATCAATGGGTCAGCTGTTTATTTTGATGATCATATTGCAGCCTGGACCTGTGTATTTGATGACGGCAATGCCGTCACGACGTCGAAAGACGGAAAAGCATCAGAACTTACATTTACTAACAGCATAACGCCGGGAGAGTCTGAGCTATTCGAATACTATGCTTCTTTCAGTCTGCAGAAAAAGGTTGTTGATAAATTGAAAGCCGCAAAAGTAACTGATGAGACCTTCTACATCGGAATTTATTCTGATGAGAACTGTACACATCTTTACAGCGGCAGGCTTTATGCAGCTGACGGCAAGGAAATTGCGAATCCGGTTGAGTTTTCTATGGACGGGAGCAGCAAAGAGGTATATTTGCAGCTTTTGACAGATGAAAATCTGACGGTATATTTTGCTGAAACCAATAAAGACGGAAGCCGGAAAGCCGAGGATATTTCCGATTTTGAATATACACCGGAATATTCCGCCAGGAGACTTGATCTGAACAAGTATGGGAAGCAGCCTTCGATTGTGATTACAAACCGTGAAAAAGATCCTTCTTCTAAAAAGGACAAGGCCAATCCAAAAACAGGAGATACAACACCGATTGCACTTTATGCGGTTCTGATGATGATCGCTGCAGCTGCGATTGCAGCCGTGCTGATTTTATCTCGGCGCAGAAAAAAATAATGATCATTTATAACGAAGATCTCAGAGCATGTGACTTTTTTGCCAACGTGTTCTGAGACCTTTTCGTTTGTCATAAATAAGAAATCATGTCTGCGGAAGTTTTTTCAGCGCCCTTATTTTCTTGCTTCTTCGAGAACATTGCTAATCAGCCAGAGCGTTTTACTATGTTATTAGCTTTGGCAAGCTATACTGTACCCATAAGTGTGGACACGGAAGATTTGGAGCACCCACAAGTGTGGACACGGAAGATTTGGAGCACCCACAAGTGTGGACACGGAAGATTTGG
>R11__coassemble_948_pt1 | contig 17378 bp, 17 predicted proteins | sample R11__metabat2_low_PE_006 | metagenome-assembled genome bin R11 | reverse complement strand
ATGGCTGGGGACTGACAACCGATGGGGAATATCTCATTGCGGGGGACGGCTCGGCACAGCTGTTTTATATGGACAGTGAACTGAACCTCGTCAGGACCCTGGATGTTACTCTTGACGGGGAGCCAATAAACAACATTAACGAGCTGGAATATATTGACGGGCAAATCTGGGCCAACATCTGGAAGCAGAGTTGTGCTGTTATTATTGATCCGGCGACGGGGGAGGTCACGGAAACGATTGATTTTGGGAAAATTTTGCCGGCGGAGCTCTTTGAGGATAAGTTACATGATGTCCTGAACGGGATTGCATATAACCCGCAGGAGGACAGGGTGTACATCACGGGGAAGGACTGGCCAAAGTTATACTGCTTCGAGAGAAGCAGTATAATAAGGAATTCGTGAGCGCCGCAGCGCCATCACCCACAGGGACTAGCTTCGTGTTGCAGCGAGCAGCCGTGGACCAGGTCAGCCTCTCTTGCGCTTTGCGCAATTCACCTTCAAGAAGTCGTCTCTTAGTGTCATTGAATTAGCGCTGCACGATCTTGAAACTCAGAACATCAATTTTCAAAAAGGCTGATAATTCAAGCTTTTTTGGACTTTGGAAACCTTGAAAATATAGGATTTCCGGTGTTCTTTTATTTGCCGAAAACGGGCAGAAAAGGGAGAACGACTGTTTTTATGCAGCTGCTCTCATTGAACTTATTTAAGGCATTCGCTGTTTACATATCCGCTTCTGCCTAAGCCCGGCGCTGTTACACACGTACATTGTCCTGTCCATACTTGTGGTAGTAACGCCAAGCTGCTCTATTCCGGTTCCGTCGTTTGCGGATACGGTTACGGCTGTTGCTGAAAGAGTTCCGATATTCTGAATGCGGCAGAGAGCACCCAGTTTGTCGATGCGGTTTTACAGGAGCGGATCTGTCATTTTTCGGTTTATGTGGCAATTCGACAGTGAATTCGTTAAAATAAATGAAAAGCACAGCTGAATTTTACGGAGGTCATCATTATGCGGGAGGGAATGAAAAATACGATCTGTCTGGCGGCAGCCGTCATTCTTATTTTATTGAACGCATACAGCGCGGCAGGAGCGGATAACTGGGTTTGTCCTGCATGCAATACGGAGTGCACCGGAAATTTCTGCGCAAATGACGGTACGGCACGACCTGAGGAGGTCGGCGGAGTCTGGAATTGCCCCGAGTGCGGTGCGGTATGTGACGGTATTTTATGTGCGTATGCCGGCACGGCACATCCTGTTGATTCAGAGAACGGATGAGAGACTGTAGCGGAAGCTGCCGACGAAGTACAGCCGATATTGAATCCGGCCTATGACTTTTCAGATACTGAGGTCGGAGATACGATAAAGTTCGGAGCCTGCGAACAGGATAATCATACAGAGAACGGAAGCGAGGAGATTGAGTGGATTGTTCTTGCAAAAGAAGAGAACCGGATTCTTGTTATAAGCCGGTATGCGCTTATTGCCAAACGTTTCAACTCTGAGAGGACAGCTGTTGTATGGGAGTCATCTTCTATACGGAAATGGCTGAACGAGGACTTTCTGAATGTGGCATTTTCGGCGGAAGAACAGGCTTATATTCCGACAGTTACGGTATCAGCCGACCCAAATCCGGATTATAGTGTTGACCCGGGAAATGATACAGAGGACCGGATCTTTCTTTTGAGCGCAAAAGAAGCCGACCGGTATTTCAACGGTGAATATTCAAGAATGTGTGCGCCAACAGCTTATGCCGCTGCGCAGGGAGTGGCGACAGACGATTACTTTACAGTGGATGGTGCGGCTGCCTGCTGGTGGTGGCTGCGTTCACCGGGCAGTGAGAGCGATAAGGCGGCCGGTATTCACTTTAACGGAGCGGATTTTTTTGATGGCAATCATGTCGAGGTGGCAAATAACGGCGTAAGACCGGCGATGTGGATTATTCAGTAATCCTGCGTCAGGTGCTGCGAAACTACCGGTCATTTGGACATAAAAAGCAATTTTTTCAATTTTCTAAGGAGAAAAGGTTAGACGTATGGTTACATTTGACAGTTACTTAGAGAACCCTTGTTCGCTGACCTTTGAACAGATGCGGGTCTTACATGGGAAAATGATTTCGGAAATCGCCGGCGACAGCGAAGCACTGGAATTCTACGAAGATCTGGTTAAAGCAGCGGTCATATATGCTGCTGTACGGGCTTCGTGGAACAGTCTGACGCTTGAAGAAAAAGCTGACAAAGATGCATCAAGAACTTCCCATCATGATTCGCTTATCACGCATTTCAATATGCTGTCCAGATATCTGCGCTCGACTGGGAAGGCTGCAGCGTGGCGGGATGACCTCGGATATGAGGAGGATAATCCTAACAATCGCAAAGCGATAGGTGACTTCGGGTGTTACATCGTATTTGTGAACAGTATCAACGCAAGGTGATCAGATTTTGTAGTTGATGGAGCCTTTACCTGTCTCTAATTAATAAGAGGTCCGGCGGTTTAAAAGCTGCCGGACCTCAAAAGCGTGTGAGCCGTCTGCAGTAGAACCACGGAGGGAATTTCGCAGATTAGACGGAATTCCTTCTTTTTAATTTCGCGTCTGTATGTAAAATGGAACAGTTGGAGGCAGGTACTTTGGTTTGTCATAAAGTAAAGAAAACGTGCCAGTGGCACGTTTTCTCGTTAATATACGCCATGGCGTACAGAAATTAAATGATATCGGTCTGTTTTCTCTTGCTGCGTATCTCCGGTTATGAATTGATTTCCTCTACCCTGCAGCATGATACAAAGTGTCCGGGCTCAATTTCCCGCAGCATCTGAGGTGCTTCACACGCCGGTGAAGCATATGGGCAGCGGGCGGCAAAACGGCATCCGGGTTTCGGATCAATAGAGGACGTAATCTCTCCCTGCAGCATAATACGCTTTGTCGGCTTGTGAATATTTGTTGAAGGAATTGCGGAGAGCAAGGCTTTTGTGTATGGGTGAAGCTGTCTGGCAAAAAGTTCTTTCGTAGCGCAGGTTTCAACCAACTGACCCAGATACATGACACAGATGTTTTGTGAAATGTGTCTCACAACAGAAAGATCGTGCGTGACAAAGAGGAAGGTCAGTCCCTTCGTGTCCTGCAGGTCCATCAGAAGATTTAGAATCTGAGCCTGGATCGAAACATCGAGTGCTGAGACCGGCTCATCACAGACCACAAAATCCGGTTCGAGAGCGATCGCTCTTGCAATTGCAACACGCTGCCTGCGGCCGCCGTCCATTTCGTGCGGATAAGCGAGCTGGAGCCGTTCCTCAATTCCAACGAGATTCATGAGTTCTTCTGCTTTGTCAAACCGTTCGGCCTTTGAGTAGCGTCCTGAGATGCGGAGAGGCTCCATGATCGTGCTTTCAACGGTCTTTCTCGGATCAAGAGAAGAGTAGGGATCCTGAAAAATAAACTGCATCTTTTCACGGACGCGCTTCAGATCTTTTTTCTTAACATTTGTTACGTCTTCACCGTTCAGAAAGATCTTTCCGTCTGTCGGCTCAAGCAGATGAATCATCGTGCGTCCGAGTGTTGATTTTCCGCAGCCGGATTCGCCGACGACGCCCATGGTCTTCCCTTTTTCAATTGAAAAGGTCACATCATCGACTGCCTTATTAGTACCGGAAGCAACTTTAAAATATTTCTTCAGATGCTGAATTTCAATTGCATTCGGCATATTATTCGGCCTCCTTTCCAACTCTGCAGCAGCGGCAGAAATGACCCGGTGAAAGTTCAATGTTTGGGATGCTTCCCGTGCATGCTGCCGTTGCCATGGAGCAGCGCGGTGCGAATTTGCAGCCTTCCGGAAGTTCTCTCGGATCAGGCGGAAGTCCCGGGATCGGACTTAACCGCTTCACATCGTCGTTCATGCTTGGCAGCGAATCGAACAGACCCTTCGTGTACGGATGGGCGTAATGATCGAAGATGTCCTCAAGTGAACCGCTTTCAACGATTTCGCCCGCATAGATGATTGCAACATCCTCGCAGCACTGGGCGACAACTCCGAGATCGTGAGTGATCAGAATCATGGAAGTATTGAGCCTGATTTTCAGATCATTAATCATCTCGAGAACCTGGGCCTGGATTGTCACATCGAGAGCTGTAGTCGGTTCATCCGCAAGGAGCAGCTCAGGTGTACATGCAAGCGCCATGGCAATGACGACACGTTGTTTCATGCCTCCTGAAAACTGATGGGGATATTCCACTGCGCGGCGTCCGGCGATGCCTACCATTTCCAACATTTCAACAGCTTTTTTATCTGCCTCGGCTTTTGTACATTTTTCGTGGATCTGTATGACTTCGGAAATCTGGCTTCCAACGTTCATTGTCGGATTGAGAGCTGTCATCGGATCCTGGAAGATCATAGCTGCTTTCTTGCCGCGGATTTTGAGACGCTGCTTCTCAGTCATTTTCAGGATATCATCACCATCGAGAACAATGCTTCCGTACTTCACTTTGGCTGGTGGGTCCGGAAGAATACTCAGGATTGCTTTTGCGATGGTTGTTTTGCCGGCTCCTGTTTCTCCGACAAGTCCGAGCGTACGTCCCTTTCCGAGTTCAAATGATACACCGTTTACCGCATGGATGATGTCACCGCCGGAGGTATATTCAACCACCAGATCCTTGACTTTTAAAAATGTGTTTTTTTCTTCACTCATCGTGAGCACCCCCTTAATTCTTGAGTCTCGGATCAAGTGCATCTCGGAGCCCGTCACCTATCATATTGACGGAGAGTGCAGCGATACCGATGGCAGCACCCGGAGCGATCAAGAGGTGCGGATACTTACGGATAAAGTCACGTCCGGCAGAGAGCATTGCGCCCCATTCCGGTGAAGGCGGCTGGACACCGAGTCCGAGATAGGAGAGACCGGCGCACTGCATGATAACTGATGCCACTTTCATGGTCGTTGTCACAATGACCGGAGCAAAAATGTTCGGCAGGACATGCCGGATCATAATGCCAAAATCTGAACAGTTGATCGATTTCTCGGCTTCAATGTATTCCATTGAACGCTCTTTCAGACACATCGCTCTCGAAATTCTGACATAAGCGGGGATATTTCCGATTGTCATGGCGATAATCGTATTAGTAAATCCTGCTCCGAGGCCGGTTGAAATCAGGATTGCAAGCAGCTGGGACGGAATTGATGCCCAGATGTCAATTACGCGCATCGCAAACATATCTGTAAACCCGCCGTAGTAACCGATAATCAGGCCTATGATGACACCGACAACGGCCGAGAGACAGGCACCGAGAAGCCCGAGCCCGAGAGACCATCGCGCGCCGTAGATGAGCCGGCTCAGAAGATCCCGGCCGAGGTTATCTGTGCCGAATGGATGAGCCAGTGACGGACCGGCGTAGATATTGAGCGGATCCATCTGATTGTATCCATATGGCGCAATCAGCGGCGCAAATATGGCACAGAAGACCAGAATACCGAACAGAATGAGACCGACGAGCGACTTTTTATTCTTGACAAGGCGGACTACAATCTGCTTTGTCATGGAATTCTTTTTTCTCTTTTTTTTCGCTTCTGCCATGATTATTTCTTCCCTCCGTTCGCATACTGGGCCTTGATGCGCGGATCGACATATGCGTAAATCAGGTCAACGACCAGCTGCACGATAGCCGCGAAGAAGGCGAGGATCAGGATACAGGAGCGCACAACCGGAAAATCTCTTGTTGAAATACCGGTCATAAGATAGGCACCGACACCCGGGAAAGAAAATACACTTTCGATGACAACCGTTCCGGCGATGCCGCTCGCGAACTGGCTGCCAAGCTCATTGATGATCGGGATCATCGCATTAGGGAGCATATGGCGGATTATGATTTTATTCTCATTTACACCCTTCGCTCTGGCGGTTGTTATGAAGTCTGCACGGATTGTTTCGAGCATGGTTGATCGTGTCTGACGGGCGTTAGCGTTGATGCTCGGCAATGCACAGGCGATCGCCGGCATGATCCAGCATTTCCAGCTGTCAATACCAAAAGCCGGAAGCCATCCGAGCTTCATGGAGAACAGCAGAACCATCATGAGAGCGAGCCAGAAGGAGGGAATGGAAATGCCCATCATTGCAACGACCATCAGGACATTGTCTGCCCAGCTGTTGCGGTTCAGGGCGCAGATGATGCCGATGGGGATACCGATTACCGCACTCATGGCGATTGCGATAATATTGAGGGTGATTGTTCTCGGAAGGCGGTTAAAAAGTTCCTGGACGACCGGAACACGGTATGTCCAGCTTGTGCCGAAGTCAAAATGCAGGAAGGTATCCCGTAAATATCTTCCAAGCTGTATGAGATAGGGCTGATCAAGTCCGAGGAGCGCGCGGTATTCATTTTTTTCAATTTCGCTGACAGTATCGCCGAGAACCACATCCGCAGCGTCTGTCGGCATAAGATACATGATGGTGAAGATGAGAACCGCGGTTCCGATAAGAACAAAGATCAGCCAAAGAAGTCTTTTGGTGATATATCTTCTCATAATCTGTCCTTTCGAAGAACGGGCGGATGCTTTCACACCCGCCCGCAAATGCCTCTGTGATACATATTACTGCTGGATTCGTATCGATTGCTTATTCAACGTAGCTCATGCAGCCTGCAAGAATCTGGCTCTGTGCACCGGAATTAGCGACGCCGTCGATCAGATCGGAGTTATAAACAACACACTTCCAAAGCTCGTTGAGACTGTACGCATATGCGTTGTCAATCACATATTCACTGAATGCATTGATGGCTTCTTCGCTGTAAGTATCTTTATTTCTTGCTGTTTTGAGGAGAGAGATCATCTCGTCATCAACAAGACCGAACCACGTCATATCGCCGGTTGTACTCATCGAATAATCGAACTTTGCATACCAGACGTTGACAACAGAGTCATTTGCGTTCATGCCGAGAACGTCAATATCCCATTTGTCCAGCTCGTCGCGGTAAGTTTTTTCTGTAGTAGAGTCGAGAGCGAGAATTTCATACTTAAGACCGACTTCATCAAAGAAGGAACCGATTACTTCGCACATGGTTTTTCTGACACCGCCGCGGTCGGAAGTGTTGCACATGATCTTGATGGTCTCGCCGTTATAATTTGAAGCTGCAATCAGTTCTTTCGCTTTTTCAACGTCATAGTTGTGCTCATAATCATCGCGGTCTGCCCAGTATTCTGCGTCATAATCGGAGTAATATGATCCGCCGAGACCATAGATTGTTTGACCGACACCGTCGCCGAGGCAGGCAGTAATCACATCGGAGTTGATCGCGTATCCAACAGCAAGACGAAGATTCTTATCAGCCATCACGCTTTCATCGGAGCAGTTGAAGAACATTGCGTTGACATCATTGTCCCAGAACTTATAGACGGCGAAGCCGTCATCGTAGATACCGCCGTCTTCGAAATCCATTGCCGCGTCGTAGTTCATATCGGTACAGACGTCCGCAGTGCCTGTCTGGATCGCGACAGCCTTCTGTTCATTTTCACTGATGAAATAGTAGGTGATCTTCCGGACGTTGGCCATCTGAGCTGCTTCGATGACACTTTCATCCTTCTGCCAGTAATCGTCCCATCTCTCAAAGACAACAGAAACACCCGGTGTGTATTCAGTAATTCTATATGGGCCGGTACCGCATGCGTCGGAAGCGAGCTGAGAGGGACTTGCTTCATAAGCTGCCTGAGTTGTCAGATCATTCTGACCGAAATAGTAGAAAAGCTCATTGTATTCAGTAATCGGTTCACTGAATGTGAATTGAACGGTTGTATCGTCGATCGCCACGATTCCCGTATCAATATCAAGCTTCGGAATATTCTTGCTGAAACCTTCTTCTTTCCAGGTCTTATAACTGAACACGACATCGCTTGCGGTAAACGGACGACCTTCCTGGTCTGTAATGCCGTCGTAAAGATGAACTGTATACACAAGACCTGTGTCATCAACTTCATAATCTTTGGCAAGTGTTCCATAAAGCTGACCGTTTGCATCCATACCATACAGACGCTGGTAGACCTGGAAGAAAATATTCTTACCGGACTTGTTGCCGTAGAACGGATCCAGATTCGTCGGGTCGGTTCCGATCATTTTACATTCATCAGCAATGGTTTCACTGATCGTCGGCACATAATCGTCGGCTGAAACCGAAACAGCTCCTGCCATAAGTCCGACAGTCATAATGGCTGCCAAAGAGAGAGACATAAATCTACGCATATACAACCTCCTAAATCTTTGCGGACCTTTCCGTATTGAAAAGCCTTTTCTCACGTCGGTCCCTGCGTGTGCTTTCTGATATAAAAATCTTACTTCATGTTTTTGTGCTGATTCAACATCATATTACGCATAAATATGTTATTATGCACATATAGTGCTAAATAAATCACCTATAAAATATGCAAAATATACATAAATTATATTTTTGACTTTTTAAAATTGAACCATTGATTGCTATTTTGCACAAAATTGGTTCGAATCCGAAAATCCGGAGGCGGTGCAAATCGTAAAAACAGGCAAACTAAGTGACTTCAATCATCCGGTCTGTAACTACGGTATAAGGAGAAGAGGACGCAGTTCTGTAAAAATGTATCAAATTTAAGGACTTGTTCAACAGTATCTAAACTTGTTGACATCAGATTCCGCCAATGCAAAAATATGATCAGGTTTCAGTATTAAATTTAACGGATGCCATGTATGCGACTTTATGAGGAACAGAATGGAGAAAAGACATAAATGAAGGAAAATTCAGGGTGTGTGTACGGTTACAGCCGGATCAGCCGGAGAACGCAGAATATCGAGAGACAGGAGAGAAATATCAGGGCGGCCTATCCGACGGCTCTCGTGATCCGCGAAGTGTATACCGGAACAAAGATCGATGGGCGAAAAGGACTGGATCATCTGGTCCGGCATGTGAAAAAGGGGGACATGATTGTATTCGACTCTGCATCCAGAATGAGCCGGAACGCTGAAGAGGCGATGCAGTTGTATGAAGAGATGTTCAGCAGGGGTGTTGAGTTAGTGTTTCTCAAGGAACCGCATATCAATACAGCAATTTACCGAAAGGCGATTGAGTCCCAGGTGGAACTGTCTTACAATACAGGTAACGCCGCAACAGACGGCCTGATCAGCGATATTCTGCAGGCACTTAACACATACACAATCGCGCTTGCGCGTGAACAGATCCGGATCGTTTTTGAGCAGGCGCAAAAAGAAGTTGATGACTTGCATCAAAGAACTGCAGAGGGAATTCTGACAGCCAGGCTGGCCGGCAAACAGATCGGGCAAAAGCCGGGGACAAAACTTACAACTAAAAAAAGTATTGATGCAAAAAAACAGATCAGGAAATACAGCAAGGCGTTTGATGGGAGTTTAAATGATCTTGATACGATAAAGATGGTTGGGATCGCTCGAAACACTTACTATAAATATAAAAGGGAAATGCTTCAGAAAATGGACGCTGAATATGGAGAATCAGTGCTGATCGATGCGAAAGAAAAGGATTTTGTGTCAATTATGCGACATTTATGAAATTTCTCCGGTGCGGTCGAATTTCGGTTCAGGTTTTCAGTTTGGACTTTGGTGCTGATCATGAGTAAGCAGCGAAGAGGATTGTGAATGTCCGCTTTACTGCAAAGGGCAGCAATAATAAATGGAGGATATTGCTATGAAGAAAAGAATGCTTACATGGCTTCTTGCAGGCGCAATACTGATTTCAATGATTTGTCCGGCAGTTGTGTGTGCAGAGGTACTGGCCTTTTTGCAAAAATGAGATGTGGAAGCCCGAAAATCAGAAAGCTTCCGGGCAGCTGAGAGTACAACTTTTTTTGGATGTTGATGAATATCAAAGGTTATGATAAGGACAAGCGGCATAATGAGAGGAACATCTGACATGAAAAAAATTATTTTATTTTTGACTGCAGTTTTGATGCTGGTATTTACATCCTCGGTATGTGCGGAAACACTTGATCTTCAGATCCTGGCCACCAGTGACCTGCACGGAAAGTTTCTGGCCTGGGACTATGCGCTGGATACGGAAAGCACCAAAGGCAGCATGGCACAGCTGGCGTCGGCGATTGCGGAGCTTCAGACAGAAAATTCGCTGCTGCTGGATGCGGGGGACACCATTCAGGGAAATGGGGCAGCCCTTTTTCTGGATCAGGAAATTCATCCGATGGCCAAAGCAATGAACGCCCTCGGCTACGATGTCTGGACGACCGGCAACCATGACTACAACTACGGACTCGATGCGCTGAAAGCTTTTATCGGGCAGCTGGATGCGCAGACGGTGCTGGGAAATGTTACGGATCCGGATGGTGAGGCGCTAGCCCCCGCTTATACGATCATTGAGCGCAGCGGTGTCCGGATCGGAATCATCGGTATGGTCACGCCTCTCATCACCAAGTGGGACGGCCCGAATCTGGCTGGGTGTACGGTCACCGATCCTGTTGAGGAATGCCGCAGGGCAGTGGATGAACTGAAAGACCGGACGGATGTTCTGATCGCCCTGGTACATATGGGGGTTGAGAATGAATTGGATACACCGGATACAGGCTGCCGCGATCTGGCGGAAGCCTGCCCAGAACTCGACCTCATTATCGCTTCCCATGAACATGAAGCGATTGAAGGTGTTGAGGTCAACGGTGTGCTGATTGTGGAAAACAAAGATCAGGCGCAGACCCTGTGTGACATCCATCTGACAGTAGATCGCAGTGAATCAGGCTGCAGCGTGATTGATCGAACCAGCCGGATCGTTACGATTGCCGATTATCCTTCGGATGATGCGTTTGAGGAACTTATGAGCACTGATCATAACCGGGCTGTTGAAAATGCACATACCGAGATCGGCGTTCTTAAGGACGGGGATCTGGCTCCCGCTAATGAAATTGACAGCATTCCGCAGGCACTGGTGGAGGATACGGCTCTGGTGGATCTGATTAATGATACGCAGCTGGAGTATACCGGCGCGCAGGTTTCTGCGGCGGCTCTGCCGGATCTGCAGTCGGCATTGTGCGAAGGGGCGATCCGCTCCTGTGACGTCTCTTTGATCTATAAATTTGAAAACACGCTTTATCTGCTTAAGATGAACGGAAGGCAGCTGAAGCAATATATGGAATGGTCTGCCGGTTTCTATAAGCAATATCAGGAGGGTGATCTCATACTTGCTTTTGATCCATCCGTTATTTACTTCAATTACGATATGTTTCAGGGCGTCTGCTACAAAATCGATGTTTCTCAGCCTGATGGAAGCCGGATTGTCGATCTGACATGGCCGGACGGCACACCTGTATCCGATGAGGAGGAAATTACCATTGCTGTCAATAATTACCGGGCAAATTCCCATCTGCTTACACCGGGTGTCATTTTCAGTGCCGATGATATGCCGGAACTGATTCAGACGGATATTCGCAGTGATCTCGGCGGTATCCGGGAACTGATCACGGATTATATTGTCAATGGCTGCGGGGGTGTCCTTACGCCTTCCTGCGATCATAACTGGAGCATCATTGGCTGCAGCTGGGACAGTGATCTCCACGAGGAAGCGGTCAATTTGATCAATGAGGGAACACTTTCTATTTCTAGTGACCGGGATAAGTTTGGCCTCAACGCAAATGCCGTTACCGTAAATGATCTGAACGACCTGAAATAATATGATAACAGTATCAAATGTTACTCTTCGCATTATGCCTTCGTGAAAGTAGAGGAACGGCATGAGCATATTCATAAAAACAGTTCTGTGTTTTGCTGTTGTCATGAGTTTCGTGACATTTTTCATTTACGGAACGGATAAAAAGAAAGCCGTCGATCACAGATGGCGTGTGCCGGAGAAGGTTCTCCTCGGCCTTGCTTTTGCCGGCGGCGCATACGGTGCCCTGCTCGGCATGATCTTTTTCCATCATAAAACAAGAAAAATAAAATTTCAGGTTCTTGTTCCGATGGCAGTGGTTATGTGGACAGTGATATTGATATGGGTCGCCGGTGGTCTGGCTTCGATCGGCAGTCTTTCATGATTCCGGTTCGCCATATCATACAGAAAACGTGATATTATTTAATGATAAAGTTGTCTGTCCGCAGACAGCCTGAAATAAATTTTATCAAGGAGAAACAACTAAAATGTCCCGGTCTCACAAAAAACTTACAGCAGTGAGTATTCTGCATTACGTGCGTCTGATATACAGATCGCTGCTTTTTATTTTGCTGCTTGTGAATTACATCCAATATCGGATCAGTCTGAAGGACGGGTTTGTCAGCGAGATGGAAAAGAAACCTTGGATCGTCAGCATAACGGTGATCGTGTTTACCGTGGAGATGGTTCTTCGGTTCTTCCCTTCAAAGTTCGAAAGTCCCGGATGTCAGAAGCAGTTCTCCCGAAACTATATCAAGTCCGGAGAGACCAATATCGTGATCGCGGATAATAATGCGGCCGTATTGATAGCACTGATCTGGGTTGTGTTCAATGGAATCTTCGGCGCGCTGCGCATGATCGGTATATTTGATGACGGCATTATGGTTTTGTTGTGCAGCGCCTATTCGGTGTGTGATATGATCTGCATCCTGTTCTTCTGCCCGTTTCAGACCTGGTTTATGAAGAACAAATGCTGCAGCGTGTGCCGGATTTACAACTGGGACTATGCCATGATGTTCACACCGCTGTTTTTCGTAACCAGGAGCTATCTGTGGGGGCTGCTGGCCTTATCCGTTGCCCTGCTGATTCGCTGGGAGATAACCGTATATCTGTACCCGGAGAGATTTTCGGAAAATACTAACGAGTACCTAAGATGCAAAAACTGCACGGAGAAGCTGTGCACTCATAAAACACAGTTAAAATCCCTGTGGAAGGAGATTGAAGTGTTTACGGCCGAACGGATTAAGAAAATGAGAAAATAACGGGATATTCTGCGCAGCGGCAAAACATTTTTTGACATTGCAAGGGAGAAAAATAATAAAGAGCTGCAGCTGAGAGGCAGCTCTTTTTATGCCTGAGAGCATTTACCATGCAGACATTGCATTAATAATTGTCTTTTCCGGTTTGCTGTTATTCATAGGACGGGTTAATATTACATCAAGAGAGTGCTAAAGCTTTTTAAATTCAAAATTTCTCCTTTGGTGATTCAGCAAGGGAAACATCCGGCCGGGTGTTTCCCTTGTCTGAGTGCTGTTTGTGATGGTATACAAAAGGAAACCGCCTATGAATTCAAATCGTTCTAAGAAAATGGTCGTTGACCTTACAAAAGGCCCCGTTGTTTCCACACTGCTCAGGTTTGCAATGCCGATGTTTTTTGCCTCGCTTCTGCAGACACTTTACGGAATGGTCGATATGATTGTTGTCGGACAGGTAATTGGAAGCAGCGGACTTTCCGGGGTTTCAATCGGTACCGATCTTAATAATATGCTGATGTTTATAGCACTTTCATTTTCAAGTGCAGGAGGCGTTCATATCTCCCAGGCGATTGGTGCGGGGGATACCGAACGCGTTAAAGATATTATAGGCTGTATTTTTACGTTCCTGTTTATGACTGCAATTGCGATGACTACGTTCTGTCTCATCATGATTGACCGCATTATCGTATGGATTAACGCTCCTGTGGAAAGTGCTCAGTACGCTAAAGAGTATCTCATTGTCTGTGCGCTTGGACTGTTTTTCATCTACGGCTATAATTGCGTCAGTGCGATTTTGCGCTCAATGGGAGATTCCTCGCATCCGTTTATTTTTATTGCAGTTGCGACGGTGATCAATCTGATTCTTGATATCCTGTTTGTCGTTGTTCTTCAATGGGAAGTTCGCGGCGCAGCACTGGCAACTGTTATTGCGCAATCTGTCAGCTTTATTTACGCAATCATCTTTTTATACAGGAGAAAAGAATTCTTCTGTTTCGATTTTAAATTATCGAGCTTTCGAATTAAAAAGCAGGTTTTTATCCCTATCATTAAGCTCGGACTGCCGATGATGCTGCAATTTGCTGCAGTTGATTTTTCAAAACTCTGCATTAATTCCTGGATCAATACATACGGAGTGATCTCCTCGGCGCTTACAGGAGTAGGAAATAAGCTCAGCTCATTTGTCAGCGTATTTACAGGAGCATTTTCCAGTGCTGCCTGCTCTATGATCGGCCAGTCGATCGGAGCCAGAAAATATGACCGTGTATCGAAAGTCGTCTTTTCGTCATTTGCCTGCTGCCTTCCGATTGCAATCGCAATGTGCATCTGGAACGGCTTTTTTCCAAAAACTGTATTCGGAATCTTCACATCCGAAGCTGCTGTTCTTGAACGTGCGGCTGAATTTGTGCCGGTTGCAATTCTGCTGTATCTTGGCTGTGCTCTTCGCCCTCCGATGCTGGGGCTCATTGAAGGTGTCGGAAATTATAAACTGAATTTTGTTGTTGCGCTTCTTGACGGAATTATTATCAGAATCGGTCTCAGTTATTATCTCGGCATCATCGCCGGTGTCGGTCTTCATGGCTTCTGGTATGGTGCCGCCTGTGCGTCTCTTGTGCCTTTTTTTGTTGGAATCGTCTATTTTATTTCCGGAACCTGGAAGACAGACAGATATGTAACCGCGGGGGATTGACCAATGAATGACACAACGGTAAAGCTTCCCGAATATTTTTACATTACAAGACATTTATCGCGCAGATTCCGGCATGCAAGGGAATATCAGGCGACTGTCCTGCTTGCTCCGGATGGATTCGGAAAGACGACCTCAGTGCAGTATTATCTTCTCGATCAGAATTATCGGTACTTCTGGGTGGATTTTTCTAGAGGTGAAGAATGTGCCTGGCAAATGTTTTTAAATGAAATCTTTGGAGGACAGAAGAGAGGAAGACTCTACGATGCGCCTTTTCGACTGAGCTTTGAAGGTAAGCTTGAGCTCTTTCACGAAATCCTTTCTCAGGGCGGTTCGGGCAAAGCTGCCATTATTTTTGATCATTTTGAGGGAGGCCGAAGCAAAGCATCCGAACGCTTTGTGGAATATATGATCGACAATATGCCTGAGAACTGGCATATTTTTCTCATGGACAATGGGCAGCTTCGGGCAAAAGCACACCAGTGGATGGGGAAGATGAATGTTCAGGTTCTCGGAGAAGACGATCTGAAATTTCACGTTGAAGATATCTATCGTTATTTCAGTCAGTATCGACTCGAGGTGTCGATCGAAGAGCTGATGGGTCTGTTCGAACTGAGCAAGGGGTCTGTTGGAGAGATCCGCAAGATCCTGACTGCGCAGACCAGGAAGATCGATCGTTTTTCGACGCTCAGTGAACGTGAAATGGAGATCGCCGAATGTGCTGCCGCGGGACTTACAAACAGGCAGATCGGAGAGCGGCTTTACATTTCAGAAAATACAGTTAAGTCTGCACTTAAGATCATTTTTGAAAAGCTTGGGATTCACTCGCGGAGGAGCCTGATTCATTTATTTCATCGGGAAGATAATCCGCTGGTTGGACGATTTGACACGGCAGACCGGTGATGCCCGTAGTTAGAAGAAACAACCACCCGTTTTTGAAAATAAATATCCTTCAAATAATCCTCAATACCACCCGCAATGGGTGGTACTTTTCATTTTGTCCCGGTGTATAATTCAATCATTGAAAGAGAAGAAAAAAGAAAAAAGAAAAGACGAGAAAAAGACAAAAGGAAAAATAGGGGGAGGAAATGACCATGACATACTTCACAGAAATGAAAAACGACTTACTTGCATCTGTTATTGCTTTTGTACTTGTGATGACAATTTGCGCAGGAATGGGAACTGCCAAGGATCTCGCTTCCTCTAACAGTGTGGATGCAGGATATGCTGTAACTGCAGTTGAAAATATGTAAATTTTTTGTAGAAGATTTATTGTTGAGCAGAACAATCAGCAGTATACTGGGATTTTTCGAGATGGGTCATTTCATAGGAATGGCCCATCCTTTCTTTTGGTTCGTCATAACGTACAGAAAACGTAACGTGCCGGTGGCACGTTTTCTCATTCTATGGGCGTTTCATTATCGCAGAAACTGAAATAATCGAATCAGAATACGGTTTGCTGCAAAGCGGGCAAATCTTTATGATTAAAGCGTAATAAACATGACTCAGATTGCTACGGAGGTAGAAAATTATGCTCAGCAGTTTTGATTTCTGTGCAAGTACAAGATGCATCTTCGGCGATGATTCGGAGGAAAAGGTCGGTGAAGTCCTCAAAGCCGATGGTGCGAAGAAAGTACTTGTTGTACATGATGACGGTCCGTTTCTTTATGAAAGCGGTCTTCTTGCCAAAATTTTCAAGAGCCTGACAGATGCAGGACTTGGTTATATTGATTTCGGCGGTGTCCGTCCCTGTCCTCTTCGCAGCCGCTGCAAAGAGGGAATCGCAACATACCGCACAGAAGGCTGCAATTATCTCCTTGCTGTCGGCGGAGGAAGCTCTATCGATTCCGCGAAGGCTATTTCTGCAGGCGTTACATATGACGGAAATTTTGATGACATGTTTGAAAGAGAGATCCCGATTGACCTTGCAAAAAAGCCGAATGTAGCGGTTATTGTTACGATCGCTTCAACAGGTTCCGAAACAGGATTCGCGGCTGTTATCTATGAAGATGATCAGTCCGGGTATCAGTTTGGAGGGGCTATCAAGGGCACTGGCAACATTCTTCGCCCGAATATTACGTTCCTTGATCCGAAGCTCACTCTTACGGTACCGCCGTTCCAGACAGCCTGCGGTATCGTTGATATGTTCGGCCATGTCTGCGAGCGCTATATTACGGTTCAGCCATATGGCATCGTTGATTACATGGAAGAAGCAGTTATGAAGTCTATCATTGAATTCGGTCAGAGGGTCATCCGTGATCCGTCCGATCTCGAGGCGAGAGGAGAACTTCTCTGGGCTGCAAATGTTGCTCACAATGATACAGTTGGTGTCGGCCGCAGAAAAGATTTCGGTGCTCACTCATGCGGTTCTGCTTTCGGACCTATGTTCGGCACTGTTCACGGTGCGACAATATCAATTGTAATGGCATCATGGATGCGCCAGCTCTACAAGAAGAACATTGATCGCTTCTATCGTTATGCGGTTAATGTGTGGAATGTTACTCCGGATCCGACAAATCCGGACCGTGTCTGCCGCGAAGGAATTGACAGAACCGAACAGTTCTTCAAGTGCCTCGGTGCTCCGACAAACTTCGCTGAAGGCCGTATTCCGGTTGACCGTCTTGATGAGATTATTGATGTTACAATGCTCGCTGAAGGCGGTGCTTGCGGCCGTGTCTTTAAGCTTGGACGCGAAGATGTTTCGCAGATTCTTAAAGCAGCTGCAGGAGTTCAGTAATTCAGAAAATATCGGCAATAAGTATTGTTTACAGTCTTACCTCCACCTTGAAAAAGCCGTCTCCCCCAGACGGCTTTTTTCATTTG